>Ga0207964_1000325_pt1 | contig 13682 bp, 14 predicted proteins | sample Knorr_S23_td_250_FD_185608 | JGI IMG/M metagenome (GOLD analysis project Ga0207964, IMG submission 185608) | Marine microbial communities from Southern Atlantic Ocean transect - Knorr_S23_td_250_ad_251m_LV_A (SPAdes) (version 2) | ecosystem: Environmental > Aquatic > Marine > Oceanic | place...
TCCTGAGTCTCCTGCATAGAGTATGGTAACTTTCTCAAGTACTTTTTGAATTTCTGTATTTTCTTTTTCCAATGTCATTTTCTTAGCTTAAATGCAATCCACATTCCGTTTTTTGGGCTCCAACCCATCTTCCTTCTCTACCTTCTCCTTTCTTTGTACAGTGAAAGCATCCAATAGAGTTGTAACCACAAAGTTGTAAAGGATGCCCGGGCAGGTCGTTCTCAGAAATAAATTCCTTCATATCGCTGTCGCTTCTGTCTAGCAAAGGATGGAATTTTAAAACGCCATCCTGAAGCTCAAAAAGCTCCTTATCGGAACGATGATTATTTTGATGCGCCATCAATCCTGATATCCAAACTTTGTATCCCGACTTCAACTTTTCTAAAGGCTTTACTTTGTTTAACGAACAACACCAATCAGGATTTTTAGTCCAGGTTTCATCTTTTATGGTAAACTCATTCTCGATTTGATCGGGTTTCACATCCACCACCTCAAGTTTCAATTTTCGAGCTAACTTTTTCTTGTAGCTTAGTGTTTCCGGAAACGAAAAAGTTGTATCAATAAAATGAACTTTTTGAGCAGGGTTTACTTTTGAGATCACCCCCAACAAATAGGCTGAAGATGCTCCAAAAGATGAAGTCACCAAAACCTCCTCAGGCTTGTATTCAAGATACAAGGCTCTCAGTCGATCTTCTGGATCAAGCGATGTGTATTGTATGTTCTTATCGTTCAACATCCTTTTTGTTTATTCTCTAGTCCGCGTCAACCACATCAAAATAAGCGTCAACACCTCCGGTGAGGTTGTACAAATTTGAAAATCCAAATTCCTTTTCTAAAAGCTCGATGGCTTTTTTACTTCTCCCGCCGGATTTGCAGTGAATAACTACTTTTCGGTCGGATACAATTTGATCAACTTCCTCTTCTACATCCGCAAGTGGAATATGAAGCCCTTCAATATTGGCAATCTCGTATTCAAAATCCTCACGAACATCAATCAACTGAAATGGTTCTTCACTCTTTTGAAGCTCGATAAATTCCTGAACAGAAATTTTCTTAATATCATCCTCATTATTCTGCTTCATACCACAAAACTCCTGGTAATCTACAAGTGCTGTAATTGTCGGGTTCTTCCCATTTAAAGGGTTGTTCTCGTCGCGATGAACTTTTACCGTTCTGGTTTCAAAATTCATGGCATCAAAAAGGAATAAGCGTCCTACCAGGGGTTCTCCAACACCGGTAATTACTTTAATCACCTCGTTGGCTTGTAAAGACCCTACAATTCCGGGCAATACGCCCAAAACTCCACCTTCGGCACAACTTGGAACTAATCCCGGTGGTGGTGGCGATGGAAACAAATCTCTGTAATTCGGTCCAAAAACACCGTCTTCATTTTTGTAATTAAAGACTGAAACCTGTCCGTCAAATCGATAAATAGAAGCGTACACATTTGTTTTACCAAGCAATACACAGGCATCATTTACAAGATAGCGCGTTGGGAAATTATCCGTTCCATCGGCAACCAAATCATAGTCTTTAACAATGTCCAAAGCGTTTTCAGAACTCAAATGAACATTGTGTGTTACAATGTTTATGTAGGGGTTTAGACCTTCTAAGCGCTCTTTTGCCGCCAATACTTTTGGCTTTCCAATATCGTTGGTAGAAAATAACACCTGACGTTGTAAATTAGAATCTTCCACAATATCAAAATCTAAAACACCAATAGTTCCTACACCTGCAGCCGCCAAATATTGAAGCAATGGCGCACCCAGGCCTCCGGTACCAACAACAAGTACTTTGGCTGCTTTGAGTTTTCGCTGTCCTTCGATATTAAACTCAGGGATAATTAAATGCCTGCTGTAACGCGAAAGCTCTTCTTTACTAAATGTTTCCTGTGCCATGATCTTTAGTTTTTACCTCCCGCAATAGCAGGAATAATGCTCAGTACATCCTCTGCCTTTAGGCTTGTTTTTTCTTTGTCAAGTACATTAATGTCTTCATCACCTAAATAAATTCTCAAGAAGCTTCTGATTTGACCTTGCTCGTCAAAAAGGTGCTTCTGGATATCCGGAAAGGCTCCTGATAGGGCTTTAATCGCATCGTAAACATTTTCAGAATTCGTTTCAAATGAAGCCTGATTATCTGTAAACTTTCTCAAGGGTGTTGGGATAATTACTTTTGCCATGATCTTAATTTTTTAAAGATTTGTTATTTGTTTTTCTACGTTGTCGAAAACGGGTTCTTGAATGAATTTATTGGACTCATTAAGGGTCCATGATGAGGTCGCTGCTACTTCACCTTTCACAATGGATACAATCACATAAGAGAAATTAGGCTGAGCAAATTTCAAATCGGTTGGGGAAGGTACTGCAGGGTGATCTGGGTGTGAATGGTAAACTCCAATCAAATCCAAATCATTTACGATTGCGTATCGCTCTGCTTTCACATAATCGATAGGGGCTATTTCAAATATTCGCTCCGGATTGGTTTTATTTTGATTTTCTACTTCACGAATCTCAACGACTTCCTTTCGATCTCCAATTTTACCGTAGAAAAACCCACATCCTTCGTGTGGGTAGCTCGCTACCAAATGCTTGTGCATTTTTTCAATCGCCTGATCTGTAAATCTTACTTCTTTCATCCGTTCCTATTTAAAAAGTTGTTCGTAAACCTCACTGTACTTGTCGGCACTATCCGGAAATACAGTAACAATAACTCCCTGGTCAATTTTCTTTGCCAAATTAATGGCTCCTGCCAAATTTGCCGCACCCGAAGGGCCTATCAATAAGCCTTCTTTCTCGGCTATTTCTTTCAACATAGCAAAAGATTGTTCGGTAGAAACCTCTAGGGTGTAATCCGGTTGTTTTGCATCAAAGATCTTAGGAACCATAGCTGTTTCCATGTCCTTCCATCCTTCGATAGCGTGCAATGCCGAATCGGGTTGAAGAGCGACTAAATGCACTTCAGAATCGTATTCTTTCAAGAATTCCCCTACACCACGCAAAGTTCCGGAAGTACCTAATCCTGCAACAAAATGAGTAATGTTTTCCTGCTCTAATTGATTAACGATCTCAGGTCCTGTAGTTTCATAATGCGCCTTCCAGTTATTATCATTACCATACTGATCGGCATAATAATACTTCTCCGGATTGGCTTCATACATTTCTTTGGCTTTATTTTGGGCTCCGTCGGTAGACTCCAATTCAGATGTTAAAACAACCTCTGCGCCTAAAGATTTTAAATTTCTAATACGTTCAATGGATGCATTTGCAGGAATACACAAGGTCACTGAAATACCTAAAGCCCCACAAATAGATGCATAGGCAATACCTGTATTCCCACTTGAAGCGTCCAGGAGTGTTTTCGCTCTGTCAAGTTTACCCGTAAAAATGGCATCCTTAACAATGTTGTATGCAGCTCTGGTTTTCACACTCGAACCAAACTGTTGCCATTCAAGCTTCGCATAAATTTTAACTCCCGGCTTCTGAAATACTCTGTTTAATGGATAAAGAGGTGTATTACCAACAAACTTTTCCAGTTGTGATAAGCCTTCCAGTAAACTAAATTGATGTACTCCTTTTTCTTCTGTCAGTTCCATATTAGATCTTTTTTTCTTTGTTGATCAGTAGGCCAAACTCATTCGATTGCAAAAGCTTTCTTTAAAAAAATGCGTTTTCTACTACCATCTAAAATGCGAAATCAATTTCCCCAGTGAGCAGGTAAACCGGTAGCAATGTATCGGCGATAACTTGCAACCGATGACTGATGCCCTTTACCGGTCTTATGCTCTTTAGTTACCTCATTATTTTTAACCAGGTCTTCTGTCAATTTATTCAGTGTTTTTACTTTACTCGAAAAGTCCCCTTTTAGGGTCTTTCTAAACAAATGCATGTTTGTTAACAAACCCGATAGGTCTTCCGGCAAATATTTTTCAAAAAGTTGTCGAATACGCTTTGCCATCGTTGGCGACTTCCCATTGGTAGAAATTCCTATTTTCAGGTCTCCTTTGGTTACAATAGAACCCAAATAAAAATCACATAAAGCCGGAGTGTCTGCAACATTGGTAACAATACCTCTGCGTTTCGATTCTTTTCTGATAGCCAGATTGCGTTCTTTATCGTCGGTAGCAATAATGGAAATGTCCACTCCTTCCAGGTCGATGTTCTCAAAATTTCTCAGTCGCAGATCTACCTGAGGGTGTCCTACAACAAGTAATAGAATTTCCTTAGACACCTTTTCTGCCACCAAACGAATCGTTGCTGTTGGGCTGCTTTTTAACAAAAATCGCAACTTCTCTGATGCTGAATTACCTCCACCTACAATTAAAAATTGTAGTTTTTCCGGTTTCAGGAAAATCGGAAAAAGCTGATTTTGATCTTTATTTGTTCTCATAAGACTGATCGCTTAATTGTTCAACAAAATTTTGATTCACAAAATTGTAGACGTATTCAGGGTGTAATTTTACCACCTCACCGATTACAATAATTCCCGGTCCCGTTTGTGGGTCTTCCTTCATCTTTTCAACAATGTTGGAAACCTTGCCTACAAAAATTTTCTCGTTTGGTAATGAACCATTGTAAATCACAGCGATCGGGTAATTTGAACGACCTTCTTTAGAATACAGATCAGCGATCTCCTCAATTTTACGTAAGCCCATTAATATGACTACTGTGGCACTCGACTGTACCGCCAGAGAAACATCCTTGGATAAATCCCCATTTCTTTTTGTTCCGGTAATCACCCAAAAGCCATCGTTAATACCACGTCTGGTTAATGGAATGTCCTGAAGTCCCGTTAAGGCAACGGCGCTAGAAATTCCAGGAATGTATTCCGTTTCTATCCCGTGTAATTCAGCATATTCCTTCTCTTCGTAACCTCTTCCAAAAACATAAGGATCTCCTCCTTTTAATCGGACAACATCACCTTCCTGCTTCACATATTTCACGATCAACTCATTGATCTCGTCTTGCGTAAATGAATGCTGACCTGCTCTTTTCCCTACGGAAATTTTTAAAGCACTATCACTGGCTGCTTTCAACAACTCCGGATTCACCAAAGCATCATAAAGAATCACCTTAGCATCTCTTAACGCTCTAAATCCTTTCCAAGTGATTAGCTCCGGGTCTCCGGGGCCTGCACCCAACAGGATTAATTTCCCTTTGTTAAACGGTTTGCTCATCTTTCTGCTCTCTTAAAACAAAAGCGTCTTTCACAAACTCCTTAGCAAGGGCTAAATAGCTCAGCGCAAAATCTTTTGTTGGTTCTTTTTCATTGATCGCATACACGGTTTCCTGGAAGCTTTTCTCTAATTTGAAATGCGCCTTATTAGGGTATTTCTCATCAAAATCTTTAATGATCATCGCTTGTGTATTGGTTTTTAATCCTTCGGAAACCAATAATGCTTTTGCCGTATTCACCAAAGCCGAGTACGTATGGTAAATAGAATCTGCATAAGCTTCTGCTTCTAGTGCTTCAATAGCTGAAGCTAATCGCTCTTCAGACTCTAATAGTAAGGTAGCCACCAGGTCGATGGTTACCCCGGCACATTCTCCCACACCAACTTCAGTTTTAAAATACTCTTCACGACCCCAATCGATAAAGTCCGTATCCACAAGATCATCGGTAGAAGCAAGTCCCTTCAATAAATCATAGAAATAAGCTTTCCCTTGTCTTTGATAATAATCGATATGGTACTCTCCCTCATTGGCGTGAGATTCATAATCGTCTAAAATGGTTTTCAAAGACAAAGCAACTCTTTTACTTGGTATCTTCACGATCTTATCAGAGATCCTACCTTCACCGTCACTCAAAACTCCCCCTCCCAGAAGTATTTGAACAGCCGGCAAGATTCGCTGCTTTACTTTTATCGCTGAACCGTGATAACCGATCGCCGCCATAGAATGCTGCCCACAAGAATTCATACATCCACTGATCTTGATCTTCAGATTTTTATTGTAGATGTAATCCGGATAGTCGTCTCTTAATACGTTCTCCAATATGCCCGCCACTCCGGTACTGTTTGCAATCCCAAGATTACAGGTGTCTGTTCCCGGACATGCTGTAACATCATGGGTACTGTCAGCCCCCGGCTCTGCAAAACCTAGCTTGTCTAACTCCTTGTACAATAATTTTAAATTGGCCTCAGGAACAAACTTAATAACAAAGCCTTGTGCAATGGTAAATCGAATTTCATCCGATGCAAGTTTCTGAATAATCTTTGCCAGTGAGCGTGCTTGAGTTGTCGTGAAATCACCTGTAAGTAATCTCACATTTACCGCATAATACCCGCTTTGCTTTTGAGCAACTACGTTGCTGTCAAACCATTTTTTGTAATCTACGGTGTCCACTTCTACCGATACCTCTTCCGCTAATGGTTCAGGTCTGTTACATTCTTCGTAGGCCTCATGATCAATATGGAATGTTTGGTACCTTAAAGCCTTACGCTCCAACTCAACCAATCTTTGGAATTCTTCTACACCAATCTTTTTAACCAAGTACTTTAATCGAGCTTTATTTCTTCTGGCTCTTTCACCGTGCTTGTCAAAAACTCTTACCAAAGCCTCACTGTAAGGAATAATTAGATCTTCCGGCAAGAAATCATAAACCGTTTGTGCTAAATAAGGTTGCGCACCTAATCCCCCGGCAATAACAACCTTAAATCCACGGTACTCAATATTATCTACTGTTTTTGTTTTCGCAATAAATCCGATGTCGTGAATAAACGTGTAAGCACTGTCTTCTTCATTTGAAGAAAAAGCAATTTTAACTTTTCTCCCCATCTCTTGAGAAATCGGATTTCTTAGGAAGAAATCAAACATGGCATGTGCATAAGGGCTAATATCAAATGCTTCATCCTTTTCTACCCCTGCTAAAGCAGAAGCGGTAACATTTCTCACAGTATTCCCACAAGCTTCACGTAGGGTAACATCATCTTTTTCAAGCTCTGCCCACAATTGGGGTGTTCTGTCCAAACTCACATAGTGAATTTGAATATCCTGACGTGTGGTAATGTGTAACTTTCCTGTTGAATATTCGTCGGCAACATCTGCAATTCTCAACAACTGATTTACCTTAGTCTTCCCATAAGGAAGCTTAATACGTATCATCTGTACTCCCGATTGACGCTGTCCGTAAACACCACGTGCCAATCGAAGACTTCTGAATTTATCTTCATCGAGTTTTCCATCTTTAAACAGACGTATCTTTCTTTCTAGCTCAAATATGTCTTTTTCAACTACGGGGTTTTCAAGTTCGGTTCTAAAGCTTTGCATAACGTTTTGGGATTAGAGTTTTTGGGGAATAAAAAAAAACCTTTCGATTAAGAAAGGCTTTGTATGTCTGGGGTTAAAATTATCAACAGGGTACAAAAAACCTTTCTTTGTGTTTACAACAACACACAGCAACGCAGGCACAACAATTCATCATTGTGTTCATTTGTTCGTTTTGTGTACTTGGATTTATCATGCTGTTTTTAAAAAATTGTGAGTTGTTTACTAAATGAAAGTTTATTTACTTACTAGCAACAACAACAGCAACACTTTTGTGCAGAAACACACGGAGACCCCGATACATTCGATAGGTCGGTAGATTCTAGTCTGTTTAGAGACTCTGATGGGGCTAAAAAAGTAATTCGTTTCATCACTTTTAGGGTCTACTATGAAAAATTCAAAATTCTTGGTAAATGTACGAAGATAAATACTTACAAAACAAGTTATTTTTACTTTATTTTTATGCGAGCCCGTTTGGGTGGGCGTTTTTTTGCCTAAAAAAATGTCCTCCTAAGACTGATGTTAGGGAGGTTTAGTATGGCAAAAATGAACGGTAAACTGAAATTATTTCTTCCGATCGATTACATACTTTATGAGTGCTTGTAATGATGTTTTGGATTCAGAATCAGGGATGTCGGAAATAATCTCTATGGCCTTCGCCTGATACGCATACATCTTTTCCCGGGCATATTCCAAACCTCCACTTTCGCGAACAAAGGCAATAACTTCATTTACCTTTTTCGGATTGTTATGATGTCTTTTAATCGTATTGATAATATGCCTGCGCGTACTTTTATCGCATTGTTGAAGTGCAAAAATAAGGGGCAAAGTCATTTTTTGCTCTTTAATGTCTATCCCTACAGGTTTCCCGATTAGCCCTTGTTTTTGGTAATCAAAAAGGTCGTCTTTAATTTGGAAGGCAATCCCGATCGCTTCACCAAAGTTCCACATCTTTTGTATTTGTTCTTCGTCTTTCGAAACAGAGGAGCATCCTACAGCACAACAAGCAGCGATTAATGAGGCCGTTTTTTTACGAATAATTTCATAATAAACTTCTTCAACAATATCCAATCGTCTTGCTTTCTCGATCTGTAATAATTCTCCTTCACTCATTTCTTCAACAGCGCGAGAAGTAAGTTTTAAAAGATGAAAATCTTCATTTTTTATGGCCAATAATAAGCCTTTAGAAAGTAAGAAATCACCAACCAAAACGGCAATTTTGTTTTTCCAAAGTGCATTAACCGAAAAAAAACCGCGACGCATATTGGCATCATCAACTACGTCGTCATGGACTAAGGTTGCAGTGTGTAAAAGCTCAATCATCGAAGCCCCCCGAAAGGTGCTTTCATTAACCTCACCACATAATTTAGCAGATAGAAAAACAAACATCGGTCGCATTTGTTTCCCTTTACGCTTTACAATGTAATTTGTGACTTTATCCAACAATGGCGCTTTACTCGTCATCGAGGCTTTGAACTTAGACTCAAAAGAGTCCATTTCAATTTTTATGGGAGCTTTTATTTGATCGATTACCGACATGAAGGCCAAATGTAGTAATAATTGATGTGATTCGTTAGCAATGAGGTCCTGAAACAAGCCTGCCTGCCGGCAAAGGCAGGTTCAGAATAACAACTACTTTTTATTAGCTAATTGCCCGCAGGCTGCATCAATATCTTTTCCTCTGCTACGACGAATGTTTACGACCACCCCTCGCTCTTCTAAATAGTCTTTAAAAGCATCTACTTTGTTTGCTTTAGCCTGTTTAAATTCGGCACCGTCAATGGGGTTGTATTCAATGATGTTAACCTTACAAGGAATGTGTTTACAGAATTCGTAAAGTTCGTGAGCATCTTGTAATTCATCATTAAAACTGTCGAATATGATGTATTCGTAGGTTACTCTGGTTTGTGTTTTTTCGTAAAAATATTTTAGTGCTTTTGCCAAAACCTCTAAATTATTGGTTTCGTTAATGCCCATAATTTTGTCGCGCTTCTCGTCATTTGCAGCATGAAGTGAAAGTGCCAAATTGAATTTTACATCATCATCTGCCAGCTTTTCGATCATTTTAGCTACTCCGGCGGTAGAAACGGTAATCCGTTTCGGCGACATGCCCAAACCTTCTTCAGATGTTATTTTCTCAACAGATTCCAACACATTTTTGTAGTTCAATAGAGGCTCTCCCATGCCCATGTAAACGATGTTCGATAGGGGTTGCCCAGTCTGTTTCAGGGCCTGGTCACGAATAATTCTTACCTGATCGTAAATTTCGTCGGCATTGATGTTACGCATACGTTTTAAACGACCGGTAGCGCAAAATTCACATGCCAGACTACAGCCTACCTGCGAAGAAATGCAAGCAGTCATACGATTCTCGACAGGAATTAATACGCCTTCACAAATTTGGTTGTCGTACAAGCGAAAAGCGTTTTTAATGGTTCCATCCTTGCTAAATTGAGAGTCATCTATCTGTACGGCATTAATGTCAAAATTTTCTTTTAACATTTTGCGAGTAGGCAAAGAAAGGTTGGTCATTTGGTCGAAATCGGTGGCCGATTTTTTCCACAACCATTCGTACACTTGTTTTGCGCGAAAGGCTTTTTCGCCTTTTGCAACAAAATATTCTTTGAGTTTTTCTTTCGATAAAGCTCTGATGTCTTGTTTCTCCTGCTTTTTCATCGCTGCAAAGATAGGGATTCTTACCTTTGGTAAAATTTTGTAGATGCGTATCATTCAAGCTTCATGGATTATTCCTCTAAACGCTGCTCCTGTTGAGAACGGCTATCTTTACATTGAAGAGGATGGAACGGTGATTCACCTAAGTGATATCGCTCCCATTACAGACCATTTTGAAGTAGAGGTTTACGAGGGTATTGTTTGTCCCGGATTTGTAAACACACATTGTCATTTGGAACTTTCGCATATGACGGAACTCATGCCTGAAGCTACCGGACTGGCAAAGTTTGTGAGTGAGATTCCACAACGCAGGCAAGAGTGTACACTTGACCCTGCTCAATCAATAAAACATGCCGACCGGAAAATGCATGATGCAGGAATTGTGGCTGTAGGAGATATCTCAAACACAACGGATACTGTAAAAGTAAAAAAAGACAGTCCTGTTAAGTATCATTCATTTGTAGAGCTGTTTGGTCTGGATAAAGATAAAGCCGATGTTTTATTGGCTGATGGGTTGAAAATCGTTGAAGAATATCGGTCCTCCGGTCTTTCAGCATCGCTTGTGCCTCATGCTCCTTATTCTTTATCTCCTCAATTATTAGAAGGGGTCTATTCCAAGTCCAAAGACCAGTTACTAACGATTCATCACCAGGAAACTCCTTCGGAAAATGAACTATTTTTGGAGTCTAAAGGTGAATTGGCGGATTTATTTGGAGGTAAAGGATTCGATATTTCTTCTCAATTGGGCTTTGGAAAAAATTCTGCTCAGTACTGTCTGTTGCCGTACTTGCCAAAAGAACAGAAAATTCTGTTGGTGCACAATACTTGTTCGGAGGCTACGGACATTGATCAAATAGAAATACATTTTACCCATGCCTATTGGTGTACATGCCCCAAGGCTAATTGGTACATAGAACGCCGATTGCCAAACTATGATCTGTGGCGCGAAAAGAACTTGAAAATAACAATTGGAACTGATTCTCTCGCTTCAAATGATACTTTAAGTGTATTGGAAGAGTTGAAGCTGATCCAAAAGAATTTCTCTCATATTCCTACAAATGAATTACTATCCTGGGCTTGTAAAAATGGAGCCGAATTTTTTGGTTACGATGAATTGGGCTCATTTAAACCGGGAAATAAGCCGGGGGTAATTTTAATAGAAAATGTTGATGGCATGCAATTAACCCCGGAGTCTAAAGTAAAGGTGTTGGTGTAAACACATAATCTGTATTTGAATTTTATGTTCTTTTTTGTAGTTTTAAAGCAAGATATGTATCAATCTGTTTTATTCAATTTAATAATGCTCAAATGGAACATAATGTATTTGTACCTGAAGAAATTATCCAGGAAAAAATTTACTCGATTAGAGGATTAAACGTAATGTTTGATCGCGATTTAGCTATGCTTTATGATGTTGAGACAAAGTATTTAAAACGTCAGGTAAGGCGTCACATAGATCGCTTTCCATCTGACTTTATGTTTGAATTAACTAATGAAGAACTTCAACATTGGAGGTGCACATTTGGCACCTCCAATGTTCAAATTAAAATGGGCTTACGCTACAAACCTTTCGTGTTCACTGAGCAGGGAGTTGCTCAATTATCAAGTGTATTAAAAAGTCCCAGAGCCATACAGGTAAATATTCACATTATTCGTTTGTTTACTAAAATGCGTCGGTTTATTATGGACAATGAAGTATTACTTCGAAAAATTGAATTGATAGAAGGGAAATTAAAAGTGAATGATTCTACAATTAAAGAAGTATTACAATATCTACAATCATTAAATTCAACGAATAAGAATAGGGAGAAAATGGGTTACAAATTGCCCGGTAAAAATTAACCCTTCAAAATAGCCTCAGCTAATAGCAGATCTTTAGGGGTCGTAATTTTAATATTAGAGCTCTCACCTTCAAAAAGATGAACCTTTTCGCCCAAAGCTTCCACCACAGAAGCGTCATCGGTAAAGGTAGGTCGTTCTTCTTGCTGATAAGCTTTATGAAGCAGGTCTGACGAGAAACACTGTGGTGTTTGTACCGAATAATACTGACTGCGATCAAGTGCTTTACTATCATCACCGATCACCATACGAATAGATTCTGACACCGGACAAACCGGAATAACGGCATGATTAGATTCAGCCCCTTTGTACAAATTCAAAATAAAATCCGGACTGATTAATGGTCGTACGCCATCATGCACTGCAATAATAGATTCTCCAACACAAAGTTGTAAACCATTTTTTACGGATTGGAATCTGCTTATTCCACCTTCGCATATTTGATGTGGAATATTGAAATGGTGTTTGTGACAAAGTGTGGCCCAGGCGCTGTGATGAGATTTTGGTAAAACAACAACACTATGAATCGAAGATCCGGCGCTGTAAAATTTTTCAATCGTATGCATCAATACAGGTCTCCCATTCAATTCCATGAATTGCTTGGGAACAGGACTTTTCATTCTTTGCCCACTACCTCCGGCTACTATGATTGCGTATCGTTTCATTTCTAAGTACAAAGTACCAGGTAAATTTAATCTTCAAAATTTAACTTCTTCAAAACAAAAAAAGCTAAAAGATTAGACATCTCTTAGCTTTTCTGTAAAAATATTGTTTTTACCAATTACAAGATTAACATGGCATCACCATAAGTAAAGAAGTTGTATTTCTCTTTTATGGCTTCCGCATAGGCCTTTTTCAGGAGTTCAAAACCACAGAAAGCCGCAGTATGCATCATTAATGTTGACTTGGGTGTGTGTAGATTCGTAATCATACAATTCGGAATTTTAAACTCATACGGAGGAAAAATGAACTTATTCGTCCATCCGTCAAATGGGTTAAGTGTTCCATGTGTAGAAACAGAACTTTCAATGGCTCTTAGAGTCGTTGTACCCACAGCACAAATTCTTTTTTTCTCTTTAAGTGCCTTATTCACAATGTCACAAGCTTCTTCATTAATGGAAATCTTCTCAGACTCCATCTTATGTTTAGATAAGTCTTCAACCTCTACCGGACGGAAAGTCCCCAAACCAACATGAAGAGTCACTTCAGCAAAATCAATTCCTTTAATTTCCAAACGTTTTAACAGATGCTTACTAAAGTGCATTCCTGCAGTAGGTGCAGCAACAGCACCCTGTTCTTTTGCATAAACCGTTTGATATCGCTCTTCATCTTCCGCATCAGGTTCGCGATCGATGTACTTTGGAAGTGGCGTTTCTCCCAGCTCATTCAATTTTTCTCTAAACGCTTCGTACGAACCATCAAATAAAAATCGTAATGTTCGTCCTCTGGAAGTTGTATTATCAATTACCTCAGCAACTAAAGAGCCGTCTTTACCAAAATACAATTTGTTACCAATACGTATTTTTCTTGCCGGGTCAACTAAAACATCCCAAAGGCGATTGTCTTGATTTAACTCCCGTAATAAGAAAACTTCAATTCTAGCACCTGTTTTTTCTTTATTTCCATACATGCGTGCAGGAAAAACTTTGGTGTTATTCAAGATCATAACATCCTGATCATCAAAGTAATCAATGAGGTCTTTAAATTGTCTGTGTTCAATTTTACCCGTATCGCGATGTACCACCATCAATCTAGACTCGTCGCGGTTTTTTGTTGGTCTTTTAGCCAACAACTCTTCCGGCAACTCGTAGCTGAAGTGGGAAAGTTTCATTTTGGTGATCATAGAACGTCTATTTTTTTAAGCATGCAAATATAGGAAATAAAATAAAATTTTACGGAATTATG
>Ga0207964_1000326_pt1 | contig 13643 bp, 12 predicted proteins | sample Knorr_S23_td_250_FD_185608 | JGI IMG/M metagenome (GOLD analysis project Ga0207964, IMG submission 185608) | Marine microbial communities from Southern Atlantic Ocean transect - Knorr_S23_td_250_ad_251m_LV_A (SPAdes) (version 2) | ecosystem: Environmental > Aquatic > Marine > Oceanic | place...
TCAATAGTTGCTATGTTGTTTTCGATGGACACATTTACGCCACCTTGTTCTACAGGATTTCCCATGTTATTTGCTTTGATCTAATTTTTTTACCATTGTTAAAATTGTGGCGATGGCTACGGTTTCACCCGTTTCATCGTACACATCTACTAAGAATTTTACAATTCCTTTGGCGATGTCGTCTTCTGAGCGTTTTTCCTGATCTACTTTTTCTTTAACTGTAAAACGAACACCGATCGTAGCTCCTGCATATACAGGTTTTGTAAATCGACATTCTTCTAAGCCGTAGTTTAACAGAACAGGCCCTTTTTTAGCATCTACAAATAAACCTGCTGCTGCCGAAAGGATGAAATATCCGTGAGCTACTCTTTCTTCGAAAATCGTTCCGTCTAAGGAAGTTGCATCGGTATGTGCATAGAAGTGATCCCATGAAACATTGGCAAAGTTAACGATGTCTGCTTCGGTGATGGTTCTTTTTGGTGTGAATACGGTTTCACCAATTTCCAATTCTTCGAAATGCTTACGGAAAACGTGAACGTCTTTTTCAGTTTGCTCAGCACCGTATTGGAATACGTTGGTAAGGTTTGTAATACTTGTTGGATGCCCTTGAATGGCTGTACGTTGTAAATAGTGCATCACACCACGTATTCCGCCCATTTCTTCACCACCGCCGGCACGACCGGGTCCACCATGCGTTAGCATAGGCATTGGTGAACCATGTCCCGTACTTTCTTTGGCACAATCAGAATTTAAGATTAGGATACGTCCGTGGTTTGCGGCAGCACCTAAAACAAATTCTTTAGCGATGTTGTTATCAGCCGTTATAATGGAACATACTAAAGAGCCTTTACCCATTTTTGCCAGTTCAATGGCTTCATCCATATTTTGGTAAGGCATAATGGTGCTTACAGGGCCGAAAGCTTCGATATTGTGACAGTCGGTTTTTGTAAATGGATCTTCGTTTAAGAATAGAATAGGAGACAGGAAAGCTCCTTTTTCTTTATCAGCTCCTAAAACGTCGAAATGTTTTAAGTCACCATAAACGATCTCTTGTGATTTTGAAAGTTCCAGAACTTTTTCTTTTACTTCTTCTCTTTGCTCCAATCCGGCAAGCGACCCCATGCGAACTCCTTCTACAGAAGGATCACCAATTGTAGTTTTTGATAATCGTTTACCCAAAGCGATCTGCACATCTTCTACTTTATTGGCAGGGACGATGATGCGACGAATGGCCGTACATTTCTGTCCTGCTTTCACCGTCATTTCTCTTTGCACTTCCTTGATAAATATGTCGAATTCAGCATCTCCGGGATTTACATCTTCACCTAAAACACAACAATTTAAAGAGTCGGCTTCCATATTAAAAGGTACTGATTCGTTGATGATGTTTTCGTGAGCTTTTAACATTCTACCCGTAGAAGCAGAACCGGTGAAGGTTACTACATCCTGAGAAGTAACTTTATCCAGAATTCCTCTTGCCGAACCACAGATCAATTGTAAACTTCCTTTGGGGAGAATCCCGGTGTCGATGATTTCTTTTACCATTAATTCTGTCAGGTAACAAGTAACTGTAGCCGGCTTTACAATAGCCGGAACTCCTGCCAATAGGTTTACGGCAATTTTTTCCAGCATTCCCCATATCGGGAAGTTGAAGGCATTGATGTGAATGGCAACTCCTTGCTTGGGAACACAAATATGCTGACCGATAAAGCTCCCACCTTTAGAAAGTGGAGCCTGTTGGCCATCTACATAAAAAGTTTCGTCCGGGAATTGTTTTCTCAAACTGGCGTAGGCAAACAAGTTGCCGATACCCCCTTCGATGTCGATCCATGAATCTATTTTGGTAGCTCCGGTTTGAGCACTCAGTGCGTAGAATTTATCTTTAATAGAAATTAGGTGAAGTGCCAAAGCTTTAAGCATTCTCCCTCTTTCGTGGAAGGTCATTTTGCGTAATGCAGACCCACCCGTCTTGCGGGCATAGTCCATCATTTCGCCAAAGTCCAATCCTTTGCTGCTCGTTTTGGCGATCTGTTCGCCGGTAATGGCATTGAATAGTGCCTGGCCTTCCCCTTCACCTGCAGTCCATTGCCCCAGAGCATAGTTTTTAAGTATCATATTATCTTGTATATCTATTGTTCTTTATACTATAAAGCTCCTTAATGGAGCTTGCCAAGTTACGAAAATTAAGGCTTTTTTTGATGAGACTTCCCAAGAAAGAATACAGATATTTTTATATTTACAAGTTAATAGTTCTGTGTGATTTACCTGTAAAATAATCCCGGTAGCTGTCGGGACAGAATGACTCACCACCAATAACTAACAAGCAAGCCTACTTTCGAGCCAATTCAGGGTATAAGCAAAGAGTTCTTCCTGGATGAAGTCGTTGTGAGCTTCGTGTTTAGTGTTTTTAAACATTTTGTATTCGGCGGATCCTTTACTGTTTTCTGCAAATTTTATTGTTCCGCTACAGCTAACAGTGGTATCGTTCATTCCGTGAACTAATAGTACCCGGGTTGATAGTTTTTGAGCGTTTTTTAGGGCCCATAGTCCGGATCTGTGAAAGTCTGTAAAGAGTCGTGCAGAAATTCTGTTATGGTTTAATGGGTCTTCAAGATAGGATTGGCAAGTTGTGTCGTCATTTGATAAGTTATCTGTATCTAACTTGTTGTTTAAGGTGAAGCCGGGGTATATTTTATTCATAATTTTTGCTAAACACAGCAGGAGTATATTAGGTTTTTTAGCTAATAGCAACCAGGGAGCTGAAAGAATTGCACCTTTCAGATATTTAGGCTGCTTTCTCAACAGAAAGTTTGCCAAAACATTACCGCCAAAACTGTGACCGTATAAAAAAAGATGGTGGTGAGGAATGGTTTTTATCACGCGTTCCAGATCATTTAAATTATGGTTTAATCCCGGGGAATGTCCGCGTTTACCTTCTGATCTACCGTGTCCGCGCTGGTCGTAACTGTAAACTTGAAAACCATTTTCGATATAAAACTTAGCAACATGTGCGTATCGTCCCTGGTGTTCTCCCAATCCGTGGATGATGCAAATGGTTCCTTTGGGTTTTTTATCGTTGTTCCATTGATGGACGTGTAATAAGATTTGATCTTTTGTTTGAACCTTGTATGAGTGCATATTGTAATATTTGTGTCTCTTAAATTTACATTTTTTCAATTGTTAAACCAATTTGTTTAGAGAAATAATATTTGTGGATAGATTTGACTAATTATTTATCAGTCATTAATAATTATTCATTAACAATTAGTCATTAATCAGTCAATTGCTAATTTCAGTATATTGCAGTTAATTAATAATAACCAACCCTTCGACAGGCTCAGGGTGACACCCTTCGACAGGTTTAGGGTGAATACAACTAATAAACCAACAATATGATTTTTGAATTCAACGGATATAAACCGGTAATACACGAAAGTTCTTTTGTTCATCCACAGGCTAATGTTACAGGCAATGTGATTATTGGTAAAGATGTGTACATAGGTCCCGGAGCTGCCGTTAGAGGCGACTGGGGAGCGATTATTATTGAAGATGGTTGTAATGTTCAGGAAAATTGTGTGATCCACATGTTTCCGGGGACTACGGTTACCTTAAAGGAAGGGGCTCATATTGGTCATGGAGCGATCATTCATGGCGGTACTATCGGGGCGAATGTTTTGGTGGGCATGAATGCTGTTGTGATGGACGATTGTGAAATAGGGACCAATTGTATTGTTGGGGCTCTGTGTTTTGTTCCTGCGAATACGGTTATCCCCGAACGAAAAGTAGTCGTTGGTAATCCTGCTAAAGTGGTAAGGGATGTGAGTGATGAAATGATTGAATGGAAAACGAAAGGAACAGCCTTGTATCAGCAATTGCCCGGCGATTGTAAAAATTCATTGAAAGAATGTGAACCTCTTAGAGAGATTCCTTCCGACAGAGCTAAACAAGCAGAGATGTATAAAACCTGGGGAAAAACGAAATTGTAATTAAGCTCTTTAAATCTACTATTAATGCTTTTTTTATTATCGTAAGTTCCGACGATCATCCGGGTTTTTTAAAGGTTAGTTTGAAATAATCTTTTTCATTTAGTTGTAATTTTTTTAATAAACATTATTGGCAACGGATCGTACATGTGACTTAGCTGCTTGTTGTAATACTGCAGTTAATCAATTTGTGTTGGATCCTGGTTTAGAAGAATAAAATTTTGAGCCCAGTCTTAGTTTTTGTATTTTTATAAAGCCCCTCATATACAAAGAATAATTCCCCTTCTTAATATTTTGAATACTAGTCTTAAATATTATCTCAAGTTGTAATCTAAAAACAAATATTATGACTCCATTATATAGTATCAGTATCGTTATCACATTGTTCCTGTTCGTCGGAATACGTATCGTTTTTGAATACAAAAGGGCATTAAAATTCAGATTTGGAAAGTATGTCAAGACACTGGAACCGGGTTTTAGATGGATTATTCCCTTAGTGGAGACCATTCAGATTGTGGATATTCGTGTGATTACCATAAACATAGACTCTCAGGAAGTCATGACAGAAGATAACGTTCCTTGTAGTATAGACGGCGTGGTTTTTTTTAAAATCAACAACCCCGAAAAGGCAGTTTTGGAGGTAGAAGAATATAAATTTGCCATCATGCAATTGGCTCAGGCTGCTTTGAGAGATGTCTGTGGAAAGGTGGAACTGGATACAATATTGTCAAAGCGTGAAGAGATGGGTAAAAACATCAAATCGATTGTGGAAAGGGAAACTATGGAATGGGGCATTGTGATTATCGATGTAAAAATTAAAGACATCCAATTACCGGAAAACATGAGAAGAATGATGGCGAATCAGGCTGAAGCGGAGCGATCCAGAAGAGCACGAATCATTCTTGCCCTTGCTGAGGAGCAAGCTGCTGAAAACTTATTGGCGGCCGGTAAACTTATTGATCAATCTCCTTCAGCCATTAAATTAAGACTTTATCAAACCCTAGCAAACATAGCTTCTGAAAAGAATTCGACGATTCTTTTTCCATTCCCGGAGGAAGTGTTGCCTAGAGAGCCAAAGAAAGATTGATAAAATGAATAGGTTTTCAGAGGCTCTCAAATTGGGCATTAATTATTTCTTTTTTTAATTTTTATGATGCAATTTTTAAGTCCCAGACCATCAATCCTGAAACTAAAAGGTGGTCTTTCTGTTGGATTAATTTTTAATACCTTTTTTACTACTTTAAAATCGTCATTTAGTGTTTTATATTTTTTTGAAAGTTTTTTTAGCTCTTTGCCAAATTCAGCCAATTCTCCAAAATTCATAAATGCATTTATTTAGTCGTAGTTCCTAACTGAAAATGGGGGTTCACGATAAAAAACCAATTCATAATCTATTATTTCTCCATCCTCAGAAGCCAACCAGGGCATATCTTTGTGAGAGTATTCACTGATGGCTGTAGCAGACCAGTCGGAATATTGATCAATAACTTTGTCAATCACATCTTTTTCTCTGGCGCTAAATGTTGACAAGTTTGGTTTTTCTAAGGGTAGATATCTGGTTTGTTTGTAGCCGTGATACTCTGTTTTAACTCTTTGTAGTTGATTGTTTTCTATCATTGTGGATATGATGCTGTCTAATTTTTGAGGTACAGGTCCAAAAGGTAGTTTTTTATATCTGGCACCGCTTAAATGTTCTTCGTACAGCTCATAGTAATTGAAGTCTGAAAAGTACAATAGCTTATAAAGCAGGGTTTCTCCTATGTTTGCTTTTCCGGCACATTTTTCAAGAATGTAAAGCAGGATGTTTTTAAATTTTAAAATCTTTAATTCAGGAATTGAAATTCGTTCAATGATGTTAATTCCCTCTTCAATATCTTTAAATTCTACAGAAGACAGATTGTAATTTTCAGCTAGTAACTTGTCGATTGATATGGTTAATATTTCAGCTATTTTTTTTAATTCAAGTACCGATAATTTACGTTTTCCTAATTCTATTTGAGTTAACGTTTTCATTATTTGTGCTTTTGTTTGCTACAAAAGCATGAAATGTTTAAATAACGAACAAGATCTTGTTTTATTTTCAAACTTTTTTATTTAATATAACTCTCCTTCCTTAACCTTGGGTTTAAACCCGAGGTTAAGGAAGGTCATAGGAGTAAAGTCCAAAAAAGTCTGTTTTTGATTTGTTTTTATGCTCTTTAATTCACATATAATTTAGACGCTTTTATTTTAATTACTTCTCCGTATTGTTCTAATTTTTTCAGATCAAATCTTTTTACATCACCTACTATGGCAATACTCAGTGGTTTGTTTTGAATTTCAGTTTTGTAAAATTTCACAAGGTCTTCAAAATTCATCTTATCATACTCTTTTAAATAAATTTCATTCGGGTCAGTTTGATAACCTTCTGTTTTCCATGTTTCCACTTTACTTAAGAGATTTCTGAAATTTGGTTTTGATGACTGCGTTTCCTCAATAATTGAAGATCGTATCATTTCCATTCTTTCTGATTTTTCAGGCATATGATTAATTAGATCCAGCATGGCATCTATTGCATCATTTGTTTTATCTGCCTGACATCCGATATAAGCTCTGAAAATATTGTTCTTCCCTTCCTTTTTTGCCATGGTATAATTACCATAGGCACTATAAGCCAATGATCTGAATTCTCTTATTTCCTGAAATACTAAGCTGGACATTCCTCCGCCGAAATAAGAATTGAAAGCATTTATTTGTGCTCCTTTCTTGTTGTCTCTTGGACTTCCTTCTATGTTAAATACAATCTGACTCTGAACGGCTTTTTTATTATTTACCACATAAATTTTCGTGTTGGGAGGTGTTATTCTGTCCAAAACTAAAACATCTTGCTTAGGTTCTGACTTTTCTTTTTGAACAAGATATTTGTTGGATAATTCGGCAATAGTATTGATATCTGAATTGCCGACAAAATTTACTGTTGTTTCATAGTTTAGTACTTCTTGATAGGCAGTTATTAATTCTTGCGCTGTGAGTTTCCTTAGCTGTTTTTTTGTTAGTTCTCTCAATAGAGGAGCTTTGTCTCTTAATAAAATATATGCATTTAATGATCGTGCAATATATCCGGGTTCTCTCCTGTTTATCTTTTTTTCTGCCTTAAGATCTCCCAGCATTTGTTTTATTTTACGCTCATCCGGTTGAACATTTGTAATAAAGTCCCGGGTGATTTTTAAAATCTCCTCAAGGTTTTCTTCCATTCCGGAAATATGCATGGAAAAAGTTTCATCTGAAGCTTCAAAATAATAGGAAGCTCCCAAATTGTGATAGGCTTCTTTTAATTCTAAAACACTTTTATCTTTAGTTCCCAATAAAGTTAAATAGTACTCTACTTGTTGTAGCACCGGGATCTTATATTTACCTACTCCATATTTAATCTCCAGATCAAAGACTTCGTTAAAAGGATTTCTTACTTGATTAATCGTGAAATAATCATTTACTTTTTTGGAAATAATATCCTTTTCAAAGTTGACGAAAGTAGGCGTTGATTTTGTAGTTTTTATTTTTATAAAGTGTTCTCCAAATTCAGATTTCACCTCATTTTTTGATTCTATTGGCTCAAATCCCGGTTTGCTTAATTTTTCTTTTTTTGGAAAACCCATTTTTGAATTAAAACACAAATAGTTGTCATTAAAATATTTATTAGCTACTTCAATCACATCTTGTTTTGTAATGTCTTCTATACTTTTATATCTGGCGTAATAGTCATCCCATTTTCTGTTTTGTATAAATGACGATATCATTTCATGACCTCTGTCTTGGTTATCTTCCCACAACAGATCGATCTCTTTTTGTTTGTTTAGTTTTATGGCCTTAAAATAGTCGTCTGAAAAGTCTCCTTGTTTTAATTTTTCAAGTTGTTCTTTAACAATAGCTTCAGCAGTTTCTAACTTTTGTCCAATAATTTTAGGGATATAAAAAATTAGGGCTGTACCATAATCATTATAAGTCATAGGCATTGCTCCAGCCCCCATAATTTTGCCTTCATCACTTATTTTATCTAAAAACCCGGTCATTTCATAATTAGATAAAATTTGAAGAGCCAGATCCAATTTAATTTCATCGGGATGTCCGCTTTCGGGTGTTCTAAATGACATAGTCCCTATTTTTACAGGGGTTAATTTTTTTACGACCAATTCCTTGTTTAAAAATTCTTCTTCTTCATATTTTGGGAATTCCGGCACCTGACCTGATCTCCATTTACCAAACTTTGCTTCAATTAAAGGAATAACCGTTTCAGTATCAAAATCACCGGATAATGCCAACACCATATTATTAGCCACATAATATGTATTATAAAACTCATACATTTTTTGTAATGAAGGATTTTTTAAATGTTCTATACTCCCCAATATCGTTTGCTGACCATAAGGGTGTTTTTTGTAAACATTTTTTAAAACCTCTTCAAATACCTGCCTAAGCCAACTGTCCATAGACCTGTTTTTTTCTTCATATACGGTTTCTAATTCCGATTGGAAAAGACGAAAAACAGGCTTCTCAAAACGATGACTGTACAATTCCAACCACCTTTCAATTTGATTCGAAGGAAAAGTGTTATGATAAGCAGTAAAATCTTCTGTTGTAAATGCATTTACTCCGGTTGCGCCAATTTGAGTCAGAAGTTTATCCATATCATTGGCAATCGTAAATTCTCCTGCTTTCTTCGATTGCTCATTAATTTGTTTCTGAATTTTTTTTCGTTCTTCTTCATCTTTTGTTTGTCCTAATTTTTCATATAAGTTGTTAATCTCATCTAAAAAAGGTTTTTCTTTCGTGTAATCAATGGTTCCCATTGTTTCCGTTCCCTTAAAAAGCAGATGTTCCAGATAATGAGCAATTCCGGTAGCGTCTTTTGGATCATTCTTTCCTCCGGCTTTTACGGCTACGACTCCAAAAACCTGTGGTACATTATGGTTCTCGCTCAGCATGACTGTTAAACCATTTTCAAGCTTAAACTCCTTTACCTTTATAGGTTCCGTTGTATTTTGTGCTATTAATAATGTTGAAATAAATAAGCAGAGAATTACACTAATTTTTTTCATGATTAAATTTTTTAATTGTGTTAATAGTTGTGTGGCGGGAATAGTTCCCGATTTCTTGTGTTAAATCATATAAAGCTTTTTCCCGTATGGGAACATTTTTGTTTTTTATGCCAACATTTTAGTTGGCAGGGGAGAATAGAGTGTTTATTAGTGTTTCAAACATGCATTTTAAAATTAAGAGGGTGGTATTGTTTTATTGTCTATAAATTTAGGAAAAAAAGAAAGCCTCCCAAAAGGAAGGCTTGAAAATGTTGTTTTAGTGACCAGTTGCCAGTGATCAGTGACCAATGACCAGTGATGGGCTTCGACAGGCTCAGCCTGACAATGTTGATGAGTGGTGTTTGGACGGTGGTTGCTGGTCGGTAGGCTGTGGACTTAACTTTGTTTTAAATACTTAATGAATCCATTTAAGAGCTTTTTACAGCTGGTGATTTCTTTTTGAATTAAATTATTTTGAGTAGAATTAATATAATTCTGGTCGAGTGAAATTAAAATTTGAGTTTCCAGTTCAAACAAAGAACCTCTTGATATATAAAGAAAATGTAGGGTTTCCTTATCGTGATGCCTGCCACAACCTTCAGCAATATTTGATGGTACAGATACCGCACATCTTCGTAATTGATTTGTTAGACCAAACCTTTCAGATTCAGGATAGTTTTTTGTGACTGCATAAATTGTATTAGCAAGCTTCCGACTTAATGTCCACACCTCTAGTTTGGTGTAATGAGATTCATTTTTCATTATATATTATTTATCTGAAGGCCATCACCAGACATTCATCTAATCTTGAGCCGTTAATTATTGTTAAACCACCTAAATATACTCAATTATCATCTTAATAACCACCAACCAAACATCACCGACTACCGTCTACAGACCAAACACCACCGACCAAACTAGACTCTTTCAATAATGGTTGCGTAGCCTTGTCCCACGCCAATACACATGGTGCAAAGGGCATAGCGTTTGTTTTGCTTTTGCAATTCCAGAGCAGCGGTTTGAATGATACGTGTTCCGGAAACTCCAAGAGGATGACCTAAAGCAATGGCACCTCCATTCGGATTGATGCGTGGGTCATTATCTTTCAATCCCATTTCGCGGATGCAGGCCAAAGACTGTGCAGAGAAAGCCTCGTTTAATTCGATGATGTCCATATCGTCCATGGTTAAGCCAGCTTTCGCCAGTGCTTTTTCAGACGCTTTAACCGGACCAATTCCCATAATGCGAGGTTCCACCCCTACAACGGCAGAGCTTACAATTTTAGCGATGGGTTTTAAGTTGTATTTCGCAATGGCATCTTCCGAAGCTAAAAGCATAGCAGCGGCACCGTCGTTTAGTCCGGATGCATTTCCGGCTGTTACCGTTCCGTCCTTTTTAAAGGCAGTTCTTAATTTTCCTAAAACTTCTAAGGAGCTGTTTGCTTTGATGAATTCATCCTTCGCAAAAAGGATCGTGTCTTTTTTTCTTTGAGGGATCTTAACAGAAACCGTTTCCTCGTCAAAACGACCTTCGGCTTGTGCTTTGGCTGCTTTTTGTTGTGAGTTTAAGGCGAATTGATCCTGATCTTCTCTGGAGATATGATAAAGCTCAGCCAGATTTTCAGCAGTAGATCCCATACCCTCTGTGCCGTACATGGCATCGAGTTTCTTATTCACAAAACGCCATCCGAAACTGGAATCGTGCATCTCTACATCTCTACCAAAAGGTTTGGAAGCTTTCGACATCACCCAGGGTCCACGGGTCATATTTTCTACACCTCCGGCAAGCATCACATCAGCATCACCCAATTGAATCACCCGACTTGCATTAATAATGGCCGACATTCCTGAGGCACACAAGCGATTTACCGTTTCACCGGGGACGGAGTAGGGAAGACCTGCCAGAAGCAAGGACATGCGGGCTACATTTCGGTTGTCTTCTCCTGCCTGATTGGCACAGCCCATAATTACATCTTCAATGGCTTCTTTTGGTACACTTGGATTTTTATCCATTAAGGTTTTGATGACCAAAGCTCCCAGATCATCTACTCTTGTGGTGGCTAAAGAACCCCCAAAATTCCCAAAGGGCGTTCGAATCGCGTCTATGATGTATGCTGTTTTCATATTTTCTCCTTTTTACTGACCGCTGACCGCTGATAGTTGATAGCTGGTTACACCTTCCAGTCCTTACTTGTTCTGTAAACCGTACCCTTAAATAAGGCCACTGTTTTATCATCTTGATTTGTGATTGTAATTTGATAAACGCCAATTTTATTCGACAGGCTCATCTCTTCGGTATGTGTTGTGAGTACATCACCTTCTTTACAAGTTTCGATATGCGAGATCGAAGTTTCAACTGAAACTGCTTTTTTCCCGTGTCCGTTGGAGGCGAATGCCAAAGCACTATCGGCTAAAGAATACGTAATTCCACCATGTAAAATATTGAATCCGTTCAGCATTTCTTTGCGAACGGTCATCTGTAGTACCGATTTACCGGCACCATCTTCTATACGCTTGATGCCTAACCATTGGCTGAAAGCATCATTCTCGTACATTTTATTGACAACTCTTTTGGCCAGATCGCTCATGAGTAAAATGTTTTTTCTTCGCGAACCATTTTTCTTAATAACGGACTCGGACGATATCTGTCCTCGCAATAGGTTTTATAAAGTTCTTCCAATTGAGTAAGCACGGTATCCAATCCTTTTTCATCTGCCCAGGCCAACAAACCTTTCGGATAGTTTACCCCTTTGGTCATGGCCAGGTCGATGTCTTTTTCCGAAGCGATGTTTAAAAACAATGCGTCCACCGCTTCGTTGATTAACATGGCCACAATGCGGTCAACGATTTTTGTTCCTAATTCTATGTCGGTATTCGGTTTAGGTTTTACAGCACCTTCGCTGTAATCGTAAAAACCATGTCCTGATTTTCTCCCCAACCGACCTGCTTCTAACAATCTCTTTTGAGTAAAGGAGGGTTTGTATCGAGGGTCGTAGAAGAATTCTTTAAATACCGTTTCGGTAACCACATAGTTTACATCGTGTCCGATGTAATCGGTCAATTCGAAAGGTCCCATACGGAAGCCGCCAATTTCTTTCATTGCCCAGTCGATGGTGGCAATGTCTGCTACCCCTTCTTCGAGTATTCGAATCGCTTCGCCATAGAAAGGACGTGCCACACGATTCACGATAAAACCGGGTGTATCTTTTGTCAATACCGTTACTTTCTTCCAGGAGTCGATGAGGGCTCTGGCTTCAGTTATTGTAGTTTCAGAAGTTTGGATTGCCGGAATAATTTCTACTAACGGCATCAGCGGAGCCGGATTAAAGAAGTGAATTCCGATTACGCGTTCCGGTTTCTCACAAGCAGAGGCAATAGCAGTAATGGAAAGCGAAGAGGTGTTGCTGGCAAGGATGCAATCTTTAGAAATCAACTGTTCTATCGAAGAGAAAACACTTTTTTTAATATCGAGATTCTCAATGATTGCTTCAATGATAATCTCAGATTCTGAAAGCGCCTCTAAATCATTTGTGTAAGAGATGCGAGATTGAATAGCTCCAGCTTCTTTTGAAGTAAGCTTCTCTTTTTCTACTAAACGATCCATCACTTTGGCAAGCTTAGTTTTAGATAGGTTTAATGCTTCCGATTTGGCATCAAAAAGAACGACTGAATATCCTGCTTCAGCAGCTATCTGAGCAATTCCGGAGCCCATGGCTCCCGCACCTATTATTCCAACCTTTTTCATTTATTCACCTTTAAATTTAGGAGCACGCTTTTCGAGAAAAGCAGCAACACCTTCATTGTAGTCATATGTTTTTCCGGCAGTCGTTTGCAATTTGCCTTCTAAGGCTAATTGTGCCGTTAAGTCGTTTGTCATGGATCTGTTTAGAGCTCTTTTTGTTAATCCCAAACCAATTGTAGGAAGCGAAGCCAATTTTTCAGCCACCTTTAAGGTTTCTTCCATCAAGGTCTCATCAGAGCAAACCTTATAGATCATGCCCATTTTTTCTGCATCGGCGGCCATCACCTTGTCGGCAAGCATCATTAGGGCAGCAGCTTTTTGCATTCCTACAATACGAGGCAGGAAGAAAGTCCCTCCGGAATCGGGAATCAAACCAATTTTACTAAATGCCTGAATAAAAGCAACCGATTCACCGGCAATGGTAATGTCGCAAGCCAAAGCGATGTTGGCACCCGCTCCGGCGGCTACACCATTAACCGCACAAACGATTGGTTTCTCAATAGTGCGGATGCGTTCGATGATCGGGTTGTAATGTTCGCGAACAATGGAGCTCAATTCCGGTCCGTTCGGATCGGTAATTTCCTGTAGATCCTGTCCGGCACAAAAAGCTTTTCCTTCGCCCGTTAATAAGATGGCTCTTACTTCGGCGTTTTTCTCGCAGTCATCAAGAGTCTCCTGAAGCTGTAAGGCCATTTCTTTATTAAAGCTATTGAATACTTTTGGACGGTTTAGTTTGACGATGCAAACCTGATTATTAATATAGTGTTCTATGTAGTTCATCATGTATTATTAATTCTTCTAATTATAGTTCAAATTTACGTTAAATTCCAAACATAATCGTAAAATGGTTTGCGATGTAGAAATA
>Ga0207964_1000327_pt1 | contig 13632 bp, 12 predicted proteins | sample Knorr_S23_td_250_FD_185608 | JGI IMG/M metagenome (GOLD analysis project Ga0207964, IMG submission 185608) | Marine microbial communities from Southern Atlantic Ocean transect - Knorr_S23_td_250_ad_251m_LV_A (SPAdes) (version 2) | ecosystem: Environmental > Aquatic > Marine > Oceanic | place...
GAAAACAACAATAAAAATAGCCTGGAGAAATATCTGGCGAACACCCATGCGTTCGTTCCTCGTTATCGGCTCTATTGTTATGGGAATTTGGGCTGGAATATTTGTGATAGCATTTTCTTACGGACTCAATAAACAGCGCACGCTAAGCAGCATTAAAAACTCCATTTCCCACATACAAATTCATCATCCGGAATACGAGAAAGACTACGACAGTAAGTACTTTTTAGATAAACCCGACCTGATAAAAACTGAGCTTGAAACCAACGCAAACATTAAAGCCTTTGCTTTTCGATCGCTGTTAAATGGTATGGTTAGCTCTCCGGTAAAAAGTAACGGCGTTCGAATTATCGGAATTAACAAAAACCGGGAAAAAGAAGTCACCAGCATACATTCAGGTTTGGTTGAAGGAAATTATTTCGATAGCAAAAGAAAAAATCCAATTCTTATTGGTGAAGCCCTTGCTAAAAAGCTAAAGGTGAAACTACGATCTAAAATTGTCCTCACTTTTCAAGATGCAGACAATAATATCGTTGCCGGTGCTTTTAGAGTTTGTGGAATATTTAAAACTCAATACACCAAATACGATGAAGGAACTGTTTTCATCCAAAATAGCGACTTGCAAAGACTCATCAAATCAAAAGAATTTCATCAGGTTGCACTCCTGTGTAATTCTTTAGACGATGTAGATTCTACGTATCATAACCTAAAAACAAATTTAAACGATTACGAAGTAAAAGACTGGAAAACCATTTCACCGGAACTGGCCTACGCCGACGAAATCATGGAAACTTGGCTTTTCCTTATCATGATCATTATTATGCTGGCTCTCATCTTCGGGATCATTAACACCATGTTAATGGCCGTTTTTGAACGAAGAAGAGAATTGGGCATGTTAATGGCCATAGGAATGAATAAATCCAAAGTGTTTTTCTTAATCCTTACCGAAACATTCTTTCTTTCCTTAATCGGTGCTCCCATGGGAATGTTCCTGGGTGCATTAACCATAAAACTAACTTCCAAAACAGGGATCAATCTTGCTATCGTTGGTGAAGGACTTCAATCCGTAGGATTGGGAAACATTATTTACCCTGAAATAGAAACTAAATTTTACATTTTCATTGGTGTGATGGTATTTATTTTTACGCTGATCGCAGCCATCTATCCATCGCGAAAAGCACTAAAACTAAAGCCAACCGAAGCAATAAGAACGATTTGATATGGAAATCATAAAAACAAAGAATCTCACAAAAGTTTACAGCAATAACGGATTAGAAGTTAAAGCAGTAAACCATATTGATTTAAGCATTGAGGAAGGTGAATTTACTGCTATTGTAGGCCCATCAGGTTCCGGGAAAACGACCCTGTTAAACATGATCGGGGGTTTGGATGATAGTACCGAAGGAACTGTTGAAATTGCAGGAACAAACATTAATTCATTAAGCGAAAATGAGTTGATCGATTTCCGCTTAAAAAACATAGGCTTTGTCTTTCAGGCTTACAACTTAATTCCTGTGCTCACTGCAAAAGAAAATGTAGAATTCATTATGCTTCTTCAAGGACTTTCCGAAGAAGATCGAAAACAACGAAGCGAAGAATTACTAAATCAGGTGGGTTTAGCAGACAAACTAGATTCCAGACCCAATCAGCTTTCCGGTGGACAGCAACAAAGAGTTGCCGTTGCCAGAGCTTTAGCTTCAAAACCAAGCTTCATTTTAGCCGATGAGCCTACAGCAAATCTCGATAGCCATTCTACCTCTACGCTTTTAGACATGATGGCTGAGATGAATGAAAAGGAAAAAGTCACCTTTCTATTTTCCACGCACGACCAAAGAGTAATCGACAAGGCAAGAAGAGTTATTACGATTGAAGACGGAAAAATCATAAAAGATGAAAGACGTTAAAAAAATCTTACTTCTATTTTTCCTCGCCATTTCTTCTCTTCAGGCCCAAACAGGTTTTGAACAAGATTATTATGCCAGCAACCTAAATAGTTTTAATTTTTTCAATCACGACTTAGCCTCTTTAACGCAACTTCCAAACCAATGGAACGATCAACAAATTCATTTTCGCTGGAACGGACACCTGTATTACGGAAATCATTTTAATACTCAAATAAGCCTGCGAAACCGACTTTTCACAGGCTATCAATGGCAAAAAAATTTATTTGGATTTAAAGATGCATTAGATGTTGACAAACTTGATTTCACTTCCATTCGCAAAGATAAAGTGGGTCTGCACCACCAAATAGACCGACTTTATGCACAATGGGAAAAAGGCAACTGGAATGTACGTGTAGGGAGACAACGAATCAACTGGGGAATCCAGAACTATTGGAATTCTCACGACCTCTTTAACCAAACCAATTTTTTTGATTTCGACTACGTTGAAAAACCCGGAACAGATGCCATTCGAATTCAATACTACTCCAAACAATACAACTCAATAGAAATTGCTCTGAACAAAAACATCTTAGCCGGACTTTACAAATTCAATCTTCAAAACTATGACTTTCAAATCCTCCTGACTAAATACTACAACGATTACACCTTGGGCTTAGGTTGGGCCGGACAAATTAAAGATGCAGGATTTAAAGGCGAGTTTGCTTACTTCAGCAATACCAAAAACGAAGCAAATTCTTTCGTTGGGAGTGTAAGTCTTGATTACAATTTTAAAAATGGAATTTACATCACTGCAGGTTGTTTGTACAAAAATCAGGCTGAAAATTTTAATCCTATTCACTTTTATGGAATGGAAATTTCAGCCAAAAATCCAATGCCCTTTGAATACAGTTTCTTGTATCAGATCAATTATCCCATCCACCCCTTAGTCCAAATAGGAACTTCAATTATTCACGACGGTGACTTAAATTTCATTTTCATAAACCCCCAAATCACCTACTCCATTTCTGAGTCCGTCGACCTAATGATTAGCAGTCAGAATATGTGGATGAAAATTACCGAGGAACTTGAAGGCATCAATCAAATAGTATTCACCCGACTGCAGTGGAATTTTTAAATTTTATATCTTTAGTTTCCTCATAAACTCCAAAACCCCTTCGTCACTAGTAGCAATCTGTCTTTTCGTGACACCCTCCCCTTTCCCCTAAATAGAAAAAATTTAATAGTGCGTTAATCTAAAAATGAAATTATGAAAATCATACAATTCACATTGGTGTTTATGAGTTTTTGCACCTATGCACAAAGCACCGAAAATTTACTCAAAGACCATTTCAACCCTTGCATTATTGAAGAGTTTGACACGACCACTTTTTACGCTCAAGTCAATATTTTAAATCCTGAATTTGGCATTCACAACAACAAAATCGCTTCTATTTTCAAACTGAAAAACAGCCCCTTTCAATTGGCTTACCAACAATATGGATACAAACTATTTAAAGATTCCAAATACAGTATTTCAAGTACTCAGAAGCTAAATTCTGAAATGAATTTCGGACTGAATATCAACTTTCATCAACTGAATATTTCCGGAGCAGAAAAACACCATTCTTTAAGCTTTGACTTAGGGTACAGCTACAAAACAGATACCTATGAATTTCATCTTTTCTTAGAAAACCCACTAAACAACAACTATGTGAAAAATGACCTCGAAAGTCGATTTATTCTGAGTAGCCTTTACTACTGGAATCCAAATTTATATTCTAACCTGGAATTTGAAGAATCTCTTCATCCCGGGTTTCATATCAAGCATCAACTCATTTATTCCTACCAAAACTTTTTAAGCCTGGGCATTCTTCAGGCTTTTCACCCCTTTGAATATGGATTTAGACTGGGCTGTAAAAAAGGAGCTTTTCAAATTTACAGTCAGTACAGAAAACTTACCTGGACAAACGCTACAGGATTTGCATTGATCTACCAGCCAGGTAATGAATAGGATCCTTTTCATATTATTTTGGCTAACCATCACTTCTGTTGCACAGGATTTCTCAATGCAATGGAGGTATGTAGAATCACTTAACGAAAAAACCCTAAATGATGAATTGGTGGAGATGTGGGAATATTACCGTCAAAACCCAATCAACCTTAACCGCTCTGATGAGCTCTATCAGCTGCATGAATTACAACTACTTTCTGAGACAGAATTAAAACTCGTTAAAGCTTATTGTCAATCTCGCCAACTTATTTCGATCTATGAACTCCAGGGACTGGATATAAACATAGGATCACTCAAGAGAATTAAAGACTTCATTTACGTTACAAATAAAAATAGCACAAAGACAACATCTAAAAAATCTAATCTTTATTTAGGCCTACAATGTCAAACTCCACAAAGAGTTGGTACGCTAAACAAGAAGTATGTCGGAAGCCCATTTAAAACGCACTTGAGGTACCGAACGAATCTTAAAAAAGGGTGGAGTTTGGGTTTGAATTGGGAAAAAGATCCGGGAGAGCCTTTATGGTACAAAAATAAAGGAGCCAATAATTTTACGATCAATTTCAGTTATAAGGGAAAAAATAAACTCAGAAAAATTCTTTTTGGCAAATACGATATTAGCATAGGTGAAGGCTTATTATTCGGTACAAGTTATCGAATTAACAAGCCCTACTTTTTGAGCTACAAACCAACATCAATTACAAAAGAAAGTTTAAGCTCTAAGGAATATAATTATTTTAAAGGAGTAACTGTACAGTGGGAAATTAGAAATACGGATGTAGATGTATTTGTTTCACATCGAAAATTAAATGGTAAAGTGAGTATTGACAAAACGGGACTATTTAGAACACCTAAAGAAATTGAAAAAAGGAAAACAATTCAAGAAAATTTACTCGGGCTTGTAGTCAGCAAAAAAGTCCGGCAAAATAATATCTATTGGGCAGGTATCGTTTACCAATCAAATTACCTAAATGATAAAAACACCTTTTTTCAAAGTCTTTATCTATCCAAGAACTATTACAACATTGACTATTCAGGAGAAATTGCACTGCAAAATTTAGACAAATGGGCACTTATTCAAAAACTAACAATAAGCATATCCAACAACAGCCTGATTACCATACAATTTAGAAGTAGAAATGACTCCATTTTTAATGAATACAGATCCGATTACAGCAGTTTTAGCAATGGGCATGAAAATGGTTTTTTGTGGTGTTTTCAGCATAATTTTAACAAAAAATGGCAGTTTAGGGTCACTTTTGACCATTTTAGGTCAAATTTTCTTAAAAGCGGTAAAACTAATTTCGCGTCCGGGAGAAAAATATACAGTGAAATTTCAAAAAGTACAGAAAAGCGAAAATTTATACTTCAATTTCAAAACAAAACCCTTTCAGATTCCGAAATATTAAACAAATTCAAACTCTATTATTTAGAACATCTCACATCAAATTTAAAATTCACTGCAAAAGGAAATTATATTGATGAATCAGGAAAAATCAATACCAGTTTGCAATCCAATTTCTACCGAACAAGTAATAGCGAACTAAATAAAATCAATATTTCTTACTGTGTGTTCAACACACAAAGTGAATCCATATTCTGGCAGGCCCCTTATTTTTATGGAAGCTATAACTCCAGATTCTTACATGGAAAAGGAACTACAAGTAGCATCTCTTACCAAAGAAAACTTAATAGAGCTACGAAATTGGGCATTCAACTTACTCAGTTGAGTTATGCAGATCGAGAAGTAATTGGAACAGGAAACGAATGGATTGACAATAATTCTAAATTAGAACTCAGCCTCTACATAAAATGGGAAAACTAAAAAGCAATATGCAGTTTCGTGAGCTTGATCGCAATGGCTAAAAGAATAATCCCAAATACACGGCGAAGTACATTAATACCACCTTTACCCAATACACGCTCAATTTTACCTGTAGATTTCAAAACAAGATATACAAACAATAAATTAACTAGCACACCAACCACAACATCATTAATAGAGTAAGTTGAACGTAAAGATATTAATGTTGTAAGCGTACCCGAACCGGCAATGATAGGGAAAGCTATTGGAACAATACTTCCGGAAGTATCACCTTCATCCGATTTAAAAATCTCAATATTTAAAATCATTTCCAAAGCCAAAAGGAAAATAACAAAAGCCCCTGCCAAAGCGAAGGAGGCCAAATCGATCCCGATTAAAGTAAGAATCCGCTCACCTACAAAAAGGAATGAAACCATAATTACCCCGGCAACCAAAGTTGCTTTTCCAGACTGTATGTGCCCCATTTTAGATTTTAATCCCACAATAACAGGAATAGAACCCAAAACGTCAATCACAGCGAAAAGGGTAAGGGTTACAGTAAGTACATCACTGAAATTCACAATATTATATTTTTTGTATTAAAACAAATGTATATCAAATGACAAACTTTTCAAATCTTCCCAATAAGATTTATAAGATTTATTTACCACAGCCGGATTATTGACAGTAACCGAATGAGATTTTAGAGCCAATGGCGCTAAACACAAAGCCATTCGGTGATCTCCATAAGTTTCAAAACTGAAATCTTTGGTAGAAAACTCTGCTCCCGGGACAATTTCCAAAGCCTCATTATTTATGATATGAACTTTGGCTCCACATTTTTCCAACTCTATTTTCAAAGCCATCAAACGGTCTGTTTCTTTGATTGGCAAGCTTTTAAGACCTGTAATCTTCATGCGTATTCCTAAAGCACAAGTGGTAGCCGCCAGTGTTTGCGCCAGGTCAGGAGTCTTTGTACAATCAAATTCTAAATATTCCGGAAGCTCAAAATCAGTTTTTTTACGAAGTGTTAAAACCCCCTTATCAATACTTGAATCTACCCCCAAAAACTGAAAGTAATTCATCCCTTCCTGATCGCCTTGTACCGAATCTTCATCTACCCGGGTAAGACAGATCTCTCCGGACTCACTCAAAGCTACTAACTCAAATATGTATGAAATAGAAGACCAGTCTGACTCAACTTCACAAACATTATCAGAATAAACTCCCGGAAGGATCGAAATGGTATTCCCTTCCCACTTATGTCCAACTCCTTGTTGTTGCATTAAGTTTAAAGTCATTTCAATATACGGACGAGATAAAACCTCACCAACCAATTCCAATTGAATTCCTTTTTCAAAATAAGGAGCAATCATTAAAATGGCAGAAATAAACTGACTGGAAACATCTGCCTTAATACTTAGTTTGCCTCCTTTCAATTTCTTACCCTTAATTTTCAATGGTGGAAATCCCTCATTTTCCAAATAATTGATCTCTGCACCTAAAGAACGAAGTGCATCCACCAAATCCTTTATAGGGCGTTCCTTCATTCTTGATGCACCGGTAAGAACCGTTTCTGAATCCTGAATTGCATAATATGCCGTTAAAAAACGCATTGCCGTACCGGCAATCCCAACATCAACTGTAGAATCTTTTGATGAAAGTGCTTTTTGTAAAACCATGGTATCATCAGAGTTTGAAAGATTCTTCAAAGGACTCATTTGCCCCGATAAAGCCTGAAGGATCAACAATCGATTTGAAATACTCTTTGAACCGGTTAACTGTAAAGCTCCCTTAATCTTTTTATCTGCTATTTGAATTTTAGCTCTCAATTTAAACAAGTGTTATAAGTTCTGATAGCTTCTTCAATCTGTTCTACTGAACAAATTTTATTGAATTCAGCTTCGCCAATTTTCTTTAGTAATGTGAAATTGATTTGAGAATCATCGTTCTTTTTATCATTACGCATCCATTCAATTAAGTCAGGTAATTCACTTTCGTCTATGGCTTGTAGTGGAAAGACTCCTTCTAAACTTAACTTAATAATTTGGAACTCTTCCTCTGTAAACCCATTGGTCATTTGCGAAAGAATCGTTTCGACGATCATTCCAATAGCAACCGCCTCTCCATGCAGTAAATCCCTGCCTTTTTCTAAAGCCTGACTCTCTATTGCATGTCCAATGGTATGTCCAAAATTCAAGGTTTTACGTAAACCTTTCTCTTCCCAATCCTGAAGAACAATGTTGTTTTTTATGGAAATCGATTTATGAAGAAGAGATGTTAAATACGCCTCATTTTTCAGATCCATCCCAACTAAAAAAGACCAATATTCAGCATCAGAAATTAGGGCGTGTTTATAAACTTCTGCCAAACCACTTATCCAATGTCTTTGAGGTAAGGTTTTCAAGAATTCAGGTACTATAAGCACCAAATCAGGATTTCTAAATAAACCTATTTGATTTTTATGCCCATCCAGATCAACTGCTAATTTACCTCCTACAGAGGCGTCAACCTGAGATAATAAAGTGGTTGGAATATGAAAAAACCGAATTCCTCTTTTGTACAAAGATGCGATCATACCACCCATATCGCAAATAACACCACCACCCAAATTCACAATGAAAGCGTTCCTGTCAGCGTTAGATTCACTCATGGTCTTCCAAACATCATTACAAATAGAAAGTGTTTTGTTTTGCTCACCGGATTCTATCTCAATCAACTCAGCACCAATAAGCATAGGCACCTGTTCTATCAAATAAGGCAAACAATGCTGAGACGAATTTTCATCGCAGAATATGAAAACCTTAGAATATTGCCCTTGAAAGTCCTCAAGAATGCGATTAAACTCTTCTAAAACCTCATTTCCGATATAAATGGAATACTTGTCTGATTGAATCTCCACAAAGCTGATTTTAATTTTGAAAAAACAAAGATAGAAAAGCTAATTATACTACGCCAAATCAGGAGCTAAATTAATTATATTTGCAGCAAAAGTAAAAATTATAATATGTTCAACAATATAGAAATAGCCTTTCGCTCGAAGTCAAAATCACAACTTCGTAAAGCTTATTATCTATTTAAGTTAATGGGCAACCCTCTGCTTTCTAAAATAGGTGGGAATATTACCAAAGTAGCGATCAAAATGCATTTACCCATTACTGGATTAATAAAAAGTACCGTTTTTCAACTATTTTGTGGTGGCGAAAGTATGGAAAAATGCATTCCAAGAATTGACGAACTTGCTAGACACAATATCAAAACGATCCTCGATTATTCTGTGGAAGGAAAAGCTTCGGAAAAAGACTTCAACAGAACCATGAAACAAATCCTTGCTTCGATAAATTTTGCCAACAAAAACAAGAATATTCCCTTTGCTGTATTTAAACTTACAGGTATAGCTCGATTTGAATTACTTAAAAAAGTAAACGATAGAAAAACACTTAACGAAGAAGAGCAACAAGAATACGATAGGGTAATTTACCGCATCAACAAAATATGCAAAAAAGCACATCAACACAAAATCCCTGTAATGATTGATGCTGAAGAAAGCTGGATTCAAGATGCGATCGATTCAATTATTGAAAACATGATGAAGACTTACAATAAAGAACAAGCAATTGTTTACAACACACTTCAAATGTACCGCCGTGATCGCTTAGATTATTTAAATAAAATGCATAAAGATTCTCAAATAAACGGTTATTTCTTAGGGGTTAAATTTGTAAGAGGTGCTTATATGGAAAAGGAAAATGCACGTGCACAAAAAAAAGGCTATGCAACTCCTATTCAACCCAACAAAGAAGCAAGCGATAAAGATTACGATTTGGCACTGGAATATGCTTGTGAAAATATTCACGGAATCAGTATTTGTGCAGGAACTCATAATGAAGAAAGTTTGCAATACTTAGTAAAATTGATGAAAACCTACAAGATCGAAAAAAATAACCCAAAAGTTTACTTCGCTCAACTACTAGGCATGAGTGATCATATAAGCTACAACTTGGCAAATGATGGTTACAACACAGTAAAATACGTTCCTTACGGCCCTATAAAGGACGTACTTCCATACCTAATCCGGCGGGCCGAAGAAAATACATCCATCGCAGGACAAACCGGAAGAGAATTAAACCTTATAATTCAGGAAATAAAAAGAAGAAAATCTTAAATAACTACGACCCATCTCTTAATAAAATACGCTAATAGAAAATCCCTCAACGCACCCTATTTCGTCATTAAAAAGACTTTACAGACATTCACAATTAGACACATTTATAGTAAGAAGTGTTGATATACTATCGCAGTCATCCACATTAAATTTAGAGAACTTTTCATTCTCAACTTCAATAAGATAAGTTCTGCACTGCCCATCAACATCACTAGACCCAAAATCTACATCCAAATCGGTATCATTAAAGATCTTTTCAAAAGAACTCTCTGTTAGACCTATGCAATTTAACTGACAAAGCGCCTGATCAGAAAATCGAAACTCCTGAGTACGCAAATGTTTTACTGTACGGGCATTAGGCAAATATGAGAAATCTACATCTCTATCACCGAAAAAAAACATCGAAACAACAACTCCAAGACCTACACCTATCAGATATAAAAAAAATCGTCTTAACACAACTAAAAATTTAGAGCCCCAAAAGTAATCTTATTTCTTTGTACGGCAAATCAAACCAAACACCGATCCCTTTATTTGTTATAATTCCATTGTAAACATAAACACCTCCACGAATATTTGGCGAACGTAACAACATTCCTTGAACTCCACCACCATCGCCTACTTTTAAAAGTAATGGTGCTAAAATATTACTCAAAGAAAAAGAAGCCGTTTTTGCTACTCTGGAAGCAATATTTGGAACACAATAATGAATGATTCCATGCTTGGTAAACGTTGGGGTTTCGTGTGTAGTAACTTCAGAAGTTTCAAAACAACCTCCTTGATCTATACTTACATCAACAATTACTGATTTAGGCTTCATCTTTTGAACCATCTCATCAGAAATTACACAAGGAGTCCTTCCCCCTTGCGCCCTTAAAGCTCCTATGGCAACATCTGCTCTTTTTAAAGCTTTTTCCAAAGCCTTAGGTTGCATTATTGAAGTTGCTATGGGGAAATTCAAATCATTTTGTATTCTTCGTAAACGTGCAACAGAATTGTCAAAGACGTTAACTAAAGCTCCCAAAGCCATGGCAGAACGAGCAGCATATTCAGCAACTGTACCCGCACCAATAATAACAACCCGTGTTGGTCTTACTCCGGGGGTACCCCCCATAAGCATACCTCTTCCTCCGGCAGAAGTACTCAATAATTCAGCAGCAATGAGTATAGATGAAGTCCCTGCAATTTCACTCATTGATCGAACAATAGGAAAAACCTTTGTCTCATCTTTAATATAATCAAAAGCAACAGCGGTCACTTTCTTTTCCATTAATTTTTTAAAATAAGCTGCCGTTTGAGTCTTTAACTGAAGCGCTGAAATTAAACATTGATTGTGTTTAAAATTATCCAATTCTTCAATGGTAGGTGGCTCTACCTTTAATATGATATCAGCTTCATAAATTTCCTTTACATCGTAACATATTTTGGCTCCAGCATCACTATACTCTTGATCTGTAAAAGCACTCGACATTCCCGCATTGGCCTCTATATAAACTTTATGACCGTTACTTACCAACAAACCAACAGCCTCAGGCACTAATGGAACTCTATTTTCTTGAAAAGCACGTTCGTTTGGGATGCCAATGAAAAGAGATTGACTCTTCGTGGAAAGTTCCAAAACTTCGGGTTGTGGCATTAAGAACTCCTCATGCAAAAAACTTAAAATATCAGGCTTACTCATTTTTAGACTTAATTTCTTCTATTGTAAATATACGCTTATTTGCTACGGACTCAATATGAATCTTCAATAGCTTTTCAGGTAATAAGTTAGCAATTTTTTCCGGCCACTCAATAAAACAATAATGATTTGAATAAAAATAATTTTCATAGCCCATATCAAAAGCTTCTTTTTCATTATTTAACCTATAAAAATCGAAGTGATAAATAAGCTGATTTTTATCAATTTCATACTCATTAACAATTGCGTAAGTGGGACTACAAACCTCAGTAGGGTCAACTCCTAATTGCTCACACAAACTTTTAATAAATGTTGTCTTACCAGCGCTCATATCGCCATAAAAGGCAATAATTTTATTTGAATATTCTGCACTAATTTTAGCTGCTAAAGCAGGCAACTCCTCAATAGAATTGATCGTAACTCTCATTTATTTCGCTGACAATCGAACAATAGGACAAATCATTTCTTCGAGTGAGATCCCTCCATGCTGATAGGTATCTCTGAAATACTTTACAAAATGATTGTAATTATTCGGATAAGTTAAAAACACATTTCCTCTTGCAAAGATAAAACTTGAAGTCAAATTAGCAGCCGGCAAAAAATATTGTTCCGGATCTTCCATTACCATCACATCCTTGGGTTGATATTGCAGCCTTTTTCCGGTCTTGTATCTCAGGTTTGATGAAGTTTCTCTATCTCCAACTACTTTTGAAGGCACACCAACATTTATGGTTCCATGATCAGTCGTAATAAAAAGATCAACATCACTATCGGCAATTTTCTTAAGCATTTCCAATAAAGATGAATTTTCAAACCAGGTTCGTGTCAATGCTCGATAAGATTTGTCATTCCCGGCCAGTTCTCTGATCATATCCATTTCTGTTTTAGCATGCGAGAGCATATCCACAAAATTGTATACAATTACATTGAGATCATTTTGAAGTAAATTATTAAATTGCTCAACCAATTTATCGCCATACTGTTGCTTTACAACTTTATGGTATGCCATCTTTTTAGAACCAAACCCTAACCGTTGCATTTGATCTTCCAAAAACTCCTCTTCGTGAAGATTCTTACCCCCTTCTTCATGATCATTTTTCCATAGATGTGGAAATCGCTTAGAAAGCTCTAAAGGTGTTAATCCGGAAAAAATAGAATTTCTGGAGTATTGCGTAGCCGTTGGTAAAATACTGCAAAATGTTGCTTCTTCTTCGATTTTAAACCACTCCTCTACAATGGGTTGTAATATTTTCCACTGATCATACCTCAAATTATCAATAAGAATAAAAAAAACTGGTTTCGAATTCGTTAAATGCGGAAACACTTTATCTTTCATTAATGTATGTGACAGAACAGGCTTATCCTCCCCCTCTTTCAACCATAATTCATAATTATTTTTCACATATTTGAAAAACTGTGAATTGGCCTCATTCTTTTGCATTTCAAGAATTTCAACCATACCGGAAGCATCAATTTTATCTAATTCTACTTCCCAATGAACCAATTTCTGATAAATGTCTACCCAATCCTTCAAACTCCGAACATCCATCAAAGCCATACTTATTTCCCGAAACTCCTTCTGATAATTAGAAGTCACCTTTTCATTCACCAATCTTTTGGTATCTAAATTCTTTTTTAAAGAAAGTAATATTTGATGGGGATTTACAGGTTTAATAAGATAATCCGATATTTTCGAACCCAAAGCCTCCTCCATAATGTACTCTTCCTCACTTTTGGTAATCATTACAACAGGGATGTTATGATTTTCAAAAATGCGGGATAAAGTCTCAAGGCCTGAGATTCCGGGCATATTTTCATCTAAAAAAATGATATCATACAACTCTTTATCGATCATTTCCAAAGCATCCTCACCATTATTCGCTGTTGCAAGATCATAACCTTTACGCTGCAAAAACATAATATGAGGCTTTAATAACTCTATTTCATCATCCACCCAAAGTATCTTCACTTTTTCCATAGATATTTGTTACTTTAGTTTTTTCGACTAATCCGACTAAATTTAAAACAATTGAAGGTCAAAACTGCCAATAAAAGAAAAATTCTTAACGACCCAATATATGGATTTACAAACAT
>Ga0207964_1000328_pt1 | contig 13623 bp, 14 predicted proteins | sample Knorr_S23_td_250_FD_185608 | JGI IMG/M metagenome (GOLD analysis project Ga0207964, IMG submission 185608) | Marine microbial communities from Southern Atlantic Ocean transect - Knorr_S23_td_250_ad_251m_LV_A (SPAdes) (version 2) | ecosystem: Environmental > Aquatic > Marine > Oceanic | place...
TAAATAATAATCGGCCATTTGCCCCAACATAGTTTTACGCGGATCCACGACAATTAAGGGAATATTGCGTTGCTCGCGAGCTTCTTTCATGCGCCAGTAAATAATCGGATGTTGTTCCGGTAAATTAGAGCCAATGGCTAAAATACAATGAGTATGAGAAAAATCGTCATAGCAACCTGGCGGACCATCACTGCCAAAAGAGCGCTTATAACCGGATACCGCAGAAGCCATACATAAGGTGGTATTACCATCGTAGTGATTGGTTCCCAACACGCCCCGTACAAATTTACCCAGTGTGTAAAATTCCTCTGTGAAAAGTTGTCCTGTAGAAACAATACCTATACTGTCGCGGCCATATTTTTGTTGAATGGCTTTAAAATTGTCAGCTACATCATCTAAGGCTTCGTCCCAACTGGTATCGCGCCAGGGGTCAAAAATTCGATTGCGCAATCGTGGACTGGTGCCGCGGCCCGTGGCGTCGAAAATACCGGCCTCCGTCAAACCCTTAATGCATAATTTGCCTTGATTGACATCAGCACCTCCTACGCCGCGAGTGGTGACCGGCACGCCTTGTTTATCAAGGCCGATCTCCAAAGAGCAGCCCACTGAACAATAACCACAGGTCGAATACTTCCATTGACTGACCTGTTTATTGTTAATAATAATGGGGTTTTTCTTTTTTCGTCCAAATAGCATTTATAAAAGCCTAATATATAGTATGTGAAATAAACCAACCTGAGATCTTTGCGCAGATGATCTTTTTTTCTCTTATGGTCAGTAAAATTAAATTACTTCATACAAAGCAATAAGCATGCCAACTCGCTAAGTCTGGCACACTTATTGCTTTATCCTAAATTAGCCTAAAAATGAACACAGCAATATCCAAATAATAGAGTTATTTGATTTTTAAAGAGCGCGGTATGAAAAATGATCCTGTTATTATCGGCAATAGCATGATTGATCATTATTTTATGCCACAAGCTATGAAACAAAGTTTACAACACATCTATAACATTCATATGTTGAGCGCGGAAAATTATAAAGTCTGTGATCCTGTACAATTGAGTTTAACTGAGCAGAGCACCTATAAAAATGCACCTGTTATCTTGCACCAAGATGAAACAGTTAGTTACATTGACCGCACTAAGAAAGCACTTAGCGCATCATATTGCACTACTGTTTGCGGAGACCAATGTAAATAATGATGATTAGTTTTTCAGAAGCTCAAAAAAAATTAATAAGTTTCTGTCAGCATTGGCTGGCAGAGACCGAGCTTAAAACAGAGTCCAGAGCACTTTATCAAAGTTTAGGTTTTTATTTAGCAGACGATTTTTATGCTGAAGTTGACCTGCCCTATGAAAAACTGTCCGCAATGGACGGCTACGCACTCTGTTTGGAAGAGGGCCAAGCCTTAGCAAAGCAGGGGCAAACATTTATTGTGCGCGGTGAAGCGCGAGCGGGTCAGTCCTATGTAGGCAAACCACTCAAAGCCAATGAATGTGTTCGTATTATGACCGGTGCGGTGGTTCCAGATAGCGCACATACCGTTGTTATACAAGAAAATACGGAGCAACAAGACGATGGCTATATTGCATTATTGAAAGATACGCCCAGAGAAAAAAATAGTCGTCAGCAGGGTGAAGAAATTGAAAAAGGGCAGAGATTATTTGCCAAAGGACAGCAGATTACCCCCAGCATTATTCCGGTACTTGCCAGTCAGGGAATAGATCAGGTTGATACCTATAGAGCACTCAGAGTGGCATTTTTTGCCAGTGGAGATGAACTGCGCTCTGCCGGTGAACGGTTAAATTCGGGCGATCTTTATGAGAGTAATTTATCGGCGATTGCTGCGTTGCTGCATAATTTGCCGGTGGAGTGGCACAATTTAGGCATTATTGCCGATAATCCAGAAGCTATAGAAAATTGCCTGAGGCAAGCCAGTGAAAACTTTGATCTGATTATTAGCAGTGGCGGTGTGTCGGTTGGTGATTATGATTATGTTCGCCAATGTGTAGAAAAACTGGGTGATATTGCACATTACAAAGTCGCCATGAAACCGGGCAAGCCGCTTTGTTTTGGCTCTCTAAACACAGCCAGTGGACAGTCTGCGCTGTTTTTTGGATTGCCGGGTAATGCGGTATCTGCCTTTATGGTCTTGCAAGAATTTTTTATGCCGGCTATAGGGTTATTGGCAGGTGGCGAATTATCTGCGAACAAATTGCAACTGACGGCCATATTGGAAAATAATGTTAAAAAACGTCTTGGGCGTATAGAATTTCAGCGCGGTATACTGACATCACATATAAACCAACAGGGTTATATTAACTGGACGGTGAGTAGTTTATGTACTCAGGATTCGCACCGTGTTTATCAACTGGCTCGAGCCAATTGTACCCTCGTTCTCGCGCAGGAGAGCGGGGATCTAGAGGCGGGCAATCCGGTGACCGTTGCGCCCTTTCCATGGTGTTTTAATGACTGATTCTATGCAAGAAACTATTATATTACGAGACTCTCAGCAGCGACAATTTTCTTACTTGCGCCTGTCCATTACCGACCTGTGTAATTTTAAGTGCAGTTATTGTCTGCCAAAAGGTTATCAGGGCAAGCCATCTAAAAATGAATTAAGTTTGCAAGAAATACAAACCCTAGTCTCCAGTTTCTCCAGTCTCGGTTTTAAAAAAATAAGACTGACTGGAGGAGAGCCCAGTTTGCGCAAAGATCTACTGGAGATTATGGATATCTGCAAAAAACAACAGGGAATTGAAAAACTTTGTATTACCACTAATGGTTATCGACTCGAGCAATTTTTGCCTCAATGGATTGCCGCGGGGATTGATCAGGTGAATATCAGTATCGATAGCCTATCGCCGGAACAATTTAAACTGATTACCTCCTCATCAGACTTACATAAGATTACTACAGCTATAGATAGTGCTATAGCCAACGGATTTACAGGTATAAAAATCAATACAGTGCTGTTGCGAGAACATCTCAATACGCAAGTACAGCCACTGATCGATTGGGTGAAAACACGCCCCGTCACTCTGCGTTTTATAGAACTAATGCAGACCGGTGAAAATCAGGAATTTTTTAATCGGCAACATGTTTCGGCAGATCAAATTAAGGCTTGCTTGGATCATCAGGGCTGGATAAAAAAAATACGGCCTCTACACGCAGGGCCCGCCATAGAGTATTCTCATCCACAATACCTGGGTTCGGTCGGCATTATTGCCCCGTACAGTAAAAATTTTTGTGATAGTTGTAATCGCCTGCGTGTCAGTTCACAGGGGAAACTGCATTTATGTTTGTTTGCCGATGAGGGCAAAGACCTCAGACCCTATTTGCAGGCGGGGGATCATGTGGGACTATCAGACTATTTAAGGTCGAGTATCCATGAAAAATTACCCAAACATTATTTACAGGAACAGCAGACTGGTGCTACTCGGCATTTCTCGATGCTGGGTGGCTAACACAGGGGAACAGAGAATTTATGAAACAATTAAGTCATATAGATCAAGCGGGCAAATCGCGCATGGTTGATATAGCTGATAAATCGCCAACGCGGCGTACAGCGACGGCCTGTGCCACTGTGCTTTTCCCGCCTTCAGTTTATAAGCAGTTAAAGGAATCTAAACTAGAAAGTGCCAAAGGGTCGATTATTGATACAGCCAATATTGCAGGTATTATGGCGGCAAAAAAGACCGCGGAGCTTATACCTATGTGTCATCCACTACCCGTGGATTATTGCAAACTTAGTTTTACTCAAAAGGATGATGAGCATAGTTTGCTAGTAACTGCTATGGTAAAGGTAACACACAAAACAGGTGTAGAGATGGAAGCGTTAACCGCGGTATCTGTGGCCGCCCTGACGATTTACGATATGTGCAAGGCGCTATCCCACGATATCCAGATCAAGCATATTCATCTGCTCAATAAAACCGGCGGAAAATCTAATGTTTAACTGCGGAATTTAGGGTAATGGAAACATATCTATTAGATAAAAAAATTACACTGAAATACTTTTCCAGTCTTGCTGAAGAAGTAAAAAAAAGTAGCGAAGAATACCGGACTTCGGCACAGACCGCAGAGGAACTGTGGCAAGAGTTAAGTGAGCGCTATGGGTTGCAACAGCAAAAAAATCATATACGCCCATCGATCAATCATCAGTTCTGTGAATGGCAATCCGTAATAAAAGATCTGGATGTGGTCAGTTTTATACCGCCAGTATCAGGTGGCTAGTGGATGGACTATTTTTATTTAGATTCCCGGCCAATTGATAGACAGCAATTGGTGGAAAAATTTCAAAATCCATGCTGTGGTGCTTTTGTCAGTTTCGAAGGATGGGTGCGCGATCACCATCAAAATCAACAAGTTTCGCATCTGTTTTATGAAGCCTATCCCGAGCTGGCCTTACAGGAAGGCCAAGCTATTATGCAGCAAGCTGTGCAAACCTTCGATATTCAATCGGCCATCTGTGTGCATCGTTTAGGCCATTTAAATATTGGTGATATGGCCGTCTGGGTAGGGATTAATTCTGCGCATCGCGACGCGGCCTTTCAAGCCTGCCGCTTTGTTATTGATGAAATAAAAGCAACAGTTCCAATTTGGAAAAAAGAATATTATATAGGATCCAAAGCAGCTCAATGGTTGGGTTCAGAAACGGCGTCCCATGACAGCCAAGACTAGTGACAGTGCATTTTGCTATGCCATTTTTTCAGGTGGTAAAAGTAGTCGTATGGGATATAACAAAGCGCTATTAAGTATAAATGGTCAGACATTGATAGAGCGCATTGTCGAAGATATTCAACATTCCCAGCCTGTGGATGGCGATACTTTTATTTGTTCAGATACTAAAAAGTATACCCAGTTGAGGGATGATTCTCTGATATATATAGAGGATTATCTGAATCAATATCAGGGGCCACTTTCCGCGTTGGCCGCGGTATTTATGTGGTTAAAAAATAGGCCGCAAACAGATATCAAATGGGTATTAACATTTCCATGCGATACCCTTTTACTGCCCTCCGAAACCATTGATCTATTTAAACAGGCAATGCTCGATATGCCATCGAGTAAGATTATCTACTTAAGCGGAGCAAGAGATCACCCTTTGCACGGTGCCTATCATATTGATATAGCTGATCGTTTGTTGGATTATTTAAATCGAGGTCAGCGTTCGGTGATGGAGTTTATCCAAGGAATTACTTGTCATCGAGTTATTACTCCCAAACCTTGGGATAACTACTTTAATTTTAATACACAATCGGAATTCCAGCGTGCCTGTGATATTTTTCAAGGGAAAATGTAGGCCCACCTATGACTTATATTCCTGACTTTTCTCGACAACTGCGCCTAGACAGCATAAGCGAGGCTCAGCAGAAAAAATTAGCTGAAACAAGAGTGCTGGTTTTTGGAGCTGGTGGTTTGGGTGTGACTGCGCTCAGCTACCTAGTGGGTGCAGGTATTGGTCAGATTACCATTGTTGATCCCGATCGTATTGATCGCAGTAATTTGCACCGACAAACCATTTACCAGATCAGTGATATAGGCAACTTTAAAGCCGATGTAGCGGCACATTATTTGCGCCAGCGCAGCTCTCTATGCCAGATAGAAGCCATCAGTCAACAGCTTGAGCTGCCGATATTGAAGCAACTTTGTGAGCAACAGGACATTATTTTAGACTGCACTGACGACCAATTATTTAGCTATCAACTAAATGCACTGTGCCTGCTATTGAAAAAGATGGTTGTATTTGCCAATGCAGTAAGACTTGAAGGGCAGTTATTTGTCCTCCATCCCGATAGTGATAAACCCTGTTTTAATTGCCTGTGGCCGCGTGGCCAATATTATGGAGACTCATGCGATCAAGCCGGTGTGCTGGGGCCAGTGCCGGGCATACTAGGCTGTATGCAAGCCCTAGAGGCGATTAAATTACTAACCGAGCATCAAAATACCCTGTCCGGTCAGTTGCTTCACTGTGACTTTAATAGCTATCATTTTACAACAGTCAATGTTCCCAAGTCTGAACACTGTATGCATAGGATGACTTATAAAGATATCGAGCGGGATTATAGGCTTAAAAGTGCCATGCCTATTCCCCCTTTGTCTGAGGTTGATAAATCAGCATGGACTTGCATTGATATTAGGTCACAAGATGAGGTATCTGAAAATCCCTATCCTTTCGCAGAACGCCATATTGAAGCGGCTAAACTAGCCGATAAGCCCGAGCACTATCTGCTTAAAGATAAAAACTATTTATTGGTTTGTGCCACCGGCAAACGCAGCCAACTGTTATCCCTACAGTTACAGAAAAAGGGTTACTTGGTAGAGAGCGGAAACCACATAAAATAACATCATAAATCGGTTATTTTCGCATTTCACTGGGTTGGCAATAACAGGGTGGTGGCTTGCAACAACTGGTTGAAGCCACCACCCAACTAAAAAACCGAGATATCGACCCCGACTTTCTGGTTTTGAGCATATTTTGCCTATAGCAAAACTCAGTCTTGTTTAGGACACATAGTCGCACCCGCGATAGGTATGCTTGCAGGGCTTATGTGGTTCTTTTGGTAAGGTAGTATATTGAGAGCCCCGATACATTTTGGCTAAGCTTTTTCTATTGCTAGTGCCGGTGATCGGTTTTCTAGTTTGGATTACGCCACGGTATACAATACACTTATCTGCGTTGTTCATAACACTTCTCCTAGGAGCTTTGGAATAATGCTCCGGTAGAGGAATAAGCGGTCTTTTGACGCATGATCAATGCGAGGCATTTAACGCATGCCTGTGCTACTTATAAATATAGACGAGGACCGGTAGTTGGTCAATAAATTTGTTGTGAAAAAACTGTTTAGTGCCGAGGATCTGCATCAGCTGGTGCACACCTTTGGCCTTAAACGCATGGCCGTTGCTGAGATTGAGAGCGCGTTGCAACGGGCTTTTTCAGATTATATTGTGCTTTCTCTTTCGGAGCTTGGCGGCGCCGGTGAAGACCATCGCCGACTTTATATGGAATCCCAATTCCATTTGCAAAAAGCGAGGAAATTATTGGAGGGACTTCCCCACCCAGCGGGTAAGATGGCTTATCGAATTTCGGTAATGGGCGATACGTTAAATAAATTGATCGAGGGCAGCGGTGATTTTTCAGCCGAGCGAGCGACGCGATTTGTTGAGAAAAATCTGGTGCGCCAGTTGCGCGATATTTGGATTGCCAATACAGCGACGCCGTTTTATGCGGGCGCAGATCAGTCGGGGCGCAATCCGAGGGACTTCCTACTCCGTTGTTTTGCCGCGGCGGGGGAGCAATACCCCGAGTTGACTTGGTTTAAGTCGGTTGACGATGCGATTGCCGATCAGTTAATTAGAAGCATTAAACGCTAGTTGGTCGGCTCTGAAAAATACGCATTTTTGAAGCCCGACTAGCTACCTTTAGAGCGGCGGGTTAGATTATTAACATTCACTGACCTTAAAGATGATATGGAAGCTTCACAAAGGCTTGGGGATTCCGGCGGAATCACTCATCAAGCCGCCACAGCCCCATGCCTGATAAAGAGAAAACCAAATAGGTCAAAATTTTTATCAACCAGCCGCAGCCATGGACTGTACATCTAAGTCGATTTTATTGTCGTGCGGCTCAACCGCTATTTTTAGTTGTTAGTATTACCTCAATGATAATCCGTAATTTCTACGTCAAGCGTTATATGGATTGGAGCGGGAAAATCAAGTGACTCTGAGGTTCCCCCAACTGCCCCTATGGCCTTTCTCATCTTAAGGATATAAGACCCTCAACAGGTCGCGATTCTGGAACCTGTACTTGGCAATGCCCCTCTCGTTATCATGCTCAATAATAGAATCCATGGGCGAGAGTTTGTTGCTAGCTAGTAGCAGTTTTGTAGTAAAATTTAGCTTATACAAATAATACTCTTTATAAAGTCAATTTGGTGAGTGAATGGAAACGATGAAATTTGAGTTGCATGATATGGCAACCATGATGACGGTAATACTGTGTTTTCTATTCGCAGCTATGATCATTGCTAGTGGTAGATTCAAGCCTATCAGCGCTTGTTTGTTATCAGCTTTTTTCCTATCTCAGTCACTTTTATCTCTCCATGAGCTTGTACTATATGGGGATCAGCTCAGGTATACGGTGTTGGGTATTTCACCTAATTTATTTTTTATCGCCGGTCTTGGTTATGCTATAGATGGACCGTTACTGTATCTGTATGTGAATTCACTGATTCGAAAGGATTTTGGAATTAGAGTCAGTCATCGACTACATATTTTGCCTTTGGTGGCCTATTCTATTTTTCTAGTCTTTGCTTATTATATTCAAGACCAGTCAACCAAAAGCGACATAATTAGTCTATACCTTTTTGATTTGGATTGGCATTTTGTGGCTAGCGATACGCTGATTAAGATTATCAGATTAGTCTATTTTTTACTGGCTCTAAATGTGATAAAAAAATATAGAGAGCAACTCAAACAGTTGCGTTCCAGTATAGAAGATATTGATCTAACTTGGCTCAAAATACTGGTATTGGGGTTTTCGGCAGTGGCTTTGGTGGGCGTCATTTTGTCCTTTGTAAAGGTGTTGGCACTGTTTGTTGAAATTGATGTTGTGTGGTTAATGGTTTTGGGCTTGACTACCTACTATGCGACACTTTTCTTGGTGTGCTCACTTTTGTTCTACAGTGCTTTAAATATTTCGTCAGTTGCGGAGGTAAAGGATCGGCCGGAAAAATTGCACATTGATTACCAGCCCGATCCGGAGTATATCGAGCGCGTTGAGTGTCTTATGCAACAAGAGAAACCCTACCTTATGCCCAATATCACCTTCGGTGCATTGTCACAGCAGTTTGATATACCTCCAAGGGAATTGTCTGCCACGCTAAATGGGCATTTTAAGATGAACTTTTATGAGTTTATCAATGACTATCGTACTGAAGAGGCCAAGCTACTATTGGTTTCAGAGGCTTATAAAGATAAGACGATTACCGATATATTTACAGAGGTTGGTTTTAACAGTAAATCTGTATTCAATACTTTCTTTAAGAAGAAAGTGGGTATGACACCCACTGAATATCGTAAAATCCATATTTGTACCCAATGATGTAGTTGGTCAATAAATTTGTTCTGATAATCTGCCTAGAGGCCTAACAAACCTATGCATAAAGCCTACCACCCACCCTACAGCATCACCTCAACCATTATTCGCTTGATCTCGGATATCAGCGAACGACTGGGGCGTTTGGTTGTGTTAGAAGACGAAAACAGTCTGCGTCTGCGCCGCGTTAATCGCATCCGTACCATTCAGGGATCACTGGCTATTGAAGGTAATATCTTAAATGAAGAGCAAATTACAGCCATTCTGGAAGGCCGGCGGGTTATGGCACCACCCAAAGATATTCAGGAAGCGCGCAATGCGATTAAAGCCTACCAACAGTTGGAGAGTTGGCAGCCGGCCAATGGGCAGCATTTATTAGATGCCCATCAGCTATTGATGGCTGGATTAATCGACGATGCTGGGCATTATCGAGGCGCTAATGTGGGTGTAATGAATGGTGATGTGGTAGTGCATATGGCGCCGCCTGCCAGTCGGGTTAAAAAATTGATGGACGATTTGCTTGGCTGGCTTGCAAATACTGATCAGCACCCGCTGATCACCAGTTCGGTGTTTCATTATGAATTTGAATTTATTCATCCGTTTGCCGATGGCAACGGCCGTATAGGCCGCTTGTGGCAAACGCTGATTTTGAGCCAGTGGAGCCCACTGTTGGCGCAACTGCCAGTAGAGAGTATGGTGCATATGCAGCAAAGTGATTACTACCAAGCTATTAACCTAAGCACCCAAGAAACCGATTCTGCACCATTTATTGAGTTTATGCTAAGCGCTATTTTGGCAGCGGTTCAAAGTGTGGGCGATAATACCCCTCAAGTTACCCCTCAAGTTACCCCCCAAGTTGCAGAGCTGTTAGCGGTGATTGAGGGCGAGGTAAGCCGAGAGGTATTACAGCAGGCATTGGGTCTTTCGGATCCTAAGTCTTTCCGCAAACGCTATCTAAAACCCGCCCTTGAAGCTGGCCTGATTAGCATGACTATCCCCGATAAACCCAATAGCAAATTGCAGCAGTACCGTCTTACCGAACTGGGTCGAGAGTTGGCTGATAGTCTTTAAGTCTACTCTTGATTCCACGCTTAATTCTGCTTCTAATTCCTTCAATTAGCCGCATTTTTATTTTTTACCGCCTGCGCTATCTAAACAAACCCCAACCATCAAAGAATACAGACTCCTTGATCGCCAATTCTTCCATTTAAGAGTTCGGGTTTACGCAATTTCGTTTATTCGGACGAATATAAATTATAAATAGGCAAAATAACCGAATGATTAGCGATCCGAGTTTTGACCGCTAATTGCAATATCACAGAATAAAGCTAATAACAGAAGTGGGTTTTTTATTTAATGAATAAATTGATAGTAGTCACTATACTTTCCGCGCTCTTGGTTGGTTGCGATCAGCCAATTGCCAAAATTGATGCCGATACCACAAGTAGAAATATGATATCTGTCTATACCACTGCAAAAGATACAGATCAGCGATTGAGTCTTACCGATAATCTAAAATTTGTATCTAAGATTCAGCCCACAGAGAATCAAATATCTATATTTGTAAATACCCAAAAGCGCTTTCAAACGTTTTTGGGTATTGGCGGTTCTTTTACCGATGCCAGTGCCGAGGTATTTGCCAAGTTAGATCCGCAAAAGCAGGAAGAATTTCTCACTGCCTATTATGATAAGGACGAGGGTATTGGCTACAGCCTAGCGCGCACCACCATTCACAGTTCTGATTTTGGCAGTGGCAGCCATACCTATATTGAAGAGGGTGATAAGTCCCTCGATACTTTTAGTATTGATAAGGATAAGCAATTTCGCATTCCATTAATCAAAAGAGCAACCGAGGCCGCCGGTGGTGAATTAATGCTCTATGCAAGCCCTTGGAGTGCCCCCGCATTTATGAAGAGCAACAATAATATGTTGCGCGGCGGCAAGCTATTGCCCGAATACTACGAAGCATGGGCAAAGTACTATACCAAGTTTATTGAAGCCTATGAAAGCGAAGGGATGCCTATATGGGGTATCTCAATTCAAAATGAACCCATGGCTACCCAGACTTGGGAGTCGATGATTTACACTGCTGAAGAAGAGCGAGATTTTCTTAAAAATCATCTGGGCCCGAGCATGGAAAAAGCTGGATACGGCGACAAAAACATTATTGTTTGGGATCACAATAGAGACCTAATGGTCAATCGTGCCAATGTTATTTTTGGTGATCCAGAAGCCTCTAAATATGCTTGGGGCATAGGCTATCACTGGTATGAAACCTGGGCCGGTGGTGACAGCATGCATGAGAACTTAGTTGCGGTTCGAGAATCCTATCCAGATAAGCAGATTCTTTTTACCGAGGGTACGGTTGAGCGATTTGATAAAGCGCGCTATCAATATTGGCCCAACGCTGAGCGCTACGGTCGCTCTATGCTTAAGGATTTTAATATAGGTACTGTGGGTTGGACTGACTGGAATCTGTTGCTTGACCATACAGGCGGTCCAAATCATGTAAGTAATTTCTGCTTTGCACCTATTCATGCAGATACCAGAACCGGTGAGTTAATTTATACGCCTACTTATTACTATATTGGGCATTTCTCTAAATTTGTTCGCCCCGGTGCGCAGCGCGTTAGTACCAGTACCAGTCGCAGCGTGCTGCTAGCCACTTCATTTATTAATGAGGACAACAAAATAGCCACAATTGTGATGAATGAGACCGACAGCGCGATCAACTACGACTTTATTGTCGACACTCAGAAAGTGGCATTGAGCATTCCTGCCCGCAGTATGCAAACCTTAGTCTATTGATTGTTCCGACCCTATTGGGCTGGCAGTCCGATAGGGTCTAATGGACCTGTCTAAATTTGGTGGGTGTGACGCCTGTAAATTTCTTGAAAAAAGTGTAAAACACCGATTTGCTATTAAAGCCTACGGCAAGATAGATATCGGTAATTGTGCGGTCTTTTTTGGCTGGGTCTTTGAGCATATTCTTGGCTTTATCAATCCGATACCTATTAATAAAGGTATAGAAATTAATGCCAAAATGGCGATTGATAAGCAGGGACAGATCTCTAGGCATAATTTCCAATGTTTCCGCCAAACTATCCAAAGTAATATCTGGGTCCATATAAAGCTGACCCTGTTTTATAAGGCTGTCTATTTTATCTGCCGTGTCGGGGTTGAGCAGATATTCATCCGTAGACTTTTTGGCTGAATCTTCCTCTACTACCTGTTCAAACATGCCAAAGGAACGAATCGCAGTAAATACTAGCAGATTGACTAGCACAAATGTCATGTAGTAGCCGGTGAGGCCTATACTGGAATAAACCACAAATTCAAAGGTGATTATTTTTGCGGATGCTAGAACAGCCTCTAGTACGATAACAATAAGGAAGCCAGCCACCAGAGCTCTCAGCCATAAAATATGGGCTTTCTCCAAATTCGAATGTTTATTCTGTAGTAGATTGTCGTACCTGTTGAGCAGTACATAGCAGGCAATAACGTAAAAGATGCGCACTAGCTTGCTGAAGAATTCTAAGGTTACATAGTTGGCGCTATATACAAAGGATTCGCTGCGTATCATCTCTAGTCGCGCATCTAGGGGGTTGCCGTAGAACGCGGTGGCTATAAATGCGCTGTAGATGATAAAGGGTGTCAGATGCAATAAATCTAGCCGTTTTAATGCAAAATCGCGAAATACCAACGATTTGATACATAGAAATAGCAGTGGCCCGTCAAAGTAGTAGGCGATATTCGGCAGAAAATGCAGCGAGGGCCAATTTGATTGTCGAACATGCAGCTTAAATTCGGCTCCCCACAGGATTAATTCATTGATCGGAATGAGCGCATGAGCAAATAGGAAGGCGGCGAGGAAAAAGGTGCTTTTGATATGATTGCTGTTGGTTATACAGAGTAATAGGGCAAATAAAATGCACTGCATAGAGGTCATCAGCAGAATAACATCGTGAAAATTAAATAAAACTGACTGAAATTCTAAGTCGTCCATCGCCCTGCCTTATATAACTGATATCCGGTCTTTTTTGTATCGTCGGCCGAGTTTGATCAGTGGTAAATTACTCAACGCTGACGCAATGTAGGTGATACTACCAAATGGTACTGGTTGATGGATAGTCTAAGAACCGCGGTTTCGACCATTTGCTATGTTCGAGTGCTTTAGTCGAAGCCAGATTATCATAGGCCTGTTATATTTGTGAGCTGTTTGATTGGGAGCTGAATAAAAAGTGATCGCAATAGGCTGAGTGAGAGAATAATAATGAAAAAACACACCGAGACCAAATTTCTACTGCCACTGTTAGTTATGCTGATGGCCTCTGCTTGTGGCGGTAACAGTAGCAACAGCAAGCAACCACTTCAAGCACAGGCGCTTAAAAGCAATATAGCTGTGGAGTCAGTTAAGACTACAGCCATTGAGCCCGCCACAATGAAGGCTCAAGGTGATGGTGGCGTAAGATCGTTCAGTCCCCAGGGACCGAGCTCAGCCACTTGGGATATTGACGCTA
>Ga0207964_1000329_pt1 | contig 13620 bp, 15 predicted proteins | sample Knorr_S23_td_250_FD_185608 | JGI IMG/M metagenome (GOLD analysis project Ga0207964, IMG submission 185608) | Marine microbial communities from Southern Atlantic Ocean transect - Knorr_S23_td_250_ad_251m_LV_A (SPAdes) (version 2) | ecosystem: Environmental > Aquatic > Marine > Oceanic | place...
TCTTTTCTGTTCTCCGTCATCTTTATTCCTGATTTAAGCTCAAATATAAAGCTTCTTTTTAGCTATTCGTTTTTATTTAGACAAAATGATGCTTACCGCATTCCCTCCAAAACCTGTGGCATTAACCATAATGTTTTTTAGGTTTTCAGGTTTTCCACAGGGCATACTATTGTAGGGAAATTCTATGATCTGTTGCTGCCGTAACATTAAAATAGCCAATTCCATACTCAATGCACCGGAAGCACCAAAACTGTGTCCTGTAGTGTGTTTGGTAGATATTAAATGTGGAATTTCACCTCCAAATAGTTTTGTTATTGCCTTGTATTCACTCTGATCACCTTTAAGTGTTCCGGGAGCATGCATAACAATGCTGTCTACCTCAGAAATTCCTGCATTTTTAAGTGCCATTTTCATGGATCTTTGTAGGCAATCGGCTTCAGCGGAAAGCGATACATTGTGTTCAATAAGTTCCGTAGCGTAGCCAAACCCTTCAATTTTGGCGATTCTATTTTGTCCTTTGTCTTTTTCCATACAAAAGATCGCAGCACCTTCACCCAATACCATCGAGTTGCGTTTTTTATTTTCTTCAAGAGGTAAGGAAGGGTGATCACCTTTTTCTTCAGAGTAAATTTTTAAAGCACGCATTTGGGCTATGGTAAAGTCACTTAATGGAGCTTCGGAGCCACCAACAAGAAATTTGTCAGCCATTCCGGATTGCAGCCATGCAATGGCATTTAATACGGAATGTAAGGCTGTGCTACAGGTAATTGAGTGAGAAAAACTTGCGCCTTTCAAACCCAAATCATAGGCCACCCAGGTTGATAGGTTTCCAAGTGTTGTTGTCGGTGAAACAAGGGGGCTTAAACGTTTTTCTTTATTTTTTAAGAAGTCTTCATGGTATTCCTCAAAGAGTTGTGTGGCACCTCTGGATGAGCCCAGATTCACACTTACGTACTCATCTTTATCCCAGGATGCTTGTTTAACAGCTTTTCGAGCTGCAAGAATGGACAAAAGAACTGTTTTATCCAGACGTTTATAGTGTGGGTTTTCCTGACGTAGTTTTTTAATAAGGGTTTCTTCTTCAGGATGAAGTTTTCCTACGGGTGTGTCACAGTTGTTGAAACAACAGTTTGTAATACGTGTAGCCCCTTCTCGATAGCGATCCCATATTTCTCCGGCATCGCTCCCTAAGGCTGAGAGGCTCCCCATTCCACTTATGATCATCTTTTCCTGCATGCGGCAAAGATAATGTAAAAGTATTCCTAAATAAGCGTTGCAACAATTGAAATGCCTCCTACAATAAAACAGTAGTATGCGAAATATTTTAACTGGCTGTTTTTTACCAGGCGGATCATCCATTTACAAGCAATTAAGCCTGTTAGGAAAGCGGCAATAAAACCTAAAATTAGCGGAAGTAAAGTTGTGCTATCTGTTTGAATATCCCCACTTAAAATGTCTTTAGACATTTTACCTAAGATCAAAGGGACGACCATTAGAAAGGAAAAACGTGCGGCTTTTTCTCTATCGATACCTAATAATACAGAAGTGGAAATTGTTGCTCCCGAACGAGAAATTCCGGGCAATATGGCAATGGCTTGTGAAATACCTATTATTAATGCATTTGAAAAGCTTACTTTTTGATTGTTTTTTTTGGCTTTATCTGCTAAAAACAGAAGAAGTCCGGTAATAAGCAGCATACTTCCTACCAGTAGTATTTGCCCTCCAAACAATTGTTCAATTTCATTTTCAAAGAATAAACCTATAAAAGCTGCAGGAATCATTGAAAGTATAATTTTAAGAGAAAATTGAAATTCTTCGTTCCATTTAAATTGGAATAATCCTACAATAATTTCTTTGATGTCTTTCCGGAAAATGAAAATTGTACTTAGTGCTGTTGCTGCGTGTAGTACAATAGTCATCAACAGATTTTGATCTTGCTCAGAAACATTTAAAAGCTCTTTAGCTAGTTCTAGATGTCCGCTGCTGCTAACAGGTAAAAATTCTGTTAAGCCTTGTACGACACCAAGAATAATGGCCTCTAATAATCCCATTAAGGTTTATTTTTTTGGTTTGTACATGATGGCAAAAATCTCAATAACAAAACCGATTAAGATAAAAATAGGTGCAAGCGTAATTCTACGGAAACTAAATATTTCGGGATTAAAGCTCGTTTCGTCTCCGGTGTCACCTCCCGACATTAATATAAAGCCGATAAGTATAAAGGCGATGCCTACCATCATAATCTTGTAATTCTTTTTATCAAATAAAAACTTTTTATTTTCCATATCAATAATGTAATTCGTCTGTAGTTAATTTTAGGTATTTACGCACGGCAAAATAGGTACATCCCCAAGGGATTAAAAAACCTAAACAAAGAATGCCGGAATAGAGTGCTATTTGTGCCTCAGGTTTGTGTAATCTTTGTATTTCAGGAAGTAAATCTACGCCATATCTAATGAGTAAATCCAGGCAAATTATTGCCAGCACTGAAGCTAAAAGACCGTGTTGAAGGCTTTTCTTTATGAATGGTTTTCGGATAAACTTTTTGGTTGCACCCACCAATTGCATGGTTTTAATTAAGAATCGCTTAGAATATATGGTTAAACGGATGGATGAGTTTATTAGTGCAATAGCAATAAGACTAAAAACCAAACTTAATGCGAGCAGTGTATACGAGACTTTTTGAAGATTGTCGTTTAACAGCTTAATTAAAGATTTATCATAGACAACTTCTTGCACAACCGGAACTGCCAGGAGTTCTTTTTCAATATTTTCGGGGCTGTTAGTTTGTGTGTAATAGGCTTGAAAGTGTATGTCGATGGCATCTGTTAGTGGATTAAATCCAAGGAAGTTAATGAAGTCTTCACCTAAATCGTTTTCAAGATTTTTTGCAGCTTCATCTTTAGAGATGAACTCAGTAGTTTTTACATGCTCACTAAGTTCCAACTGTCGTTGAAACTGTTTTACCATGACTTGTTTTGCATCCGGTTTCAGTAAAACTGTAAAGGCAATGTTTTCCTGCACTTGATTTGCAATTGCTTTAGAGTGGTAGAGTACGGTACTTAGTAGGCCCATTAAAAATAGAACTAAAGTCATACTTACCACTACTGATACGTATGAAGACCGAAGTCTTCGCTTATTAAACCTGTCTTGTTTTTGACTCATTGAGGGCTAATTTACAAATTCATTGAATATTTATTATTTGATTGTTGAAATAAGTCTTGATTTTTTGATTTATAGCTTTAAGGATATACTTTTTCCGGGTAATATTGCATTTCATAGAATGTTAATCTTGCCTAGTCCTAAAATGTTTTATGCATTTAATACTCAATAAGTTCTTTGAGTGGTTCAGTAATCCCGGAGTATTTTATTAAATCCATTTTTATTGAACCCACCAATACTTTTGTTTTTATTTGAAGTGGGATTTTATTTGCATCATCACTTATCCAGAGACTCATGCCGTAATCATCTTCAAATACTCTACCTGTTTCAAGTTCGGGAGCCCATTTCGTGCAGGCAATCCACCCGAATTTTGTTTTGATGGTGTCGGTGCCCAGATAATATAAATTTGACTCCATGAATTCATCATCGAGATATACTTGAATCGGAAAACTTTCGCCTGCCTTTAGCGTGTCGAAATTTTGTGCACGTAAATAGTAAAATATAGAAAGTATGTCCTGGGTGTTTTTCGGAAGAGGAATCGTGTCTCGGGTAGATTCTGCTTGTTGAAGTTTGTAATTAAAAAAAACGGATTCTTTTTTCTTGTAACTCCCTTCTTTAACATCGCGATAAAATTGATTTGGATGCAAGCTGGTTTTGTCAACATTGCTTTCATAGGAGTCTCTAACTTTAAAGAATAGGTTGAATATACCTGTAGATTTCCCGGTTGCAATAAATCTGTACTGATCACTAATCGTCTTAATTTCTAAACGGGCAATTCCCGCTGCTAAGGGACCGTAGTGTATCTTATATTCCAGCTTTTCTCCTTTTTTGAAAGGCAAATTTTTATTTTGTGCGTACGTTTCAATAGAAATTAGTAGTATGAACAGGATAATTTTATTCATCTTAGTCAAATTGTAAATTAATTGTGTTGTTGAGTGTGTTAATAGTCACTAAAGATAATAGTTTAACACAGAACAAGCTCCGAACCATGTTCGGAGCTTGATAAGACCACCCCCCAGTGAAATCTTAAATTATTTTAGCATAACTAAATCAAAAGGTGTGCCAAGATTGCTGGGAGTGATAAAAATCTTTTTAATTATTTATGATTTTATCCATTTTAACTTCCAAAAATAGGTCATCAAAACCAATACATCTTCCTTTGAGTTCTATGCTATCATTTGGGCTAATTTCATAAAACACAAAATTACTGTCGAGCTTACAAACAACACCCGGATGTAAGATAAGCAGGTCGTTTGAAATGGAATTGACAACACCTTTTAGTTCTATAATTTGGTTGATGTAAAGACTGTTTGCTTCTGGTTGCTTATTTTTGAAATGGTTAAACAGACTATCGCTTGTCAAATGATATCTTGTTTTTTCTATAAAAATATTCCTATGTTCCTGATAAATGTAATTATAGGAAAAATATGTGATGAGCGTTAATACTAACAGAAAAACGAGTGCTTTAATTTTCATAGTAAGTTCCTTTGTTCAAATTTATTGAAAGTATATAGAATAAAGCAGGTATGTGTTCAAATTGTTTCAGTAGTCAGGTGTCAGCGTTTGTACAGATATTAGTGATTCATCAAAAAAAGGTAATAAGATCATCTAATTATATGGATTGACTTGTTTTTTATTATTTTGCATTAGTTTAAAGACTCTGTTATATTTTACGAAAATAAATTGTTTGGAGAAGTAGATCTGGAAATACCTAATCCCCGTGTTATGAAAAAACTATTTTTTTCCTTTTGTGTCCTCTGTTTACTAAGTGCGTGTAGTTATGATAGTGAGGAAGCTCTATATGATGGTGCTTTGGATTGTGATACTGAGCTTATGTCTTTTGAGGCAGATATTTTGCCTATTGTTAATGGGCATTGTACTTCATGTCATGGAGGCTCAGCACCTTCTGCAGGGTTGCTTTTAGAAAATTACGATCAAATAAAAGTTCCGGTCAATGATATGAGTACTAACGGGATTATTAATAGAATTGAGCGGGCCGAGGGAGAGGTGGGCTTAATGCCAAAAAATTATCGTTTGTCTCAATGTCAGATAAATAAAATTAAAGCATGGGTAGAACAAGGAACTTTAAATAATTAATGATGAAAAAATTATTTTTAATTCTATTGTTATTTTCAGTAGGCCAACTTATGGCTCAAAGATATATGACAAGAAATGCTGAGGTATATTTTCTATCTGATATGGATGCTATTGAAGTTGTAGAGGCTACCAATAATCAAGTTGGTGCAGTAATAGATCTTACCAATGGAGACATAGCCTTTCAGATACAAATGAGAGCTTTTCACTTTGAGATCGCTTTGATGGAAGAGCATTTTAATGAAAATTATGTAGAGTCCGAAATTTATCCAAAAGCTACGTTTAGAGGAGGTTTTGTTGAAATGCCAGAAAACCTTGATCAGGAAAATAAAGTCATGGTAAAAGGAATTATGGAATTTCACGGCGTGCAAAAAGAGATGGTAATTCCGGTTCGTCTACAGATGCAAGATGAGGTATTAGTAGGTGAATCCGGTTTTGTATTATTGTGTTCTGATTTCGGGATTAAAATTCCGAAGATAGTTGCTGATAAATTAGCCAATGAAATTCAGGTAACTGTAAAGGCTGCTTTAACTAAAATATAAATTGTTGTGAGGTTATTATTGCTTTCTATTTACATAGTTACAAGTTCACTTTTTGCACAAGACAATTTGTTTTCTCTTTTAGGTGATGATGAAACAAATGAAGAAGTTTACGCAACTTTTAAAGGTACCAGAGTCATAAACGGCCAATCGATAGAGTTGCCTGCCAAAGGCGATTTGCAATTTGTTATAGAACATCGTTTTGGAACCATTAATAGTGGTGCTTATGAATTGTGGGGAATAGACCAGTCTACCATGCGTATGTCTTTAGATTATGGTGTTTGTGATGGGTTTTCAGTAGGTTTGGCACGAAATTCGTTTCAGAAAACCTTCGAAGCCTCGGCAAAAGCCAAGTTGTTAAAACAGAAAGTTGCAGATGGTAGCCCTGTATCTATTACTTCTTATCATGTTGTCTTTGTAAATTCACTTCGTTGGTTAGATCCGGAGCGTGAAAATCTATTTAGTTCTCGTTTGTCTTATGCACATCAGTTCATGATTGCCAGAAAAGTTAATCGATCTTTATCTTTACAAATTACACCTAGCTACATCCATCGCAATTTGGTGGAAACTACGGCAATGAATAATGATTATATGGCTTTAGGTTTTGGAGGGCGTTATAAGTTGTCAAAAAGAGTTTCTATAAATGCAGAATATTTTTATCAGTTTAATAGACCGGAAGAGGATTTTACGAATTCACTGTCTATAGGTTTTGATATTGAAACCGGAGGGCATGTTTTCCAGTTACATCTTACCAATTCTCAGGGAATGTTCGAAAGAGCTTTTATTGGAGAAACTACGGGTAAATGGTCTCAGGGTGATATCTATTTTGGGTTTAATATTTCGAGACTATTTGATTTATAATTAATAGCTACAACTGTACTGCTGAAAACTTCTATAGGAGTATATTGGATTTTAGTAGCATTATATTTGCATATTAATATTTAAATTTAGGTCGATTTCATAGAAATTGGCTTTTTTGTTTGTGGTAGATTTATCATTGAAACATCACTGGCATCCCTGATATTACAATGAATAATTATAATAATGAATAATTATGGTGATGATGAAAGTATTGTTTAATGTGTTCGTTTACTTGTTTTTTCCGGCGTTTCAATTCTTTGGTTTCTCTCAGGTTATTTGGTCTGAGGATTTTGAGTCCTACTCCGTAGGTACAGGTTATGTAAGTTCAGAGGGTGAGGCTTTGGTTTCAGGAGATTATTCCGCTTCATTTTCCAAATGGATATTAGATGTGTCTGCTTCAGATTTTTCTCACAGCAATACTCATTTTAAAGTTAATCAAGTGTATTCTAATAGGTTTTTTGAGGCGAGAAAAGTTGAGGAGGAAGTGGTTTGGACTTCAGAATTAATTACAATTTCCGGTTATGATGATGTAGTTGTGGAAGTTTCGATCTCAGAAGTGGGTGAACATGAGCCTACAGATTATGTAAAGTTGTATTATAAACTAGATGATGGTTCGGAGACCTTATTTTCAAATCATGGAGAGAATTTTGATGATTTCACCAATCTTATCGCCAGCCAGTCAGGTTTATCCGGAACGACACTTCAAATTATTATAAAAGCAAAAAATGATTCAAACGCTGAGAAGCTCAGATTCGATGATATTATTGTTGCAGAAAAGAGTTTAATCATTACTGAAATAGCAGACCCCTCTGACTCTGAAGATGCACGTTTTGTAGAGATTATGAATGTATCTGATAATACGATAGATTTTAACACGAAGACCTATTATTTGTCGAGACAAAATAATGGGGCGAGTAATGATTGGGAAGAGTTTAAGTTAATTGGTAGTTTGTGTTCGGGTTGTGTCAGAACCTATGCTAAGAGCAAATTTAATTTCAAAAATAGTTATGGATTTGACCCTGATTTTGAAGATAGTAAAGTAGATGGCGATGGAAATGATTGCTATGTTATATACGCAGGAGGGGATCACAATACAGGTAGTATCGTAGATATTTATGGGGAAGTAAACATAGATGGCACGAATAAATCATGGGATTATGAAAATCAAAGAGCTGTTAGAAATTCAAATAAAACCTATGGAGTGTCGTCGTGGCGTATTTCAGATTGGATCCTGAGTTCTGCTGCTACTTCTGATATGACTCCCGGATCCTTGGAGGATGAATTGCGGTTTTATGATTCTGTTTGGCATCCGGATGACACTGCGCCTGATAGTTCATCAGATTTTAAGGCAGTTGTAGTACAATCGGGAACGGTTATGATTACTTCAGTTGTCAATTGTGCAGGCTTGGAAGTTTTTTCGGGCAGTACATTAGCGTTAAGTGCCGGAAAAGGGATTACTGTAAATGGAAATATGACAAATACCGGTACACTAAAAATAAAATCAGATGCAACGGGTTGTGGGTCTGTTATTTTAACAGGAACGAGTACGGGAAATATTCAATATGATCTGTATTTAACGGGAGGAACAGAGAGTCCCTGGCATCTTATTTCCGCACCTGTAGAGTTGCAAAGTATCAATGAATTTGTGACGAATGTGAATAATAGTATTCAAACTTCGGCGAGCAATAATTATGGTTTAGCACTGTATAATACTTTTACTGACTTGTGGAATTACTATCATAATGGATCGGGGTCAATTCCAAATATTGAAGCATCTACATCCGGGAATTTTGTGGCTGCCAAAGGATATTCTGTTTTGCGATCATCGTCCGGAGAAGTATCCTTTTCAGGTACTATGAATGTTACGGATCAAAATGTTTCTTTAGCTGCCGGTAAATGGAATTTAATTGGTAACCCTTATTCGAGTTTTGTAAATATAAACGCAAATGCTACCGATCATATAATGACTTCGAATACAAGTGTATTAAATGATGCTTATGAAGCTATTTATTTATGGGATGCTTCGACTTCGGAATACAAGATTATCAATCAATCAACTACTGCGACATATTTAAGTCCCGGGCAGGGTTTTTATGTGTATGCAGATGCTAATGCGGGGGAGTTTTCTTTTACTGAAGCCATGCAAAGTCACCAATCGGAAGATTGGTTTGAGCGCATCGCATCAGATGGAGCATCTTTAAAGGTAGTTACTGAATTTTCTTCGACTCAAAGTAGTACAGAAATGATGTTTGTTGATGGAGCGACTTCGGGGCTCGATCCCGGTTATGATGCGGGTAGGTTTGATGCTGGAAACAATGACTTTTATACGTTTACAAGTTTAGCGGATGGCTCTTTGGATTCTCCGGACTTGGCTTTGCAATGTCTTCCCGTATTGGAAGCGTTTGAAATGGAAAACATTCCTTTAGGGGTATCGGTAGTAGAAGATACTGAAGTGACGTTTAAATTAGATCTATCCAATTTTACAGATGAAAAACGGGTTTATTTAAGAGACCTTGTTATGGATGAGCAAATAAGACTTGATGAAGAAGGAACTTCATATTCTACCTACGTGAATTCTAGTGAATCCGGTTTAGGAAGGTTTTTCGTTTACATCCCAAATGGAGGTATTCAACTGGATGAATTTAGAGATTCTGATCTTCAAATATTTTACGATGCTGAATGGGGTGTCTTAAATGTTTATGGCACAATAACTCAGCATATTTTATTGAATGTATTTGACTGTTCCGGTCGATTGGTGTTTAGCAAATTACTTTATAAGGATTCGGGGACGCAAATTGTTTTACCAAAATTGAGTAAGGGAGTTTATATCACAGAATTACAAACGGATAATCATAAAATAGTTAAGAGAGTAGTAATTTAAAAATAGAATGATGAGAAAGAATAAAAAGAAAGAAATGCAAAGGGAGCTTTCCCGAAGAGCGTGCATGAAGAAGTTTGCTAAATATACAGCAGTTACTGCTTTAGGGACTTTTGTTTTGTTAAGTCCAAAAAAGGCTCAGGCTTCAAGTCCTGCCACTCCGGGAGGGGGTTTTTGATGGAATTTATTGTAAAAAATATAGAATCGAAAAAGGTGCTTTGGTTTCAGGGTGCAAATCAGTACCTAATTGTCGATATACCTTTTTTTGAGGTTTTTATCCGTTTTATAAATGGAGTGGGAATAGATAAACTCATGTCATTTTGTAAGGATAAATATGGACTTTCCTTAGATGAGGCTAAGGAAATACTTTATTGCTCTACACAGCTTAAATTGCGATTACAAAATTCAGACCCTAAAAGATCAGAAAAAGTATATTCAAAAATTTCCATTCAGTCAGATTGGCTTATTTATATATATTCTTTCAACTTTAAGGAAGTTAATGTTCAGTTTTCAAATGATAAATTAAGAGCGTTAATACACCCAAAGTATGTCCATATTTCAAATCAAATAAGTGATAATCAAACTTGTGAAAACGCCATTACGGTATCGGAGATAGAAGGCTTGGTTGTTTTACAATTTAATGACGAACTGATAGGGAAATGGACTTTTGATGAGATTCATCTTGTACAAGGAAAGTTTGCCATGATCTTGCTAAACTATTTTAATGATACATCTGATGAAAACTGGATGGCAGTATTACATGCATCGGCAATTTACAGAAATAACGAAAGCATTGTATTTTTAGGAGATTCAGGGAGCGGTAAGTCTATAGCCAGTGTGTTACTTAGTCTACATGACTACAAGATACTTGTAGATGATTTTGCTCCTATTGATGCTGTTACAAAAAAGGTGTCTTCCTTTCCGTCAGGAACTAGTATTAAAGAGCCCATGCTTAAAGAACTGAAACCTTTTTTCCCACAATTAGAATATACACTTCTCCATTCAAAAGATTCTAAAACAAAGTTTAAATATTTGTATCCTTTGGGATGGAATTCTTTTCATTTTATTCAGAAAGAATGCAAAGCTTTCGTCTTTATAAAGTATAATAGGATCGGGGAGAATAAAATTTTAAAAATCTCAAAAATAAAAGCTTTGGAATATTTTATTCCGGATTCATGGATTTCGCCCAAAAAAGAAAATGTGAGTGATTTTTTAGATTGGGTTTTTAGCTTGCCCTGTTATGTTTTAAGTTACTCAGATAATGAACAACTAGTATTGTTGATAGATAAGTTGAATAATAATGAAGTATAGCGAAGCTCTTTTTTTTATTACGGATGTTTTATCCTTAAGAATAAATCCTAAAAACAGATATCGGGTAGCTTCTAAAATATCTGGGCGGATAAATTGGGAGCTAATTGTACAACTAAGCTCCAAGCACTATGTATTACCGGCGCTTTTTATTCGTTTGAAAGACACACACTTATTGCATCTGTTACCCCACGAATTGCAGGATTATATGGCTTATATAAATTCGCTTAACAGAGCCAGGAATAAGAAATTACTTGTGGAAGCTAAAGCCATTAATGAGGTCCTTAGCCTGAATTATATTAAGCCAATATTTTTAAAAGGAACAGCTCTTTTGTCAGATGGTCTTTATTCAGACATATCAGAACGAATGGTGGGTGATATTGATTTTTTAGTGGCTCAGGATGAGGTTTTAAAAGCAGCAAGAATTTTAACTGAAAACGGATATAAATCTTTTAGTGATGTGCCACAAGATTTTAATCGGATGAAACATTATCCTCGTATGGTTCATCAGGAAAGAGAATTTGCCCTTGAAATACACAAAGATGTTATTCAATCTATTTCTGATCGTCAGCTTAATTATACACTAATTAACCAAACAAAAAGAATGGTGAACGGACTGTGTTTACCATCGTATTCAAATTTGATTTTACATAACATGATGAATATGCAGATGAATGATAAGGGCTTTCTTTTTGCAAGCTGCAATCTTCGTCAGCAATACGATTTCACCTTGTTGTCTCAAAAGGAAAACCCCGGTGATGTTATAAGGACATTTCAACATCATAAGAGAATATTAAAGGCGTATTTAGTGAAAACTAATTATTTGTTTCATAGATTGAAAACGCTTTCGTATTCTAAAAATTTATGGACATTTTGGGTTGGGAACAGATGCCGTCTTACAATATATTACCCAAGGGTTTTAAAAATCATTAATAGCCTGATCTTTTTAATATCTCGTGGTTACAGGGATTGCATATTATTCATACAGTACATCCTTAAAAAACATAAACGAAAGCAATTAGCAGAGCACCTGCTTAATGCAAAATGGCGATCGGAATACTTTCGAAGCATTTTTAATGGAATTGCGTCTGTTTAAAATAAAAAGTGGTTTGCAATAAGGATTAAGACCAGAAAAAAAGTTAAAAAGTTGAGCCATCCTGTCTTTTTATGGAAGTAAAAGTAATTACTGATCATGGCAGATAAGGGTACTGCGTAGATGAGTAGTTTTATATGAAAATTATCTTTACTTAAATAGGAGTATGCCAGAGCTAAGAAAAGTACCCAAAGCATTAATACATATGATTTCCTCGCTTTAATATTCTTTTGCCTTAAACTGTTAACAAGTTCAGTAATAGAAACTAGACTTAATAATCCAAAAGCAGACAGGCTTATAAAGTCGCCCGAATTGAGCTCTGTTGTCTGGTTTTCTTTGACTAAAAAATCGAAGAAAGAATATAGATTTAATTGGTCTATTGAGAAAAAAGTTGCTGCAGTATACATCATAAACCACGGGCTAACTATCCCAAGAATACTCAATACCCAATGTCTCCATTCTACGTGAGAAAAAATAGACATTCCTATCCAAGCTAATGGGATAAACACTAAAAACGGGGGGTGAATTAATCCTGCTGAACTTAGTAGAAATGTACTGTCAAAAACCTTAGAATAAGCCTCTTTTTCTAAATAGCTGTTAAGAATTTTCTTTAATGCAAGAAGTATGAAACTAATAGATAGTAAGGTCGGGCTTAGGTGAATTGCTTCTGGGGAAATACTGACAAGTAAAAAGTAAAATAAGGCCGGATAGAAAGAATTTATAGAAAGAATTTTTTCTCTAACCATTATTCTGGTCATTAAAATACATTGCCAAAAAACCAACAGTCCAACTAGAATACGCTCTGCAAAAACCGATTTTAAAATTGGGTTGATGAGATAGTTGTATAATGAGTTTGTTGTGTAATCTGTTGTTTCCGAAATTTCAAATGAAAACCCCATCCATACAAGAATACAGAGGCTTAGAATAATGAAAATAGAAATTGTCTGCGTATGACGAAATAAATTAACTATCATGTGGTAAAAATATGTAAATTTGTCCGCGTTAAGAAAAACTATTTACGACATGAACGATTTTATATACGGTATTGGTGATTTATTTGAGGCAACATTTGAGATTCTTGCTTGTGCAGGCAACATGCCTAATCTTATTTTGGGAATAATTGGTGCCGGAGCATTGTTTTATTGTGGTAAAGTTTCAGTTGCTGAGAAGAATATTTGCGAATAACTTTTTTTAATAAACTATTAAAAAGGCGGTCTTAGGCTGCCTTTTTTTATTCAACAAATTTTAGTGGAATTAGTCGTGAGAATCTGCTTGTGTATTTCACCAATGAAACCTTCAACTATTTTTTATAATAATTCATTTCATCGATGTATTCCCACACATTTGGAGGTAACATAGCACGAATATCTTTTTGATCCTTTATTGCATTTCGAATAAATGAAGAGGAGATCTGCATAATTGGGGCCCCTATCAGATTTACCTTTTTATGATTGTCTAGAGAACCCGGTGTGGTAGCCAAACGTGGATAAACATATAACTCATGATTCTCTAAGATCACTTCGTAATTCTTCCATTTGTGGAAGGCATTTAGATTATCTCCTCCCATAATAAGTGAGAAATGATTATTTGGATATTTTTCATTTAAATGTACTAGTGTATTGATGGTGTATGAAGGTCTGGGGAGGCCAAATTCAATATCAGACACGCGCAATCTATCGTAATCT
>Ga0207964_1000330_pt1 | contig 13612 bp, 12 predicted proteins | sample Knorr_S23_td_250_FD_185608 | JGI IMG/M metagenome (GOLD analysis project Ga0207964, IMG submission 185608) | Marine microbial communities from Southern Atlantic Ocean transect - Knorr_S23_td_250_ad_251m_LV_A (SPAdes) (version 2) | ecosystem: Environmental > Aquatic > Marine > Oceanic | place...
TAATCACTATAACACTGTGGGGTGATGAAACTGGCAGACATGCCCTCCTGTCTCGAGGGTGGAGGTTCTGGAATAAATCTTTTGGCTAACCACTCCGTGGAGGTTCGAATCCTTCTCCTACAGCAAACCAAATCCTCTTTCGTGAAAGCGAAAGAGGATTTTTCGTTTAACAAAGTCCAAGCTTGCTTGTGACTTTGTTAAATGACAAATCAACATAACGAACGCAGAGCGTTTGAGGATTTGATTTTAGCCCCCCCCCAAAGGATCAGTTAATCCTTTCTTGTGACTTAGTACTCCAACAACTCCTTCATCACCTTTTTAACTTTCCCGGCATTAGGGATCATTGTAGCTTCCAGCGTACTATTTAGAGGAATGGCAGGCATATTTTCGGCACCCAAAACTTTAACCGGAGCGTCTAAGTTTTTGAAACATTCCTGTTGTATTTCTCCTGCAAGCGCCTGAGCGAAACCAAATCCTTTAGGTTCTTCGGTAAGTACCAAACATTTATTGTGTTTGCAAACTGATTTAAAGATTGCATCTCTGTCTAGTGGAGCTAAGGTTCTGAGGTCTATAATTTCTATTTGTCCTTTATGGGATTTTGCTGCAGTATTTGCCCAGTAAACTCCCATACCGTAAGTAACCACGACCATAGAGTTTTCTGCTTTAATATTCTTAGCGTCTGCTTCTAAAACAATACGTGCTTTTCCGAAAGGGATTATGTAATCTTCGTCGGGTTCAACCGTTTTGGCATCTTCAGTTCCTTTAATTTTAGACCAGTACAAACCTTTATGTTCTAACATTACCACCGGATTTGGGTCGTAATAGGCAGCTTTCATCAAACCTTTTAGGTCGGCTCCTGTAGAGGGATAGGCCACTTTAATACCATGGATATTTGTTAAGACAGACTCCACAGAAGACGAATGGTAGGGACCGCCGGAACCATAAGCTCCAATAGGCACTCGGATAATGGTACTTACGGGCCATTTACCATTTGATAAGTAGTAGGAACGACTTACTTCGGAGAACAATTGATTCAGGCCCGGCCAGATGTAATCGGCAAACTGAACTTCTACGATGGGTTTGCAACCTACAGCTGACATTCCTACTGTAGATCCAATAATATAAGCTTCCTGGATGGGTGTGTTGTAAACCCGATTGTTGCCGAATTTTTGTGCCAGGGTTGCTGCTTCACGGAAGACACCTCCCAAGCGATGTCCTACATCTTGTCCGTATAAAAGTGCTTCAGGATGCTTTGCCAGAATTTCTTGTATCGCAAAAAGTGCGGCATCTACCATCATGATTTTTTCTTTTCCGGCAGGAGCTCTTTCTCCTTTTTCCTCGGTAATTGGTGTAGGAGCGAAGTTGTGGGTAAATAGATCTTGTGGGGTAGGATCTTCTGCCTGTATTGCTCTGTCGTATTCTGATTGAACAGTATTTACAGCTTTAGTATCTATTATGTTAATGTCTTTTTGTGTAAATCCTGCATCTAATAATTGTTGTTGTAAAATTGGAAGTGGGTCTCTTTGTTCGTGTTCTTTCAGGTCGTCACGATACCATTCTTTACGAACTCCTGAAGTGTGGTGTCCTAAAAGTGGTACTTTAGCGTGAATCATAAACGGTCGCCTTTCTTTACGGATGGTCTCTAAAACTTGTTTGATGGTTGTATACGATTCAATAAAATCGTTTCCTTTAATAGTTTTTAGCTCAATCCCTTTAAATCCTTGTATGTATTGCGATGCATCGTTAGCACGAATTTCGGAAGCGTGGGCAGAAATGTCCCATTCATTATCCTGCACAAAGTACAAGATTGGGAACTGCTTTAGAGCGGCCATGTGTAAAGCTTCGGAAATTTCTCCTTCAGTAAGGGCAGCATCTCCAATAGAACAAACGACTACGGGTTTATCTTTTCCGTAATCTTTTGCTAAATTTTGTTGTTCCAAATATTGAATTCCCATAGCAGCTCCGGTTGTAGGAATGGCTTGCATACCTGTAGCCGAGGATTGATGGAGGATTTTGGGCATATCATCCCTGTTTAAACTCGGGTGAGAATAGTAGGTTCTACCTCCCGAAAAAGGATCGTCTTTTTTAGCCAATAGTTGCAACATCAAATCGTAAGGTTGCATTCCGATACTCAATAGAACAGAATCATCCCGGTAATAAGGGGAAACCCAGTCTTGAGGATTTAATTGCAATCCCAAAGCAATTTGTACGGCTTCATGACCGCGAGAACATGCGTGTACATATTTACTGGTAACGGCAGCATTAGCTTCAAAAAGATCTGACATCGCACGGGCTGTACGCATCAGTTTGTAAGCTTTTTTTAGATTTATTTTATTTACACCAGCTTTTTTAGCTACGTTTATTTTTTCTTGAATTATTTTATTTGCAAAAGTTTTTACTGTCATATTTATTTTTTCTTGAATTTGTTAATCGCATCACGTGTAAATTCTGAAAGTACAAGCTTACCACTTATGGATGCTCTTTTTTGCAATAGTTCATCCCAGTGTTCAGTGCCTTCCCAAAAAATTTTCTTTAGCATTTGTAGGGCTTCCGGATTGGAGTTTGCTAAAGTATTTGCCAGTTTAGCAATGGCTTCATCCATTTCTTTGGTAGTGTCGTAAACTTCGGAATAAAGACCTTTTTCTTTCGCCCATTGTGCCGTTTGCCATTCCGTAGCATTGATGGCCAACTGACTCATGGCAGAAGTTCCAATTTTTCGTTCAACGGCAGGACCAACAACAAAGGGGCCAATACCTATTGCTAACTCACTCAGTTTAACAGAGGCAAATTTCGTTGCTATGCAGTAGTCTGTTGCCGAAGCCATACCAACACCTCCACCAACGGCTTTACCTTGCACACGACCGATGATGATTTTTGGACATTTACGAGCGGCATTAATCACATTGGCAAAACCGTTAAAGAATATTTTTCCGGTTTCTAAACTGTCAATGCTGATGAGTTCATCAAAAGAAGCCCCTGCACAGAAAGCTTTTTCGCCTGCGCTTTTTAAAATAATCACAGTTACTTCATCGTTATTTCCCTCTTCTGTAATGGTATTGGCTAATTTTTGCAATACTTTTCCCGGGAGGGAATTACTCAAAGGATGATGAAATTCAATAGTTGCTATGTTGTTTTCGATGGACACATTTACGCCACCTTGTTCTACAGGATTTCCCATGTTATTTGCTTTGATCTAATTTTTTTACCATTGTTAAAATTGTGGCGATGGCTACGGTTTCATCCGTTTCATCGTACACGTCTACTAAGAATTTTACAATTCCTTTAGCGATATCGTCTTCCGATCGTTTTTCCTGATCTATTTTTTCTTTTACTGTAAATCGAACACCAATCGTAGCTCCTGCATAAACAGGTTTTGTAAATCTACATTCTTCTAGGCCGTAGTTTAACAGAACAGGTCCTTTTTTTGCATCTACAAATAAACCTGCCGCTGCCGAAAGTATGAAATATCCGTGAGCTACTCTTTCTTCGAAAATCGTTCCTTCTAAAGAAGTCACATCGGTATGTGCATAGAAGTGGTCCCATGAAACATTGGAAAAGTTAACGATATCTCCTTCGGTGATGGTTCTCTTTGGTGTGAATACGGTTTCACCAATTTCCAACTCTTCGAAGTGTTTACGGAAAACGTGAACGTCTTTTTCTTTTTGCTCGGCACCGTATTGGAATACGTTGGTAAGGTTTGTAATGCTTGTCGGATGTCCTTGAATGGCTGTACGTTGTAAATAGTGCATTACACCACGTATTCCACCCATTTCTTCACCACCACCGGCACGACCGGGCCCACCATGTGTTAGCATGGGCATTGGCGAACCATGACCGGTACTTTCTTTCGCACAGTTGGCATTTAAGATGAGGATACGTCCGTGGTTTGCTGCAGCGCCTAAAACAAATTCTTTGGCAATATTGTCATTAGCTGTTATGATGGAACATACTAAAGAGCCTTTACCCATTTTTGCCAATTCAATGGCTTCATCCATATTTTGGTATGGCATAATGGTGCTTACAGGACCGAAGGCTTCGATATTGTGACAGTCGGTTTTTGTGAACGGATCTTCGTTTAGGAATAGAATAGGAGACAGGAAAGCTCCTGTTTCTTTATTTGCTCCTAAAACGTCGAAATGATTCAGGTCGCCGTAAACGATCTCTTGTGATTTTGAAAGCTCCAATACTTTTTCTTTTACTTCTTCTCTTTGCTCCAATCCGGCAAGCGAACCCATACGAACTCCTTCTACAGAAGGATCTCCGATCGTAGTTTTTGCCAATCGTTTACCTAAGGCGATCTGTACATCTTCTACCTTGTTGGCCGGAACGATAATACGACGAATGGCCGTACATTTCTGTCCTGCTTTCACCGTCATTTCTCTTTGCACTTCTTTGACGAAAATCTCGAATTCAGCATCTCCTGGATTTACATCTTCACCTAAGACACAACAGTTTAAAGAGTCGGCTTCCATATTAAAAGGAACTGCTTCGTTGATGATGTTTTCGTGAGCTTTTAACATTCTACCCGTAGAAGCAGAGCCGGTAAAGGTTACTACATCCTGAGAAGTAACTTTATCCAGAATTCCTCGTGCCGAACCACAGATCAATTGTAAACTTCCTTCGGGAAGTATTCCGGTGTCGATGATTTCTTTTACCATTAATTCTGTTAGGTAGCAAGTAACTGTAGCCGGCTTTACAATAGCTGGAACTCCAGCCAATAGGTTTACGGCAATTTTTTCCAGCATTCCCCAGATTGGGAAGTTGAAGGCATTGATGTGAATGGCAACTCCTTGCTTGGGAACACAAATATGTTGTCCGATAAAGCTTCCACCTTTAGAAAGTGAAGCCTGTTGGCCATCTAGATAAAAAGTTTCGTCAGAGAATTGTTTTCTCAAGCTTGCATAAGCAAATAAGTTACCGATACCCCCTTCGATGTCGATCCAGGAGTCTATTTTGGTCGCTCCGGTTTGAGCGCTCAAAGTGTAGAATTTTTCTTTAATAGAAATTAGGTGAAGCGCTAAAGCTTTAAGCATTCTTCCTCTTTCGTGGAAGGTCATTTTGCGCAATGCGGGTCCACCCGTCTTACGGGCATAGTCCATCATTTCGCCAAAGTCCAATCCTTTGCTACTCGTTTCGGCAATCTGTTCGCCGGTAATCGCATTAAATAGTGCTTGACCTCCCCCTTCACCTGCAGTCCACTGTCCCAAGGCATAGTTCTTAAGTATCATATTATCTTTTATATCTATTGTTTTTTATACTATAAATCTCCCAATGGAGTTGGCCAAGTTACGAAAATTAAGGCTTTTGTTGATGAGACTTCTTAAGAAAGAATACAGATATTTTTATATTTTTAAGTCAATGGTTTTGTGTGGTTTATGTGTAAAATATCCTCTTCGCCAACGATCAACCATCAACTAAGCCTACTCTTGAGCCAATTCAGCGTATAATCAAAGAGTACTCCCTGGGTCAAGTCGTTGTGAGCTTCGTGTTTGGTATTTTCAAATAGCTTGCATTCAGCCAAACCTTTACTGTTTTCAGTAAATTTTATTGTTCCGATACTGCTTACAGTTTCATCGTTCATTCCGTGAATTAAGAGTACCCGGATAGGTAGTTTTTCAGCATTTTTTAGAGCCCATAGTCCGGATCTTGAAAAGTCTGTAAATAGGCGTGCAGAAATTCTGTCATGGTTTAATGGGTCTTCAAGATAGGTTTGACAAGTGGCCTCGTCATGCGATAAGTTATCCGTGTCTAATTTTTTGTTCAGGGTGAAGTCGGGGCATATTTTATTCATGATTTTTGCCAAAGCTATCTTAAGTTGATTCGGTTTCTTAGCTAATATTAACCAAGGAGCAGAAAGAATAGCACCTTTCAGGTATGTAGGCTGTTTTCTCAATAGAAAGTTCGCCAAAACGTTACCACCAAAACTATGGCCGTATAAGAAAAGGTGGTGGTGTGGGATGGTTTTTATCACGCGTTCCAGGTCATCTAAATTATGGTTTAATCCGGGAGAATGTCCACGTTTACCTTCTGATTTGCCATGTCCACGCTGGTCGTAACTGTAAACTTGAAAACCATTTTCGATATAAAATTTAGCAACATGTTCGTATCGTCCCTGGTGTTCTCCCAGTCCGTGGATGATGCAAATGGTTCCCTTGTTTTTTTTGTCGTTGTTCCATTGATGGACGTGTAATAAGATTTGATCTTTTGTTTGAACCTTGTATGCGTGCATATTGTAATATTTGTGTCTCTTAAATTTACATTTTTTCAATTGTTAAACCAATTTGTTTAGAGAAATAATATTTGTTGATAGATATGATTAATTATTCATGATTTAGTCAATTGCTAATTTCAGTATATTGCAGTTAATTAATAATAACCAACCCTGTGGTAGGCAGGCTCAGGGTGAAGACAATTAATAAACCAACAATATGATTTTTGAATTCAACGGATACAAACCAGTGATACACGAAAGTTCTTTTGTTCATCCACAAGCCAATGTTACAGGCAATGTGGTTATTGGTAAAGATGTGTACATAGGACCCGGAGCAGCCATCAGAGGTGACTGGGGAGCGATTATTATTGAGGACGGTTGTAATGTTCAGGAAAATTGTGTGATACATATGTTTCCGGGAACTACGGTTACTTTAAAGAAAGGGGCTCATATTGGTCATGGAGCGATTATTCATGGCGGCACTATTGGAGCGAATGTTTTGGTGGGTATGAATGCCGTTGTGATGGATGACTGTGAAATTGGGGCCAATTGCATTATTGGCGCTCTGTGTTTTGTTTCTGCGAATACGATTATTCCTGAACGAAAAGTAGTTGTTGGCAATCCTGCCAAAGTGGTGAAAGATGTGAGCGATGAAATGATTGAATGGAAAACCAAAGGAACGGGTTTGTATCAGCAATTGCCCGACGATTGTAAGAATACATTAAAAGAATGTGAGCCTCTTAGAGAAATTCCTACCAACAGACCCAAACAAGCGGATATCTACAAAGCCTGGGGAAAAACGAAATTGTGATCAAGCTCTTATTGGAAGTATTGCCCGACGAACATTAACAACCAACAACGATCAGCCAGCAACCAAATTAGACTCGTTCGATAATGGTTGCGTAACCTTGTCCAACTCCAATACACATAGTGCAAAGAGCATAGCGTTTGTTCTGTTTTTGCAATTCCAGGGAAGCGGTTTGAATGATGCGTGTTCCGGAAACACCTAGTGGATGTCCTAGTGCAATGGCTCCTCCATTCGGGTTGATGCGTGCATCATCATCTTTCAATCCCATTTCGCGGATGCAGGCCAAAGCCTGTGCAGAGAAAGCCTCGTTTAATTCGATGATGTCCATGTCGTCTAAAGTTAAGCCGGCTTTCGCGAGTGCTTTTTCAGAAGCTTTAACCGGGCCAATTCCCATAATGCGAGGTTCCACACCTACCACGGCAGAACTTACAATTTTAGCGATGGGCTTCAAGTTGTATTTAGCAATGGCATTTTCCGAAGCCAAAAGTAGGGCAGCGGCTCCGTCGTTTAATCCGGATGCATTTCCGGCAGTTACCGTTCCGTCTTTTTTAAAAGCCGTTCTTAGATTTCCTAAAACTTCTAAAGAGCTGTTTGCTTTGATAAATTCATCTTTTGCGAAGATGATCGGGTCTTTTTTTCTTTGAGGGATCTTAACAGAAACTGTTTCCAGATCAAAACGCCCTTCGGTTTGTGCTTTAGCAGCTTTTTGTTGTGAGAGCAAGGCAAATTTATCCTGGTCTTCTCTGGAGATATGATAAAGTTCAGCCAGATTTTCGGCAGTAGACCCCATACCTTCTGTCCCGTACAAGGCATCGAGCTTCTTATTTACAAAGCGCCATCCGAAACTGGAGTCGTGCATTTCTACATCTCTACCAAAAGGTTTGGAAGCTTTTGACGTCACCCAGGGACCACGTGTCATGTTTTCTACACCACCGGCAAGCATCACATTGGCATCGCCCAATTGAATGACACGACTCGCATTGATAATGGCCGACATTCCCGAAGCACACAAACGATTTACTGTTTCGCCTGGAACGGAGTAGGGAAGACCTGCCAGAAGCAAGGACATACGCGCTACATTTCGGTTGTCTTCTCCGGCCTGATTGGCACAGCCCATAATTACATCTTCAATAGCTTCTTTAGGTACACTTGGATTTCGATCCATCAAGGTTTTGATGACCAAAGCTCCCAGATCATCTACTCTTGTGGTGGCTAAAGAACCCCCAAAATTTCCAAAGGGCGTTCGAATTGCGTCTATGATGTATGCTGTTTTCATATTTTTTTAATCTAATAATAAGAATTGGTTCGTTGTTTTAATAGGTAGAAAAATTACTCATTATCATAAAATAAATTTAGTTAGTTCTTTTGCCTTGATGCAAAAGAACGAAAAAATCAAGACTTCATTTTTTTTTCTTGATTTGAATGAAAGGCTCTTATCTGCCGCAACAAGAGCCGCTTCGCCTGCCAAAGGCAGGCAAGCTCGATTGTTGCTCCTTCAGCCAACGCTATTCTCCTTTCTTCAAATACTACGAAAATAAAAACAAGTCAGTCCTTCCGGTTTAATATTCAAAATGCTTTTGTGTCAACGTGTTAGTTAGCACCCTTCGATAAATTCAGAATGATAATTAATTTTCAATTCGTAATACCTAGTACCCAATACCTAGTACCTAATACCTAGTACCTAATATCTGGTACCTTTTCAAATCTCCCAGTCCTTACTCGTTCTGTAAACCGTACCCTTAAATAAGGCCACTATTTTATCATCTTGATTTGTGATCGTAATTTGATAAACACCAATTTTATTCGACAGGCTCATCTCTTCGGTATGTGTTGTTAAAATATCACCTTCTTTACAAGTTTCGATATGCGAGATTGAAGTTTCTACTGAAACTGCTTTCCTTCCGTGTCCGTTGGATGCGAATGCCAAAGCACTATCGGCTAAAGAATAAGTAATGCCGCCATGTACTATGTCAAATCCGTTCAGCATTTCTTTGCGAACAGTCATTTGCAGTACCGATTTTCCGGGACCATCTTCCAAGCGTTTGATGCCCAGCCATTGACTGAAAGCATCGTTTTCGTACATCTTATTGACGATTCTTTTGGCCGGATCACTCATGAGTAAAATGTTTTTTGTTCGTAAACCATTTTTCTCAATAACGGACTTGGACGATATCGATCTTCGCAATAGGTTTTATAAAGTTCTTCCAATTGAGCTAACACCTTATCCAATCCTTTTTCGTCGGCCCAGGCCAAAAGCCCTTTCGGGTAGTTCACTCCTTTGGTCATGGCCAGGTCGATGTCTTTTGCCGAAGCGATGTTTAAGAATAATGCGTCTGCAGCTTCGTTGATGAGCATGACTACAATGCGATTAACAATTTTCGTTCCTAAGTCGATATCGGTCTTCGGTTCCGGATTTACAGCACCTTCGCTGTAATCGTAGAATCCCTGTCCTGATTTCCTGCCCAATCGTCCTGCTTCTAACAATCTCTTTTGAGTAAAGGAGGGTTTGTATCGAGGGTCGTAGAAGAACGCTCTAAATACGGTTTCGGTAACCACATAGTTTACATCGTGACCGATGTAGTCGGTTAGTTCGAAAGGCCCCATACGGAAGCCCCCAATTTCTTTCATCGCCCAGTCGATGGTGGCGATGTCTGCCATTTCTTCTTCGAGTATTCGAATAGCTTCCCCATAAAAAGGTCGTGCCACACGATTCACGATAAAACCGGGTGTGTCTTTTGCCAATACCGTTACTTTCTTCCAGGAGTCGATGATGGCTCTGGCTTCAGTTGTTGTAGCTTCAGAAGTTTGGATTGCCGGAATAATTTCTACTAACGGCATCAGTGGAGCCGGATTAAAGAAGTGAATTCCGATTACGCGTTCCGGTTTCTCACAAGCAGAGGCAATGGAAGTAATGGAAAGTGAAGAGGTGTTGCTGGCAAGGATGCAGTTTGCAGAAACTAATTGTTCTATCGAAGAGAAAACACTCTTCTTAATATCGAGATTTTCAATAATCGCTTCAATGATGATCTCAGATTCTGAAAGCGCCTCTAAATCATCTGTGTAAGAGATGCGAGATTGAATAGCTTCAGCTTCTTTTGAAGTAAACTTCTCTTTTTCTACTAAACGATCCATCACTTTGGAAAGTTTAGATTTTGACAGGTTTAACGCTTCCGATTTGGTGTCAAAAAGAACCACTGAATGTTCTGCTGTAGCAGCCACCTGAGCAATTCCGGAGCCCATGGCTCCCGCACCTATGATTCCAACCTTTTTCATTTATTCACCTTTAAATTTAGGCGCACGCTTTTCCAGGAAAGCAGTAACCCCTTCATTGTAGTCGTATGTTTTTCCGGCAACCGTTTGTAATTTACCCTCTAAGTCTAATTGTGCGCTTAAGTCGTTTGTCATGGATTTGTTTAGGGCTCTTTTAGTCAATCCCAAACCAACCGTAGGAAGCGAAGCTAATTTTTCAGCTACCTTTAAGGTTTCTTCCATCAAGGTTTCATCAGAACAAACCTTATAGATCATGCCTATTTTTTCTGCATCGGTGGCCATTACTTTGTCGGCAAGCATCATTAGGGCAGCAGCTTTTTGCATTCCTATAATACGAGGCAGGAAGAACGTTCCTCCGGAATCGGGGATCAAACCGATTTTACTAAATGCCTGAATGAAAGCAGCCGATTCGCCGGCAAGGGTAATATCACAGGCTAAAGCAATGTTGGCACCCGCTCCGGCAGCGACACCATTAACTGCACAAACAACAGGTTTCTCGATACTGCGAATGCGTTCGATAATTGGGTTGTAATGTTTGCAAACAATAGAGCTCAATTCCGGACCGTTGGGGTCGGTAATTTCTTGTAGATCCTGTCCGGCACAAAAAGCTTTTCCTTCGCCCGTTAATAAGATGGCTCTTACTTCGGTGTTTTTCTCGCAGTCGTCGAGAACCCCTTGTAGCTGAAGGGCCATGTCTTTATTAAAGCTGTTGAATATTTTTGGACGGTTTAGTTTGATGATGCAAACCTGATTATTAATATAGTGTTCTATGTAGTTCATCATGTATTATTAATTCTTCTAATTATAGTTCAAATTTACGTTAAATTCCAAACATAATCGTAAAATGGTTTGCGATGTAGAAATACATTTTACAGAATCTTTTTCTCGAATGTGAGAAACCATAAGGAATTGCATATTTTTACAACAAATTGAAAATATATGACTAATTTTTATAGCCTTGAAGTAAAAGAGGTAAAGCGCGAAACTGCTGAGTCTGTATCCATACTATTTGATGTGCCGGCTGAGTTGGGAGGTAAGTTTGAGTTTGTTCAGGGGCAGTATGTAACCTTGAGGGTGGATTTGGACGGCGAGGATATTCGTAGATCTTATTCTATATGTTCGTGTCCTTATGGGAAAGAGTTGCGGGTTGCGGTAAAGCAGATCCCGAATGGGAAATTCTCTACTTATGCGAATACGGTGTTAAAGGTGGGCGACAAGATTGATGTTATGCCTCCTTTGGGAAGCTTTTTTACTGAAATCGATGCGCATAACGAAAAGAACTATGCGGCTTTTGCTTCGGGTTCTGGGATTACCCCAATTATGTCGATTATTCGTGCTACTTTAAAGGCAGAGCCAAAGAGTATTTTTAATTTATTCTATGGAAATAGGACTAGGGAAACGATCATCTTTAATAGTGATCTGGAAGATTTACAAGAAGATTATCCGAATCGCTTACACGTTTATCACGTATTAAGTAGAGATAGTGATGTAGATCATAAATTTAGAGGAAGGCTTTCTGCTGAGAAATGTAGAGCATACCACCAGGATCTGGTTGACTTAACAACTTTAGATGAGGTTTTCTTATGTGGTCCTGAAGAGATGATCTTCGAGATTAAGGATGCTTTGGTTGAGATAGGTGTTTCGGATTCGAATATACACTTTGAGTTGTTTACTTCTGCTAAGCCGGAGAAAACGGACGAAGATGCTCCAAAAACTGAAGGTGTTCATGCCCAGGTGGAGGTTATTGTAGATGGCGAGTCTTACCATTTTGAACTATCCGAAAATGGTGACGCCATTCTGGATGCAGCCATGGCTGTAGATGCTGACGTTCCTTTTGCTTGTAGGGGTGGTGTATGCTGTGCATGTAGAGCAAAAGTTATGGAAGGTTCAGTTAAGATGGATGTGAACTACGCATTAGATGAAGATGAGGTAGAAGAGGGGTACGTATTAACCTGTCAGTCTCATCCTACATCAGAGAAACTTGTAATTGATTTTGATGAAATTTAATGGCTAAGAAAGTAATTGTAACAGGAGCGAGTAGAGGTATAGGTTTCGAACTGGTAAAGCAATATGCTGAATCCGGCTATGAAGTTCTGGCGATCTCTAGAAATGCGGATCGATTAGAGTACTTGAAAAAAGAGTGTTTAAGTATAAATCCTCAAGCCCTTGTGCATATCATTTCTTTTGATCTGGCGAACGGCGATTTCGAGGCACAGTTAATCCCTTATATTAATAAGTGTTTCCAACAAGTGGATATTCTTATTAATAATGCTGGCGCTTTGGTATCGAAACCATTTACTGAGATCAGTGTTGAAGAATTAGAGCGAGTCTATCGTGTAAATGTACACGCAGTATTTAGGCTCACACAATTGCTGATGCCAAAATTTTCGGATAAAGCACATATACTTAATATAAGTAGTGTTGGTGGCGTACAGGGTTCGGTAAAGTTTCCGGGCCTTACTGCTTATAGTTCTTCCAAGGCCGCCTTGGTGGGTTTAACCGAGTGTTTGGCCGAAGAATATAAAGAAACCGGCTTATCATTTAATTGTCTTGCTTTAGGTGCAGTACAAACAGAGATGCTTGAAGAAGCATTTCCCGGCTATGAAGCACCCACCACTGCCAAAGATATGGCAGCTTATGTATTCGATTTTTCTTTAAACGGACCTAAGTTTTACAGAGGGAAAATATTGACGGTATCAAAATCGACCCCCTAAGTTGATAGATTAATGAATATATGAGCAGTTTTTACTGCTCTTTTTTTTGGGTTCCTATTTTTTTCACCTTGTTTTCTGTTGGTTTGCAAGCACTTCTAAATTTCATTAAAAATAATGTTATTTGAGATTTGCGTGAATGAAAAAAGGGAGTACATTTGCCACCGCTAAAAACAATAGCGACGTTCTTTTACAAGCTTGAAATTTCTTAAAAATATTTACATATATGTTTTGTGTAAAAGTTAAAAGGTTTGTATTTTTGCAGTCCCTTTTTTCGAGGAAACATCAAGTTTCTGAGGCTTTTTAAGAAAAGTTATTTTTTTTTGAAAAAGGCTTGTAGGGAAATAAAAAGGTTGTACATTTGCAGCCGCTAAAACGAAGAAATGTAGTTTTAGGACAAACGAGAATCGTTCTTTGAAAGATATTATATTGGAAGAGAGAGGTAAGAGAAACAACTTACCCCGTTAAAGTAAGAGTCAGAGAAACAGATTAAACTTTTTACAATGGAGAGTTTGATCCTGGCTCAGGATGAACGCTAGCGGCAGGCTTAACACATGCAAGTAGAACGGTAACAGTCCTTCGGGAGCTGACGAGTTGCGAACGGGTGCGTAA
>Ga0207964_1000331_pt1 | contig 13604 bp, 13 predicted proteins | sample Knorr_S23_td_250_FD_185608 | JGI IMG/M metagenome (GOLD analysis project Ga0207964, IMG submission 185608) | Marine microbial communities from Southern Atlantic Ocean transect - Knorr_S23_td_250_ad_251m_LV_A (SPAdes) (version 2) | ecosystem: Environmental > Aquatic > Marine > Oceanic | place...
GTCCACTGTCTAAGGGCCCACTGTCTAAGGGCCCACTGTCTAAGGGCCCACTGTCTAAGGGCCCACTGTCTAAGGGCCCACTGTCTAAGAGCCCACTGTCTATTGCCTGCGGCTTTCCCTCGGATACAGCAGATAGTCAGTGCCGTATGATCCATGGCCGGTATCAATTCAACAATAAAACGTTAAACCTTATTAACTGCTATTTTCCGCAGGGCGAGAGTCGCGCACATCCCACCAAGTTCCCTGCCAAACAGCAGTTTTATGCGGATCTATTGGCATACTTGGACAATAATTTTCAGCGCGATGATTTGGTATTGGTGATGGGTGATATGAATGTGGCTTATCGAGATGCAGATGTAGGCATTAAGCCTGAAAATGCTAAGCGCTGGCTTAAAACAGGTAAATGCGCCTTTCTTCCGGAGGAGCGGGAGTGGCTTCAAGCATTGCTTAACTGGGGTCTAATCGATAGTTTTAGAGCGGACAATCCCGACGACGCTCAAACATTTAGCTGGTTTGATTACCGCAGTCGCGGTTTCGAGCAGGTGCCTAAAAGAGGTCTTAGAATAGATTTAATACTGGCCTCGGCCTCAGCTTGCCTAGCTGATTCTGGAATCGATCTGGATGCCAGAGGCCACCAAAAACCATCGGATCACTGCCCTATTTGGGTCAACCTAAATCTATAACCTACTTTCTATAGCTTCACAGGTTGGCTTCAAATTCAGGCAGGGCAGTAAACAGATCGTCCACTAATCCATAGTCGGCCACCGAGAAGATCGGCGCCTCTTCATCTTTGTTGATAGCCACAATAACCTTGCTGTCTTTCATGCCCGCAAGGTGCTGAATAGCACCGGAAATGCCGACAGCTATATATAGATCTGGTGCCACAATCTTACCGGTCTGCCCCACCTGCATATCATTGGGGACAAAGTTGGCATCTACAGCCGCTCTTGAGGCTCCAACAGCAGCGCCCAGTTTATCGGCAATTCTGTACAACATATCAAAATTATCGCCGCTGCCCATGCCCCGGCCACCAGAAATAACAATGCTAGCCGCAGTGAGCTCCGGTCGATCCGATACCGCCATCTCTTCGCTGACAAAAGAAGAGGTCTGTGTATTGTGTACGCAAGCCACAGCTTCAATCACTGCAGACCCCCCCTGATCTGACGCTGCATCAAAAGCAGTTCCACGCACCGTTAACAGCTTGACTGCATCAGCCGACTGCACAGTGGCAATCAAGTTGCCGGCATAAATTGGGCGCTTAAATGTGTCCTCACTGACCACGGCACTAATATCAGAAATCGCCTGCACATCCATCAGCGCGGCTACACGGGGCATAATATTTTTTGCGGTGGTGGTCGCAGTGGCGAGAATATGGCTGTAGCCTGCGCCTACTTCGGCTATTAAAGGGGCCACATTTTCTGCGAGAAAGTGGCCGTATACAGCGTTATCAGCAACCCGTACCTTAGCGATACCGGGGATTTGCGCCGCTTGCTCAGCAACAGCTTGACAGGATTCACCGGCTATCAATATATCAATATCTCCACCGATTGCCTGTGCTGCCGATAGGGAATTGAGCGTGGCAACATTTAATTGACTATTGTCATGTTCAGCGACAACTAAAATACTCATCAGATCACCTTCGCTTCAGTCTTTAATTTATTAACTAGCTGAGCCACATCCTCAACCAGAATGCCGGCCTGTCTCTGTGCCGGAAGTTCCACACCCAGTAACTTGACGCGCGCCCTTATATCAACACCGAGCTCCTCAGGGGTCGTTGTATCCAGCGGCTTTCGCTTGGCTTGCATAATATTTGGCAGCGATGCATAACGCGGCTCGTTGAGTCGCAAATCGGTGGTCACTATAGCCGGTAGGGACAGGGATAAGGTCTGCAGTCCACCATCGACCTCTCTGGTAACCTTGACGCTGCCCTCTTCAATAATAAGCTCTGAGGCAAAGGTCGCTTGGGCACAACCAGTCAACGCGGCAAGCATCTGACCGGTTTGGTTATTATCGCCATCGATCGCCTGCTTGCCCATTAGGGCAATATCGGGATTTTCTGAATCCCATACCGCCTTGAGGCATTTGGCCGTTGCCAAGGGCTCCATGGGTTTATCTGTATTGACCAGTATGGCTCTGTCCGCTCCCAATGCCAAAGAGGTGCGAAGCTGCTCCTGTGCCTGCTGAGACCCTACCGACACCACTACAATTTCAGAGGCCAGGCCTTTTTCTTTGAGCCGAACTGCCTCTTCAACGGCAATTTCGCAGAATGGGTTGATAGACATTTTGACATTGGCTAAATCTACATCGGAATTGTCTGATTTGGGTCTAACTTTGACGTTGTAATCTACAACGCGTTTAACCGCTACCATTATTTTCATAGTCGTCCCTATCTAATCTATACTGTATATATCGGTTTATTTCAGCTATGTCTATCGGTTTGTTGCAGTGGGTCGCAACGGATATCAACAGTTCAAACCCTCTGCTGGAGCGCGCACATATTGCCCAGACGGAATTCACAAATCAAGCGTATGGGGCTTTCATTGCGACCCACCAGTCAGCATAAATAACCTGCCAGCCCTAGAAATTTGCACTATTACTATTCATTATAGCTTCGATTTTACAAGGTCGGTAGAATACAGACTAAAATGTCGCAAGGGAAAACAATCATGGAACGAGAACATATTGATTATGACGTGGTTATCGTGGGGGCCGGGGCCTCGGGATTATCTGCAGCCTGTCGATTAAAACAAATCAATCCAGAGATATCAGTTTGTGTGGTGGAAAAGGGCTCAGAGGTCGGCGCGCATATTATTTCTGGCGCTGTTTTGGAGCCGACAGCGCTCAATGAGTTGTTCCCAGATTGGCCATCAATGGCAGCCCCTCTTATTACTCCAGTATCAGATGACCATGTATTTGTGTTTACCGGCGCTAAGAAGCGCATAAAGGTACCAAAGCTATTTGCCCCTAAAACCATGCACAACAAAGGTAACTATATTGTTAGCCTAGGCAATCTGTGCCGCTGGTTGGCCGGGCAGGCTGAGAATTTGGGCGTTGAGGTTTTCCCTGGCTTTGCCGCCGCAGAGGTGCTGTATGGCGATAGTGGTGAAGTCAGGGGCATTGCTACCGGCGATATGGGTATTAGCCAATCCGGCGAGCGCAAAAATGGCTATATCCAAGGCATGGAATTGCGCGCCAAGTACACATTGTTTTCCGAGGGCTGTCGCGGTCATTTGGGCAAGCAGTTGATTGCCAAATACCATCTCGATAAGGGCAAGGATCCGCAACACTATGGCATTGGCATTAAAGAATTGTGGAAGGTGCCAGCTGAACAACATAAACCGGGTCTGGTGGTGCATTCCGCAGGTTGGCCATTGGATGAAAGCAAATCTCTTGGCGGTGGCTTCCTATACCATTTGGAAGACCATCAGGTGGCTGTAGGACTCATTACCGACCTGTCATACAGCAATCCTCATCTGAGCCCCTACGATGAATTTCAACGCTATAAGCATCACCCAGAAATCAAACAGTATCTGCAGGGTGGAGAACGAATTACCTATGGCGCGCGGGCGCTGGTTAAGGGCGGCTTGCAGTCGCTGCCAAAGATGTCGTTTCCCGGCGGGATTTTGATTGGTGATGATGCGGGAACGCTCAATTTTGCGAAAATTAAGGGCAGCCATACCGCGATGAAGTCGGGCATGATAGCGGCGGAAACCGTTGCCGCGGCGCTGGCTGCAGACAATAGCAATACAGATCTTGAAGACTATGCACAGGCCTACAAGAACTCTTGGGCCTATAAAGAGCTCCATAGGCAACGCAATTTTGGTCCGGCACAGCATAAGTTTGGCAATATTCTCGGCTCAGCTTGCGCCTTTATTGATATTAATATCTTTAACGGTCTGTTGCCCTGGACTATGCACAACAAAATTGCCGATCACGAAACCTTAAAACCTGCGGATCAGTGCCCAACCATAAACTACCCAAAATACGATGGAAAACTGAGTTTTGATAAGGCCTCTTCGGTATTTTTGTCGAATACTAATCACGAGGAAGATCAACCCTGTCATCTTGTGCTCTCTGACCCAGATCTGCCAATCAGTAAAAATTTGCCTCTCTATAACGAACCTGCCCAGCACTACTGTCCAGCGGGCGTTTATGAAGTGATTGTAACCGATGATGGTGCTGAGAAATTTCAGATAAATGCGCAGAACTGCGTGCACTGCAAGACCTGCGATATTAAGGAGCCCAGCCAAAATATTAATTGGGTCACACCTGAAGGGGCCGGAGGGCCCAATTACCCAAATATGTAACTCTATTCGTCGGGAAAATGGCCCAGTGAGAAGCTGCTACCCAAGCTCTCTAAAAACAGCTCATTGACCCCATTGGGCAGAGAGACCACCTGCCCCCAGTCGATCAGCTGGTAATAAACTGAACGGCTGATAAGGCCCATCAGGTTATCGCGAACGCTTACCAGCGGTGAAATTTCCTCTGCAAGCGTCCCTTGCTTAATCACTAGGGGGTGATCCGCGCCGACTACAATAAAGTCGTCAGTACTGGTTACCAAAACCACTGCCTGCTTGGCATTGCGCTTTTCTCGCCTCGCCTCAACAATAAAAAAGGGCGCAATATCCACGTTGATCTGCCATTTCTCCACCGGGGTGACTAGGAAAAATTTGCCATCTTCGAATTTTAGGATTGTCGAAAATAATTTAACCATCGCCGGTCGTTTAATTTCCCGCCCTTCATGTACCCATCTCCCCTCTCTATCTATCCTGAGATCCATATCGCCTGTTTTTTCTGGATACCATAGATGCACGGGAGGAAGTGCTCCCAAGTGGTCTTTTTGTTGTTCTATCAGATCGGAAAAAAGTTTATCTGGGGTCGGCTTAGCGTCCACGAGCGAAGTCACTTAGCGCTTTTTATATCTTCAGAATTAGAGCTGCGATACTGGCCGCGGTTACCCATGGTTACACCTATATTGGTAATAAACTCCATCAGCTCCGCAGTGTCAGCTCGGTAGTCCCAGGTGCGGTTAGAGTACAGCTCCACGGCGCCTTGAGCCAGTGCCCAACAGGCTAGATAGTGAAAATGAGCAGGTACATCCTCAAGCACACCCCGACCAATTAGCTCAGTCATTAAACCGGCGAGCGAATCTTCGTTGGAGCGTCTCAAGCGGTGCAATTCTTCAATTTGAGCTATCACTTCCCCCGAGTCAATCAAGCGGGCTTCCAACTGCTGCATTAACCTGTCACGCCGCGGATTTTCAAGGCGTGATTGAAAATAGGCCTTGGCGGCAGCGCCTGAATCACCGCTCTCCGCCCTCTCAATTCCCAAGGTCAAACTTTTGGTAATAGTGCGCTCGTAGTCGAGTACTATTCTGATAAGGATTTCATTTTTAGTCAGGAAGTGTTTGTAGACCGTGCCTTTGCCAATCTCGGATTGGGATGCAATTTTAGACACGGTAACCCGATCGATGCCCTCTTCCAGCAGCAACTCTAAAGCGGCTTTGGTAATTTTCTGTTCACGAGCCAGAAACAGCTTTTTCTTCTCGCGAATCCTCTCAGCACTGGAACTGTTATTCTGCATAGTTCTTATTGAACACCATAAGTCTATTTTTACAGAGTGATATCTCTATTGCTAGCCCGAATAAACTCGCGCTTTAGCTCAGAGAACGTGTGTACAGCAGGAAACTGTGGGAACTCGTCGATAACATTGTCAGGCGCATGAAACAAAATTCCCGCATCTGCTTCTGCCAACATGGTCGTATCATTATACGAGTCTCCGGCCGCTATGGTTCTGTAATACATACTTTTGAAACCCACCACAGCTTGTCGCTTGGGATTGGCTTGCCGCAGTCTATAGTCAGCTACGTTGCCATCGCTATCGATCTCGAGCTTATGGCACAGTAGCGTGGGATAGCCCAACTGTTTCATCAGTGGGCTTGCAAACTCGTAGAAGGTATCTGAAAGAATTACCACTTGAAATCGCTCGCGCAACCAATCTACAAAATCAGCAGCACCATCCAACGGCGCAAGCGTAGCAATCACTTCCTGTATCTCCTTCAATCCTAGACCATGCTGACGCAACAAATCCAGCCTGTAGTTCATAAGCACGTTGTAGTCAGGCTCATCCCTAGTCGTTTTTTTAAGCTCCTCAATACCGGTCTTCTCAGCAAACGCAATCCAGATTTCTGGTACCAAAACACCCTCTAAGTCCAAACAGGCAATCTCCACAATAACTCCTCATAACAATATGTATACACTCTACTGAAATTATCGAGCCTTCGCAATCGGCGTCATGGTTCAAGCTGCGCCGAATCAAAAGTTAGAGCGCCTAATTACTGTTCGCCAACTCAGCTATTTGGTATAGTTGTAGCCTATTTCGGAGCTGGCTATAAGAGAGTCCCAGATCCTTGGTTTCACAGCAAATATGAGTACCTAATAACCATGCATAATTTAATCAATACCACAGATATCGAGCGCGAACTTTCTACCAAAGCACCTCAGCAAATACTGCGTTATGCGCTGGAAAATCACGATAATATCGCTATCTCCTTTAGTGGCGCAGAAGACGTAGTTTTAATTGATATGGCTTATAAAATCCGCCCCGATATTAAAGTTTTTTCCTTGGATACGGGCAGATTGCACTCCGAGACTTACCGTTTTATGGACAGCGTACGCAATCACTATAAGATTGATATAGATATCATTATGCCCGAGTCTCTGGCAGTGGAAAAATTGGTTAAGGAAAAAGGGTTATTTAGTTTTTACCAAGATGACCACAAGGAGTGTTGCGGGATAAGAAAAATCTCTCCATTGCGCCGACATCTTTTAACCTTAGACGCATGGATTACCGGGCAGCGCCGCGACCAAAGTCCTGGCACTAGAGCCAGTGTGCCAGTTATCCAAGACGATAAAGCATTCGCCCGCGAAAATGATGTTTTAACTAAGTTTAATCCTTTGGCTAACTGGTCGTCTCAGCAAGTTTGGGATTACATACGCGCGTTTGAAGTGCCCTACAATGAACTTCACGACCGCGGATTTGTCAGCATTGGTTGCGAACCTTGCACAAGGGCCATTGGGCCGGGTCAACATGAACGCGAAGGTCGCTGGTGGTGGGAGGAATCCACTAAGAAAGAGTGCGGGCTCCACGCTGTCAATATAGATAAACCAAGCTAGCCAAAAAAATAGGGTTATTGCAAACGCAGCGAAGCAATCTTTATGTAGCAGGCATGTACTTTGGGAGATTGCTTCGTGGGCCTGCCTTAGGCCAAATCACAATGTAGGCAATTTTATGGTTTTGAAAAACTCCTCTTGCGCCTCCTTACTTGGCATCGCCATAACCTCGTCGACTACCTCTCTGCTTAAATGGGGTGCAAAACCGCTAATAAAGTCATACATATAGCCCCTGAGATAGGTTCCTTTTCTAAACCCTATACTGGTGACACTTGAATCAAACAGATGCCCAGCCTCAATAGCCACTAAATCAGTATCAATTTCTGGGTCGTACGCCATATGGGCTACTATCCCAATCCCCAGACCTAGCCGAACGTAGGTTTTAATAACATCGGCATCAGTTGCAGTAAATACCACCTTGGCGGTGAGATTGCGCTCAGCAAAAGCCTCGTCCAATTTAGATCGACCGGTAAAACCAAATACGTAGGTTACAAGCGGATGCTTGGCAACATCCTCGAGCGATATCCGCTCAATAGATGCTAACGGATGGTCTCTGGGCACCAAAATACACCTATTCCATCGATAACAAGGCATCATAATTAGATCTGAAAAAAGCGCTAATGCCTCTGTTGCAATGGCGAAATCAACCGTGCCATCCGCTGCTTTTTCTGAGATTTGTATAGGTGTGCCCTGATGCATATGCAGCGCCACTCGCGGATACTTATCAATAAAATTTTGTATCACATGAGGCAGTGCATAGCGAGCCTGAGTATGGGTTGTTGCAATCGCCAAGCTGCCTGATTCGGGGCTATTATGTTCTTGGGTGAGCTGTTTAATGCTCTCCACCTGTTGCAAAATATCGCCCGCGATATTTAAAATTTCCTGCCCAGTGGGAGTCACCCTGGTTAAGTGCTTGCCACTTCTGGTAAAGATCTCAACCCCCAACTCGTCCTCAAGTAGCCTAATTTGCTTGCTTATCCCGGGCTGCGAGGTATAGAGGCTAGCGGCGGTCGCAGACACATTTAAGCTGTGGTTTGCCACCTCCCATATATAACGTAGCTGCTGTAACTTCATCCACATTCCCCTCTTTCTTTAGCTGTATATGCGTTTAAGCTATAAAACTATACAATTTTATTCTTTCTTTGAATAGTAACCAGTTGTTAAAGTGCACAGGTTTTTTGAGTTAAGTGCAGATTTCTATGATTGATTTTTTATTCTACATCGGAGCCGGTGCTACGGTGGGACTGGCTATTGGATTGACCGGTGTGGGTGGTGGCTCATTAATGACCCCACTGCTTATTCTTTTTGGATTTCCATACAATGTAGCCATAGGCACTGACCTTCTCTATGCCTCGATTACTAAAGCTGGAGGTATGTTAGCCCACAGCCGTCAAAAAACCATAGAGTGGCGCGTGGTAGCACTTTTAGCCTTGGGAAGTTTGCCGGCGTCACTGATAACCACACAGTTCTTAAGCAATGTATTTACAGATTCCTCTGAATATCAGTCCATACTGACTCACAGCTTGGGTATTATGCTGGTACTGACCGCGCTGGTGATTATCTTTCGCGGCCGATTAAGTGCTAAGGAAAAGTTTAGCCCGCAACAAAAACCTAAAAAATATGCTGGTATCATAGTTTTTTTCGCCGGCATTTTTCTGGGTGTTTTTGTCACCCTATCTTCGGTGGGAGCCGGCGCCTTTGGAGCCGCTGTTTTGATGTTGCTGTACCCTCATCTTAAAGCGGTAAGGATTGTGGGTACAGATATTTCCCACGCGGTGCCACTGACACTTATCGCCGGATTGGGACATTTCTTTATTCTCGGCAATGTAGATCTTTTGCTACTGATCAGCCTGCTTATCGGCTCTCTTCCAGCTATACATTTTGGCACCAAACTGGCTGCACGTATGCCCAGCGATTTGCTACAAACCTTGATTGCAATGATTCTTTTGGGACTGGGTGTTAAGTTTATAGTTTCTTAACCTCAGCTTTAGTGGCTAGGTTGAAGGCTTTTCATTCGCCACGCCATGAGGTACATGACCGGTGGCAACGTATTCGCTGGCCGATGAGCAATGCACCTGCTGATCATCAAAGAAAACATCGGCACCAAATGACTTTAAAAAGTCGCCTTTGCTTAACCCACCGAGAAAGAGACTTTCATCAATGCGCACATTCCACTCGCGCAGGGTGCGCACTACTCGCTCGTGAGCTGGGGCCGCTCGAGCTGTGACCAATGCAGTGCGAATGGGACATCGGCCGCTGGGAAACTCCGACTGCAGTGCCTGTAATGCCTCCAAGAAGTTTTTAAATGGACCCGGATCCAATGGCTTATGCGCTGACTTTTTCTCATTTTCAGTAAATGCATCCAGCCCCTGTTCTTTAAAAATCCGCTCCGAGGCGTCTGAAAAAAGCACAGCATCACCATCAAAGGCGAAACGCAATTCATCCGAGGTGTTGGAGGCTCCCTGAGAGGGCAATAAAGTGGCCGCCGCCATACCACTGTGCAACGCGTTGCGAACGTCACCTGCATTGGTGGATAAGAATAAGTGGCAGGCAAAGGCAGACACATATCTATATGGGCTGTCACCTCCTGAAAATGCCGCCCTGGATATATTGAGATTGTGGTGAGCTATGGAGTTAAATACCCGCAGCCCAGTATCCGCCGAGTTTCTGGAAAGGAGGATAATCTCAACTCTGGGTTCGCCCCCTAATTTTTCATTGATGCGCAACAGCTTCGAGGCCAGAGGGAATGCTTCACCCGGTTCGAGAATAACATCCTCGTGCTGGCGTTGATATTGCGCATAGGCAGCTACGCCCTGCTCTTCGTATATCTTATGGCTTTCACGCATATCAAACAGAGCTGTTGAAGATATGGCGATAACCAGTTTTGGGCCTGTGCCTTTAGCCATATCTAGGAATTTCCATCGGTCACTGTATCAGGGGTTGATACCGCCTTGGAAAAATACGCTCTAGTCAAACTGAAAACCACCGGAGATAAAAGTAGCAAGGCTATAAGGTTGGGTATGGCCATAAAACCATTTAAAGCATCCGACATCTTCCACACCACACCCAGACTCATTTGGGTGCCCAGAAAAATGCCGACAACCCATATAATTCTGAATGGCATCACAATCTTTGGCCCGAGAAGAAATTGCGCACAGCGTTCGCCGTAATAACTCCATCCCAGCATGGTGGTAAAGGCAAATAATGCGATACAGATCGCTAGAATGCTCCCACCTAGAGGCAGGGTAGCGTCAAAAACATGCAACGTCATAGCGGCACCCTGTAGGTCGGTACTCCATACATCGGTCACTATTAACACTAGACCAGTCATGGTGCAAATAATCAGGGTATCTATAAAAGTCCCCAACATGGCGATAGTACCCTGCCTCACCGGACTGTTAGTTGCGGCGGCAGCATGGGCGATTGGCGCCGAACCCAAGCCAGATTCATTGGAAAAGATCCCGCGCGCTACACCCATGCGCAGTGCCAGCATGACAGTGGCTCCGGCAAAGCCTCCAGTGGCCGCTGTGCCGCTAAAAGCACTATCCACAATCAGTACCAAAGCAGCCGGTATTTCAGTACTATTGAGCGCTAAGATAATCAGGGTGGACAGCAGGTAGATAACCGCCATTAAAGGCACTAATTTACCCGCTACTTGGGCAATACGTTTGATGCCGCCCAGCAGCACTAGGGCAACCAGTACTGACATTACCAGACCACTGAGCACGGTGGGAATATCGAAGCTGGTCAACAGTACCTGTGAAACCGTGTTGGATTGCACCGTGTTGGCCAAACCAAAACCTGCCAAACTGCCGAAAATGGCGAACATAATTGCCAGCGGCTTCCAGCGCTGGCCCAAACCATTTTTTATATAGTACATGGGGCCGCCAACTTTGTTGCCCGCATCGTCAGTCTCACGAAAGTGCACCGCCAATACGGCCTCTGCATATTTGGTGGCCATACCAACCAGTGCTGTACACCACATCCAAAACAGTGCACCGGGACCCCCTATGCCTATAGCAGTGGCTACCCCCGCTATATTACCCGTACCCACAGTCGAGGAAAGTGCGGTCATCAACGCGTTGAATGGGCTGATTTCACCCTCACCACTGCCTTGACGACCTTTAAAAAGCTGTCGAAACGCATAGGGAATGCGGGTAATTGTCATACCGCGCAGCCCAATGCTCAGAAATATGCCAGTCCCCAATAACAGGGTCAGCATTACCGGACCCCATATAAAGCCATTGATTGAGTCAATTATCTGTTCGAACATCAACACCTCCTCTTAATAAATTAATGAGGCCTTTACACATCTAGGGATTATGCCCTTATATGGCGTAAAATCGTACTCATTCGGTCGTTTATAATCAATAAACTCCCGCAGAAAAGCGTAGTTGTCTGTCTAAGTCGAGCCTTGCAGGATAGGCCAATGTCAGCTGATTAAATCGCCTTAATAGTGCCTTTTGGCAATACCGCATGCACCGCGACTTTTTGAAATTTAAGCTCTTGGCTATCGCTGACTTCCAGTACCAGATACTCGCCTTCGAGTTTGGTAACCTTGCCCAACATACCGCTGGTCATAACCACTTCATCCCCTTTAGCCAGGGAGCCTACTAGGTCGTTATGCTCCTTCTGCCGCTTGCGCTGGGGTCGGATAACAATAAAATACATAAATAGAAACAGTCCACCAAACATAATAATGGTGAATATTGGATTGGGTTCATTTGAACCAGCTGCCTCGGCGTAGGCATTAGAAACAAAAAGCATATTAAATTTCCTTAATCTAAAATAATTATTGTAATAAATATTGAATGGTAAATCTGATCAGGCATCAGCTGAGATTGGATTTAACCCAGTCTAAAACCTCTTGGTGATGAGTCTTTGTTTTTACCTTGCCCATAACCATCACTATATGCCCACTTTTATCAATCACAAAAGTGGAGCGCAGCACGCCCATAAATTCGCGGCCCATAAATTTCTTTAATCCCCAAGCGCCATACTGCTCAGTAACCTGGTGATCTTCATCCGACAACAGATCAAAGTTAAGTTCCTGTTTATCTTCAAATTTAACCAGCCTATCAACCGAGTCTGGACTGACCGCTAGCACTGCGGTATCCAATGCTTGGAAATCTGCATAGGTATCGCGCATGCCACAGGCCTGAACCGTACAGCCAGGGGTCATGGCTTTTGGGTAAAAATACACAACCAAGTTCTTTTTTCCCGCAAAATCGGCCAGCGAAACTCTCTTGCCTCTCTGGTTTAAACCTGTAAATGAAGGTGCTTTGGTTCCAACTTCTACAAATGCCACACTATTCTCTCTAATTCAAACAACCCCAGCAGGCTGTAACTGTAGATGAAAACTACTATAAAAAGCCAGATTAACTGCCGTTTTTAGTAGATCTTTTTAAGTCCAAATAAAAAAAGCTGCCAAAGGTTAGTTTGACAGCTTTTTATTTTCTACGGCAGAAGATGTGCTACCGCATCCTTTTCTTCTGTCAACTCCTGTTCTGTGGCAGCCATTTTGCCACGGGAGAACTCATTGATTTCGATACCTTGAACAATCTTCCACCTCACCATTGGCACAGGTGCAGGGGAATGAGTAAATAAGCCCTTCGGTAATTCCATAGCTGCCGTCACTGTAAACTCCCATGCTCACCCAATCGCCCGCTTCAGAGCCCAGAGCCCAGGTTCTCATATGTGCGATTGCAGCATTGGCGGCCGAGGCGGCACTGGAGGCTCCCCGAGCATTAATAATAGCGGCTCCTCGCTGCTGTACACTGGGTATAAACTGCTCTTCATACCAAGACTGATCAATCATATCTGTGGCGGCCTGCCCCTTCACCTCAGCCTGGTGGAGATCCGGGTATTGAGTTGCCGAATGATTACCCCAAATGGTCATCTGGGTGACATCGTTAATGGTAGTCCCCGTTTTCTCTGCAATTTGGCTCATGGCTCGGTTGTGATCTAACCTTGTCATCGCAGTAAATTGACGTGGATCTATATCCGGTGCATTGCGCTGAGTAATCAATGCATTGGTATTTGCCGGATTGCCGACCACTAATACTTTAATATCTTTGCTGGCATGGTCGTTGATAGCTTTGCCCTGTGCGGAGAATATTGCCGCATTGGCTTCAAGCAGATCTTTGCGTTCCATGCCCGGTCCGCGAGGTCGAGCGCCGACAAGCAGTGCGTAATCTGCATCTTTAAATGCAATCTCCGCTTGATCTGTACAGAGAACCCCAGCCAACAGTGGGAAAGCGCAATCTTCAAGCTCCATAGCAACACCTTTCAGTGCCTCCAGAGCCGGAGTAATTTCAAGCATTTGTAAAATAACAGGTTGATTGGGGCCCAACATCTCGCCAGCAGCTATACGAAACAACAGGGAATAGCTAATCTGACCTGCTGCACCTGTAACGGTAACACGAACGGGTG
>Ga0207964_1000332_pt1 | contig 13582 bp, 5 predicted proteins | sample Knorr_S23_td_250_FD_185608 | JGI IMG/M metagenome (GOLD analysis project Ga0207964, IMG submission 185608) | Marine microbial communities from Southern Atlantic Ocean transect - Knorr_S23_td_250_ad_251m_LV_A (SPAdes) (version 2) | ecosystem: Environmental > Aquatic > Marine > Oceanic | place...
TGTTTCAGGTTCAATTCCTGTGAGGTTCATAAAATCGTATTGATGTATGGTATCTCCGTTTACAATTAAAGTATCTAATGTGCTGGCCATGCCCCAGCTAGGATTGTTCCAAGCAGCAGCTTCATCGGTATAAACATCGCTAAAAAGAGAGATTATATCTGAATCAGGAGCCACAGGTACAGTAGCACTTGTTGTTGGAACAGCTGTTGTGGCAGCAGCTACATAGTTGCTTTCATTGCTGAAATAAATATTATCTAAATAAACTTTTTTGGTACTTGCCGTATCTAAGTTGTACAAGGTCAGTAATCCTACAGCAGATCGATTTGTCATTTTAGGGAAATGGTCTAATGGAATACTGTAGCTGTTCCATTGGTCTGCAACGACTCCTTCAATGATATAGGACCCTTGTGTGTCATCACTGCTTGGGTCACCAAAATCGGACCACTGATTGTTTGTTCCGTAATCTCTTAAGTACAATTCAAAGGAAGCACTTCTGGAATAGATATCTAAGTTAATATGGGTGTTGGCCTCAGCTTCTATTGGAGAACCAGGTTCAATACCTGTCCAGTTAAACTCGGTGAATTTTTTAACGCGATCGCCATCACTATTTTCGTTGCTTATTTTTATAGCCATATCTTCTATTTGACTTGTAGAACCTGCATCGGTCCAACCTATGTTTTCCCAAGAGGTTGGTACGTTCCAGAATGCATCACTCCAAATACTTGTGATGATATCCCAGCTATTGGTCCAAGTATGGCTAGGGTCATCTGCCCTTACGGTAGGATCCTCAGGATCAGGGTCCGTAGGGGTTCCGTCATAATGAAGATCATCGAAATAGGCCGTTACTTCATTAGTGTTACCTTCGCTATTTACTTGAAATACCACTCGGTTGTACCCTGTTGGGAAAAGGGTCTCAAATTTAAATTCCAATTCTTGCCACACATCCAATTCAATAGGATGGGCAATTTCCCATTGACCCTCCCACGGAGCACTTGAATTTCCGTTTTGTAGTTTTAGGGCCATTTGATTTGGAGAATCACCAGTTATTGTATTTGAATCTACATATACTTTTAAGGTAAAGGTATGGTGGCTGATCAAGTCAAAATCGTTGTCAGCTTGTAGACGAATGTTGGCGTATACACCTCCATCGTCAATGTACTGTAATACTGTGGCAGAGGTATTGATTCCTCCAGGGAATGGATTGGAATGGTTGAGGTCTATAACTACGCCATGGCCAGGGTCAGAAGCCCAAGAAGAAATGGTTCCGTTTCCTTCAAAATCATCGTGTAGGTTCCCTGCATCAGTACCTCCCATAACTATAGGTGGATCAGGCTGACATACGGGTCCTAAAGGAACACTGCCATGATATAGGAAATCATCGACATAGGCTTTTACCATAGACAGGTTGTTTTCGCCGTTTATTTGCATCATAACCCGGTTGAGGGTTGTTTTGTCAGAGGTATTGGCTTCTCCTCCCCAGTTGACAACTTTGTCAAAAACGGTGGTGCCATCAAAACCTGTTTCAAGATTGTAGTCAGAAAAATCAAAAACCAATTCTTGCCATTGGTCTGTTACATAATTCAGGGTAATTTCACTTTGGGTAATGTGGGCCGCATCTGCTGCACAAAAATTTTGCAATTTTAAAGTAATCTGGTTCTGATCATCTCCAGGAAAACTATTACTTGGATCTGGAGTAATGCTGTCAGAAGGAATATAGAGTTTTAGCGTAAAGGCAGCGTTTTGGCTTAAATCAAAGGTTCCGTCTACGGCAAAATTCACATTTGCCCAAGTATCATTACCACCATCGTCATATTTAAATACCTTGTCAGAGGTATTCCCTTCTGAAGGAAAAGGATTGTCAATAATTTCAAAAGGAATCCCTTGTCCTCCCCAGGTAATGATTCCTCCAGACTCAAAGTCTTCAAAATGGCTGGAGTTTCCAGGGCTTGACCAATAAGCAATTTGGTCCGTCCAATAATTAGGATCGCTAAAGGAAATATTTTTAAAAGATGTAGGAGAGAATGAGTTATTTCCAAATTTTATTTTTGTTACCTGTGTCAGGTCAATAGTAGCTCCGTATAGGGTTAAGTCCAATTCACGTGTAGCATAAGCAAAAGAAAGAACGATATTTTGTGAATGGGAATTGCCATTGGCATCGAATAGTTTAATGGGGAATGCTTGATTATTACCCTTGGCATCTAAAAACAAGGAAGGATACATACTTATATCTACAGGGGCCGTAAAATTTACATGTGAATTCATTCCTGGTATTTGTATGTCCAATTCCTGATTTCCATTGTCAATCATCATACCAGTTACAGTGGTATTTGGATGAAGACCGTTAGCGGCGTCATGAACTACATAGCTTCCTTGTGCGTAATTATAGGATGCAGAAATGAATAGTAAAAAGAAAGTAATTTTTTTCATGATAAATATTTTTAGGTCAAATAAGCTTATTGTTTGGGGGTTTAACTGCAAGTTTGTCATTTCGGATTACCGATTTGATAGCTTGGCTAAGATACATTGTTAAGGCTTGTTATCACTAATTGATAACCTTATAAAAACTATACAGGTTTTTTTTAAGCTGCCATAACCGTTTTATTTGTTGGATTTATTGTTTTCTCTTGTTTTTATAGGTTTTTGGCGTATGAATGAATGGGTGAAAACGCAGTATCTGTTATGTTAATGTTAAGGTTTTCGTCTTTTGTCTATTCGTTTGATAACAGGGAATAGGTTTGTAAATTATCAGTATAGGCTTAAAATCATTTATTTTAAAAACAAACCTAGTGTTAGTCTTATAGCTCGGTTGAATAATAACAATTCATGTAATACAATTGGGTATAAATATAACTTGTAAGTTTTTTGAATTTAGGGTCTTTGTTTATTTTGTGGGTTTTTAAATTACGGAGAGGTGTTTAATCTTTTGTTTGTCATTATCTGATGCGTATTGATATCTTTTTTATTTCCTTTGGAATTTTCAAGACATGCTGTGTTTATGATTTTAAGAAGAGATCAGGTATGCTAAGAGATCTGTATTCTTTCATCTAGTCAATGATATTATTTAGGTTCAGGGCGCACATTTTAGGCTATGTCTTTCAGAGTTGTTGTTTGTAAAACCTCTTACTTAAGGATTTGTAACTCGTTATATAGTACTTTTTATTTTGATAGTTGCAGTAGAGATTGTAAAGTTTTTTGTTTGGGGTTTTTCACAACTCCTTACCTGATATGTAAGGCTGTTTAACCTTTTATAAAAACTACTTATAAAAGCCACAAAAACTTTTATGTCAGGTATTTTTGAGTTTATAACAATAAAAAACCACCTAATTTCTTAGGTGGTTTTCCTTGGTTAAAAAATATAGTTTATTGGGGGGAAACTATTTTTTTATCACTTTTGATGTAGATCCGTTTGCTCTCACAAAGTAGATACCACTTGGTAATCCAGAAAGATCATTCGTGTTACTTAAGACTTTTTGTCCAGAAACACTGTAAACATCTCCAGTTACATTGATTACACCGCTTGTTGGGTTAGGAGAAACTACTGTAGCTTCTGCTGAAACTCCACCAACGTTAAGTGTTGTACCACCTGCGTTGTAGAAAATTAAGTTATCAACGTAGAACTTACCTCCAGTTCCTTGATCCCATTTAAGTTGATCTACAGCAGTCATTTCAGTTGTATAAGAACTCAATGGTGTATTAACAGATGCCCATGCATCTTGAGTTGAAACAGCTTCAATAACTACTGATTCTATAACACCATTTCCTGATGTAGTATTGATTACTGACAAACCTATAGAGGTAGCTCCACCTACAGCAGGTGAGAAGTAATCATAGCTAACGTGAGTTGCAGCTGATAAATCTACAGCAGTAAGTTGGATTCCTTGGTAATTGAAGTTCTCATAAAGAAGGATGCTATTACCGTCGAATACCAATTCACTTTGTGTAGTAGATTGACCCCAACCTGGGTTCCACTCAAGTACACCGTTATTGCTATAGCTATCAGAGTATACTTCATATACTGCTTCTGCCGCATGTGTTGGCACAGCTGGAGCAGCTGAAGGAACTACTTCTGTTGGAGGAGGTGTTGACGCTCCTTCAGTACTAAAGTAAAGATCATCTAAGAAGAATGTATCAGTTCCAGTACCACCTGAGAAGAAAAGTTGACCTACTCCCGAAAGACTAGTTAAACCTGTAAACTCTGTAAGAGCAATACTAAAGCTTGACCATTGTCCAGCTGTGTTGCTAACAGTAAGTTCATGCTCAGAACCAGTTGGAATATCTACGATCTTAAAGTTTATTGATGATAAGTCTCTTGACCATACGCTAAAGTTTACGTGTGTCATTGAGCTTGCATCAATAAAAGAAGAATAGTTGTTATCTACAACAATACCAGACCAACCGAAGTTAGAGTATTGTTTCGTATTGTCTGCTCCAGCTGCATAATCAGCAACATCAGCTCCATCCCACTCAGGTGAGAATGTACCGATTGAAACATCAGTATATGAATCACTGAATAATGAGATTACATCAGCAGCATCAGCTGTTGGTGCACTAGGACCAGAAGTTGGTGCTAATACTGGACTATCTGTATAGAAATACAAGTTGTCAATATAAACAGTTGCATTACCAGTAAATAACAATTGTGTTATTATTGAAAGATCTAAAAGAGGGTTGCCTGTAGCAAAGTCACTTAAAGCAATATCTGCTGTTTGCCATGACCCTGTAGTAACAGTTCCTACACTTTGCTCATTTTCTTGACCGTTATCAGTGCTTACCATCTTAAATCCAACAGAGGTAGCTGAACCTGTAAAGTAGTCAAAGTGAACGTGTGTCATTCCTGACAAGTCTGTAGGGTTTCCATAATCAGTTACAATACCTGTGTAGTTTAAGTTTTCGTATTTAATGATTGTGTCATTAGCTGCGATTTCTTCTAAACTCATTACAGTGTTTTGTCCCCAACCTGGGTTCCACTCGCTTGTTCCTATATCAGTATATGAATCACTGAAAATAGAAATTACGTCTAAAGCACTAGCTGTAGGTGCTGCCGCAGCACTTGTTGGTGCATCAACGATAGGCGCAACATATGTATAAGAAGCGTCGTAGCTAAAGTGAAGGTTATCTAAGTATACAGTACTACTTGCAGTACCAATAAATACTACTTGTGCAATGTTTGTATCAGAAGACATCGCTCCATCAGTAGTAAAGTAGTCAATTGGGAAACTTACAGTTTGCCATGTGCTAGCTGATGTAATATCAGCTGATTCTCCATGCTCTGAGTTGTCAGCACCAGCTACACCTGCATCTTCTGCAGAAGCCCATACGCCATCAGCACCCCAGTCTACCAATTTAAGCTCGATAGAAGAAGCATCTGCTGACCATACGTCAAAACTAACGTGTGTCATTGATGATGCATCAATTTGGTTTGCTAGATCGAATCCAACCCAACTCATGTTTGAGTATTTGATCACAGTGTCATTTGCAGCAACTTCTACTTCATTCGCTACTACACCACCTGAGAAACCATTAAATGAAGCTGGTTTGTCAGAAGTATAGCTATCACTATAGATAGAAATTACATCCGCAGCATCTGCAGTTGGCGCAGAAGCGCTTCCAGCTGGTGCAGCGTCAGCACCTACAGCAGTACCTGCATCACCACCGGCGATGTCATCGATATAATAAGTACCTGTAGAGTTAACACCAAAGTCAGGGAATACAACCAATTTAGCGTATTGACCTAATGTAATTGATGGAATACCATGGTTTGGATAACTGTTAGAAGCTGTAGCAAAATCTAAGCTAATTGTTTCCCAACCTGCTCCTGAAGGAGTAAATCCTAATTCAATAGGATAGTAGTTGTTTAATTCACCCTCTAGTTTTACTAAACCTGGTACAGTAGTAGTACTGTAAAAGTCAAAACTAATGGTTGTGTTTGATCCTGTAAGGTCAATACGTGCATTTCCAGTAGGAATGTCAATCTGGATATTTTCGTAAGACCCACCGTTAGCTACAATTTCACCAACGTTGTCACCAGCGTCATCTGGGCTGGCTGTAACAGCAAAAGCTGCTCCACCATCTCCATAAGCAGTCACTGCACTATCAAAGTCGATAGGAAGTGCGCCTTGAGAGAATCCCAAAAAGCTCGTTAATAATGCAATAATAAATAAATGTTTTTTCATGATATATTTAGTTTAAAGTTAGAGGAGCAATATAGGAATACGTATATGTTTTTTGCATTAAAAGAAAGATATACGAACTCTACAAAAAATCATTTTCTAGATATATAGTTTATTTTTTTCTTTGTTTTAGCGCTTTTTTTCCGCTATTCTAGAGGGGTTTCATTTGTTGGCTTTAACAATTATTGTAAGGAAAGGTATAGGAGTAAAATTAAACATGTTAAGCTATTGTTGTGTTTTTTAATGATTTTTTTAGGATTCTTTTTTTTAGGAATTCTGTTTTTTTAAAGAAAAACGACTAGATTCATTAAAAATAAGTTTGAAATTTGTTAAAAACACCCATCATTATCATCACATTTTCGTCTTTTTTAGGTTTTATAAATGTTAAAAAGCTTATGGGTGTGTAATTTTTTGATGTATTTGGCTGATATCCCTGTAAGAATGATTAAATCAAATTAATTGTATATCTCCTATTTTTAAAGGTTTATTTTGATTTTTATATAGATCGGTCGGGTTTAAAGTATTGGGGATATTGTGCCTAGTGATTTTTTAGGATGTCTTAGATTTCTTAAAGATATGGATCGACTGGGGGTCCTTTGTTTCAGTTTCTTGAACTACTCATAGCTTAAAAGATATTGTTAAATAAAAAACCACCTAATAAATTAGATGGTTTTTTTATATAAAGGTTATTTTTCAGGGGGATTATGACTACCTATCTATAATAGACCGAGGGGTTATCTATTTGATAGACTTGGGGGTTGTCTATTTTAATAGATTGAGGGGGTCTGTTTTAATAGATTGAGGGGTTATAATCATCTACTAGACTTATATCCTAAGTTACGTATTTTAGAGCAGCTGTCTTTAGCTAACGGACTTTATAAAAACACTACAATTTTTTTTTAAGAGATAATAATTATTTTATTTGTTGAGGTTTTCCTTTTTTTTTGAGGCTTTGCAAGGATTGTGCTGTATTATGGGCAAAGTAGAAATGCAGCAGATGTTGTGCTAATGTTAAGTTTTTAGGCGCGGGTATTTACTTTTTATAGCCTTGTAAGCTGTTTGTAATGGGCTCAAAGTTGCTTATTTTGTTTTAGTTTATACTTTTGGTGTTATAAACAGAGGTGTAATTTGAAAGATGTAAAAATAGCAATCCTTAACTTTTACGTTTTTAGTTATTTGTTAAAAATAGATGTTTCTATTTGAGGTTTCTATCTTAAATTTTATAATTCTAGCGCTTTTTTAGGATTGTTACTCATCAGTAATTCAACAGGATTTTCAATGGCTTCTTTAATGGCTACTAAAAATCCGACAGATTCCCTTCCATCTATAATGCGGTGATCATAGGATAGTGCAAGGTACATCATGGGTTGAATGATTATATTGCCATTGAGGGCTATAGGACGTTCTACGATATTGTGCATGCCCAAAATTGCGGATTGTGGAGGGTTGATGATGGGTGTAGATAACATAGATCCAAAGACGCCTCCATTAGTGATGGTAAAAGTACCTCCGGTCATTTCGTCTACTGTAATTTGTCCGTCACGCGCTCTTAGAGCCAAACGTTTTACTTCGCTTTCAACACCTTTAAACGTCAAGTTTTCAGCGTTTCTAATAACAGGTACCATGAGGCCTTTTGGACCAGATACAGCAATAGAGATATCTGCAAAATCATTTTTTATTTGAAAATCACCATCAATCATAGAATTTACATCTGGGTATAATTCTAAAGCTCTTGTAACAGCTAGGGTAAAGAAACTCATAAAACCTAAGCCAACACCGTGTTTTTCTTTAAAAGGTTCTTTGTATTGTTTGCGGAGCTCAAAGATCGCATGCATGTTCACTTCGTTAAAAGTCGTGAGCATGGCTGTTTCATTTTTTACAGTGACCAAGCGTTGTGCAACCTTTCTGCGCAACATAGACATTTTTTTTCGTTCAGTATTTCGATTTCCTTTAGAGGTTCCCATAGCAGGAACTGCTTTTATAGCATCTTCTTTAGTAATACGTCCATCTCGACCTGAACCTTTTACTTCAGTAGCTGCCATTCCTTTTTCTTCTAGAATTTTTTTAGCCGCAGGTGATGTGGTGCCACTCGCATAGGTGGTTTTAACAGTTGTTGTTGGGTTGTCTTTTGCTTCAGATGTTTTGACAATTGCTTTTTTTGTTGTTGAAATTTCTTCAGGTTTTTTGACATCTGTATCAATCAAGCAAACCACTGCGCCCACTTCAACAGCATCACCTTCTTCAGCTTTAAAAGTAATAATTCCACTTTCTTCAGCAGGTAATTCTAGTGTTGCTTTGTCCGAGTCTACTTCGGCAATAGGTTGGTCTTTTTCAACATAATCTCCTTCTTCCACTAGCCAAGCTGCAATTTCTACTTCTGTAATTGATTCCCCAGGAGAAGGAACTTTCATTTCTAAAATCATTAGTTTTCAGTTTTATTTATAACTAATTTGTTTTTTTATTTTGGTTAAATACCATCTCAATAACCGCCCTTTGTCTGTGTTTGAATCTGGCAGATGATCCGGCCGCTGGAACGGAGCAGTATTTACGTGAGGCAACACTTAATTTTACTAGATTGAAACGTTGCAACATATAACTCCAAGCACCCATGTTTCGAGGTTCTTCTTGTGCCCATGTATAATCTTTTACATTTGGATATCTGTCGATGATTTTTTGTAATTTTTCTTCGTGTAAAGGGAACAATTGTTCAATTCTCACAAGTGCAATGTCATCTCTTTTTGTGTGATTTCGTTCTTCTAATAATTCGTAGTAAAACTTCCCTGTACAGAATACTAATTTAGTAACTTTTTTTGGTTCTATATTGTCGTCTATGACCTCTTGAAACGCTCCCTTAGCAAAATCTTCGATAGGATTGACTGCTTTTGGATGGCGCAACAAGCTTTTAGGTGTAAAGACAATCAAAGGTTTACGATGATTTCTTTTCATATGACGCCTTAGTAAATGATACATGTTTGAAGGGTTTGTACAATTTGCAACGGTCATATTGTCTTCAGCACATAATTGTAAAAAACGTTCTATTCTGCCGGATGAATGTTCTGACCCTTGTCCTTCATAGCCATGAGGAAGTAAAACAACGATACCGTTTTGTAGTTTCCATTTGTCTTCTGCGGCAGAAATATATTGATCGAATATAATTTGTGCCCCATTGTTAAAGTCTCCAAATTGTGCTTCCCAAATGGTCAATGTATTTGGATTTGCCATCGCATATCCATAATCGAAGCCTAAAACGCCATACTCAGAAAGTAAGGAGTTGTAGATATGCATTTTTCCCTTGTTTTTTGGGTTTGTATTGATTAAATTGATCCGATCTTCTGTAATTTCGTCTCGTAAAATGGCATGACGATGACTAAAAGTTCCTCGCTCAACGTCTTGTCCAGAGATGCGTACATTGTATCCTTCCTCTAATAAAGATCCGTATGCCAGCATTTCTCCCATACCCCAGTCTAATTTGTTAGTTTCAAAAATCATTTTGTTACGACCTTTTACAATACGTTCTGCTTTTCTCACAAATTTAACCCTTTCAGGAACTGTAGAAACTACTTTTGCAATTCCTTTTAAGTTTTTTAAAGGATAGCTTGTATCGGTTGGACGCAACATCGCTTCTAGGTTTTCATGAACATATCCTTGCCAAGTATGCTCCATAAAAGGGACTACTTTTGAATTGGCGTCTACCTTAGATTTTTGGAATTCTTCTTCCAACATGCCTTTAAAATCATCTTTGATTTGTTTTGCATAGGCGGTGTCAATAACTTTTTCTTCAATCAATCTGTTTACATAAGTGTCTTTTGGATTGCTTTGTTTGGCAATTACCTTGTACAGTTTTGGTTGGGTAAAACGAGGTTCGTCACCTTCGTTATGACCATATTTACGATATCCTAACAGATCGATAAATATGTCGCGTTTAAATGTCATTCTAAATTCTAGTGCCAATTCTACGGCATGACAAACGGCTTCTACGTCATCAGCATTTACGTGTAGTACGGGCGATAAGGTTACTTTAGCAACATCGGTACAATAGGTACTTGAACGCGCATCTAAATAGTTGGTTGTAAACCCTATTTGATTGTTTACAACAATGTGTAAGGTACCTCCAGTTTTGTAGCCTGCTAATTTGCTCATTTGAGTTACTTCGTATACAACACCTTGTCCTGCAATTGCAGCATCTCCATGTACGATAATAGGTAAGATTTTAGAATCATCACCATTGTATTTTCTGTCTATTTTTGCCCTTGTAATACCTTCGGCAACAGGAGCTACTGTTTCTAAATGAGATGGGTTTGGAACCAAGTTCATTTTCATGACCTTTCCATTTTGAAAGGTCTTGTTTAAGGTGAGCCCCATGTGGTATTTTACATCTCCGTCTATATTTTTATCATCAAAATCTTTCCCTTCAAATTCACTGAATAGATCACGAACAGGTTTATTGAAAATATTTGTCAAAGTATTCAAACGACCTCTGTGCGCCATTCCTAAAACACATTCTTTTACATCATATATCTCGTTTGCATTTTTTAGCGCGATAGAAATAGCAGGAATTAAGGTTTCTCCACCTTCTAGCGAAAAACGTTTTTGACCTACGTATTTTGTTTGTAAGAAATCTTCAAAACTAACGGCTTGGTTTAATTTTGATAAGATGTACTTTTTAGAATTTGTATCGTAGGCCGGATGATTATTGTTTTTGTTCAAGCGCTCTTGCCACCATTTAATTTCTTCTGGTTTTCGGACGTACATATACTCTACACCGATAGAATCACAATACATCAAGTTTAGGTGCTTGATAATCGTTTTCAATTTTGTAGGTTTTAACCCAATGATTTCACTTGCGCTAAAAACAGTTTCCAAATCTTTTTCAGAAAGCCCAAAATTTTCGATATCTAAATTCGGACTGTATTTTCTTCTTTCACGAACAGGATTTGTTTTAGTGAATAAATGCCCTCGAGATCTGTATCCGTTAATCAGTTTAATCACTTTAAATTCTTTGTGAATCTGTTCGGGAATTTCAACAGCGGTATTTTCTTCCTTAGTTATAGAGTAGTTTTCGTTGGCAAGGTCGTAGCCTTGAAAAAAACTTTTCCAACTAGGTTCAATGGCATCAGGATCTACGAGATATTGATCGTATAAATCAGCAATAAATCCTACATGTGCAGCATTTAAAAATGAAAATTTGTCCATAATTTTATCAAATACTCGGGGTTTGGTTTAAAACATTGACAAAAGTACAACGTTTTCATTGAATGACCGCTTTCTCTTAAACGATTTGCACCATATGTAATTAAATATAACAAATTTTATTTTTTTGTTAATTTATTGTCTTATTAATATAGGGTTTATACTCGTTTATTTGTTCTGGTAGTATTGGTTTGGAATTTGCGACTGTGTTTATCAGATTGTTTTGACATAAATCCAATACAATCTACTGTTTAGACCAACACAAAGCACGTTTATTACAATTTCTTTTTAAGGCTCGGCTATACGGTGTAAGTACTGTGATTAAAGGGGGTGAAAAATAGTTTAATTTTTTTCTTTTCTGTTGTGAAACTTAAAATATTAATTATATTTGCACTCGCTAAACAGCAATGTTTGGTCAAATTCCTCCTTAGCTCAGTTGGTTAGAGCATCTGACTGTTAATCAGAGGGTCCTTGGTTCGAGCCCAAGAGGGGGAGCAAAAAAGCAAAAAAGCCTTTACAGAGATGTGAGGGCTTTTTGCTAGGGTTTTAGTGACCCAACCAACTGCTCAATAATCCGAAAAGGACAGCACACTTAACAAACAGAGATTTCATAGAACTATTCAAATATACGCAATTTCTCCTATTTTTGACAGACATTTGACAGACATTTTTTTCTTGTTTCCTTTTCGGTCTATTTCGTCCTAATGTCTTGCAGACAAAGGAAAGCTAAAGTTTTTAAGGCAAAAAATTTATTGTAAATACCCCTATTAGATTGCTAATTTTGACAGACATTTATCGGCAAACAAAAAATATAAGTTGCTGATAATCAACAAAACACAGTTTAGTTAATTTTAATATATTGATTTACAGGTAATTGAAAATACTCCTTGCTTTGTTTTTAGTGCCGAATAATTAATATTTGGGGCTTTAGGATTAATAGATATTAATTATCTTTAATAGTATGGATAAATTGTTAATTGCAAGGATAAAAGATGAAATATTGAAAGTATTATTAAGAGCTGAGATAGATGGGGTTACGTGCGGTGATATTTTTTATGAGATTTCTAGAAATACTGATTTTTCAACTTATAAAATATCACAATCATTTATTGCTGAGTTAATTGATGATATTATTGATAATAATTCAGAATTACTTTATTTACATAAGGATGGTCTTGAGATCACACAGGATTATTTTAATGAGCCATATGGTATTGTTGATCAAATGGTTATAGACTATGAGGATTTATATTATCCAAGTCACAAAACAGAATATTACATAGAATGTGGTGGATTTACTAGAATTGAGAAAGAGAACTTAAAGAAAATAAAACATCAAAAAAATAAAGAAGAATTAGAATTTAAGAAACTACAAAACGAATCACAATTGGTTCGAAAAATTAATAAGGACTATTTATCTACTAAAGTAACGGGGTGGGTAGCAATAATTATTACAGTAGCTCACCTTATTTACGACATAATAAAAGAGTACTATAAATAACAGGTTAATATTTTATATAGGCTCAAAGAGAATATAAGATTAAAAAATAATGATAAATCAAAATACCTTAGTACATTTATCATATAAAAAACTACTTAATAGGATTGGAAGTATCTGAATTAAAAGAAGAAGCCGATATGGCTATGGTTTAGGTGATATAAATTTATACACTAGCCCCTTTAGAGCCATTACAGGTTCTACATAAAACCTGTAAATTATCTTCTCCGTGGTCACCACCTCTTGAAAAAGGAAAAATATGGTCAATTTCAAGACTACTTGTAGAACCACAGTACTGACACTTATAACCATCTCTTGCTAAAACATACTTTCTTGTTGAGTTAGGTATCGCCCTGTCTCTTCTATCTTGTCTCAATTGTTGGAGTTGTTCAAGTGATATGCCTTTTCTATCAGCATAAGCTTGGTCTTCTTTTCTTTTTTTTTCAAGTTCCTTTGGTAAAACAAAAAATCCCCAAATTAAAAAGAAAGCAATAACAGCAATTAATGTTACCCACCAAGGTTCTTGTTCGTGAGGCTCATAATCTAAAAGTTGCATAGTATCTGTTTTGATTAACCCAAACTTAAGAAAAAAAATAGTGAAATCAAAACCAACTAACCCCGCCCACTATGTTTTTATGTCATTGCTATAGTTTAGTGCCAAAACAAAAGGATTGAGTGTTTTATAGTGATGTTTGTTAGTGGTTAATATTAGGTATATTAAAAC
>Ga0207964_1000335_pt1 | contig 13496 bp, 10 predicted proteins | sample Knorr_S23_td_250_FD_185608 | JGI IMG/M metagenome (GOLD analysis project Ga0207964, IMG submission 185608) | Marine microbial communities from Southern Atlantic Ocean transect - Knorr_S23_td_250_ad_251m_LV_A (SPAdes) (version 2) | ecosystem: Environmental > Aquatic > Marine > Oceanic | place...
CGGTTGATTCTATAGCCTTATTAAAGAGTCCCAAATAATCCCCCTTCTCAAGCTCAGACATGTAATATTTGAGAACAAAATCTGCTAATTTTTTTACGTTATCATTTTGACCCTGAGATGCGAAATATTCAAAGTGACCGAACCGGATATGGCTCTCTGCCACTCGAGTAACAATTGCTGCATTTTCAATATGTTCTCTATAAACTTGTGATTTACTGCTCACTATTGCAAGCGCTCTGGTTGTTGGAATGCTCAGTCCCTGCATAGCTATTGAGCATAGATACTCGCGTATGCTTGATCGAAGGACAGCACGTCCATCAGCGCCTCGAGAAAAGGGTGAGGTTCCAGCGCCCTTTAAAGAGAGTTCTAATCCATCTACTTCGCCAATCAGGCAAGAACGGCCATCACCTAACTGAGGAACAAAGTATCCAAATTGATGACCAGCATAGACTGTAGATATTGGACTTTGCTCAGCAAAGAGCTTTTCACCTGAACAAATACTTAGAAGATCTTTATTGGTCGTTTTGAGGCTCATCTCTTTCTTGAGATTCTCATTGACATGAATTAGAGAGGTATTTTCTAGCTTTTGAGTTTTAACATGAGCAAAAAAATCACCACCTAAATCCTTGAACTTAAGAGAGTTTTTCATTTAATATCTCGTTAACCTGTTTTGGATTAGCTTTTCCATGAGAAGCTTTCATAACTTGACCAACAAAAAAACCTAGCAGTTTCGAATTACCATCTTTAAATTGCTGAACTTGGCCTGGATTATTCGCAATGACATCATCAATGATTGACTCAATAGCACTTGAATCTGTCAACTGCTTTAAACCTTGCTTCTCAATGATTTCATCTACAGATCCATTACCATCCCACATTAATTTGAAAACATCCTTAGCAATTTTTCCAGAGATCGTATTATCACTAATTCTTGAAATCAGCAGAAACAACTCGTCAGCAGAGATCGGCGAATCGACAATTTCAAGTTGACTTTTATTGAGAGCTGCTGATAGATCGCCCATTACCCAGTTAGCAGAGAGCTTGGCATCTGCACCTTGATTAGTCATTTTTTCAAAGTACTCAGCCACTTCTTTTTGCGATGTTAAAACTTCTGCGTCGTAAGTACTTAACCCAAGAACGTCAACAAACCTCAATTTTTTTTCAGTTGGCAATTCTGGAAGCTCTTTCTTTATCTCTACAAGTAACTCATCGCTAATCGCAACAGGGAGTAAATCAGGGTCAGGGAAATATCTATAATCATTAGCCTCTTCCTTTGACCTCATTGACCTAGTCTCATTTTTAATTGAATCATAGAGTCTAGTTTCCTGGACAACGCAGCCACCCTCCTCCAAAATATCAATCTGCCTTTCGACTTCAATATTAATAGCCTTCTCTAAGAACTTAAATGAGTTGATATTCTTTAGTTCAGCTCTTGTTCCTAATCCTTCACCTTGCTTTCTAACTGAAACATTGGCATCACATCGAAAAGAGCCCTCTTGCATATTGCCATCACAGATGTCGATGTACTGAACTAAGGCATGAATTTTTTTAGCATATGCTACTGCTTCTTTTGCACTACTCATGTCAGGATCTGACACGATTTCAAGCAAAGGAGTTCCAGCACGGTTCAGATCTATTGCAGTATAGTCGTCATAAAGGTCATGGATAGATTTCCCTGCGTCCTCCTCAAGGTGAGCCCGGGTAATACCCACTGTTTTATTTTCTCCACTATCTAGAATAATATCAATTGTTCCTTTTCCAACAATAGGGATTTCAAACTGTGAGATTTGATAACCTTTGGGTAGGTCAGGGTAAAAGTAGTTCTTTCTCGCAAAAATCGAGTTTTTGTTTATATCTGCATTCACTGCCAAACCAAAACGGAGCGCCATTTTCACAGCCTCCTCATTTAAAACAGGCAATACTCCAGGAAAACCGAGATCTACAGCACAAGCCTGAGTATTTGCTTCAGAACCAAATGCAGTAGAAGCACCAGAAAAGATCTTAGATTTAGTTCTTAATTGTGAGTGAATTTCTAGCCCAATTACTGTTTCCCAAGTCATAAAAGAGTTCCCTTAGCGATCTGCTGGCGAATAATTATGCCAGTCAGTCCTCATTTGAAATTGATGTGCTGCATTTAAAAGTAGCTGTTCTGACCAGTGGTTTCCAATCAACTGAAGCCCTACAGGCAAGTTGCCTGAAAACCCAGCTGGAATACTCATACCTGGAAGCCCTGCTAAGTTAACAGAGAGCGTATATATATCAGCCAAATACATTGAAACAGGGTCTTTAACTGAACCTAAGTCAAAAGCTGCACTCGGAGATACAGGTCCCATGATGACGTCAACCTTTTTAAATACCTTTTTAAAGTCCTCACTGATCAGCTGCCTAACTTTTTGTGCTTTTAAGTAGTAGGCGTCATAATAACCCGCTGATAATGCATAAGCTCCAATCATTATCCTCCTTTTGACCTCGTTACCAAAACCCTCTGAGCGTGATCTTAGATATAAATCATTTAAATCCTTTGGATGTTCGCAACGATAGCCATACCTGACTCCATCAAATCTAGAGAGGTTGGAGGAGCATTCACATGGAGCAACAATATAATAAGCTGGAATTGCGTGTACCGAGTTAGGTAGAGAGACCTCTTGAATCTTAGCCCCCATCGACTCATACTCTTTAATGGACTGCATCACTACCTTTTCAACACCCGGATCTAAACCTTCAGAAAAGTACTCTTTTGGCAGTCCAATCTTGAGGTCATTGACAGCATTTTTGAGATATTGGGTGTAGTCAGGAACCGATTTATTGACACTGGTTGAATCATTAGTATCAAAACCAGCCATTGCGTTTAGAACAATGGCAGCATCTTCAGCAGTTCGAGTCATTGGCCCAGCCTGATCAAGGCTTGAAGCATATGCAATCATTCCGTAACGAGAAATCCTTCCATAGGTTGGTTTTATACCTGTGATGCCACAAAGGCTTGCTGGTTGTCGAATACTACCCCCTGTATCTGTCCCGGTAGCAAAAGGCGAAATGCGTGCTGCTACTGCTGCAGCTGAACCACCTGAAGAGCCGCCCGGAACTTTACTGATGTCCCAAGGGTTTTTAACAGGACCAAAATATGAATTCTCATTCGATGATCCCATCGCAAATTCATCCATATTGGTCTTTCCAAGCATCACCATATTTTCGTCATTCAGTTTTCTTGTGACAGTTGCATCATAGGGCGAAATAAACGAATCCAACATTTTTGAGCCAGCTGAAGTCTTTATGCCCTGAGTGCAAAAAATATCTTTATGTGCATAAGGTATCCCAGTAAGAATTGAACTCTCATCATTTGCTATTTTTTTATCAGCTTCTTTTGCCTGAGATAGTGCTTGATCCTCTGTTATAGAGATGAAAGCGTTAAGCTTTGAGTCATTTATTCTATTTAAATAATGCTGTGTGAGTTCAGAGGAGGAAAAATCCTTATTTTTTAGGCCTTTTATCTGTTCAGCAACGGTTAGATTATGCATGACTACTCAATTACTGTTGGTACAAGAAAATGCCCTTTCCCTGTCTTTGGGGCAATTGCTTGAAATTCTTTAGACATATCTTCTTCTGAGACCTTGTCTTCCCTTAAGCGTTGAGACATTTCTAAGGGATGGGCCATTGGCTCAGCATCACCAGTATCTATTTCACCGAGCTTATCCATCAAACTCAGAATATTATTAAGCTCAGTAGTAGTTTGCTCAATGTCTGAATCTTCAAGATTGAGCCTAGCTAGGTAAGCAATTTCTTTAACTTTTTTATTATCTAATGACATATTTAAAATAATTTAGTGGCAAAAGCTTTCCACCACTTTATTGAAATTTTCTTTTGAATATGAGTCCGCCAAATAAGAGTCACCTAGGCTTTTTAAAAGAACTAGGCGTATCATTCCATCAATAGACTTCTTATCCAGTGACATTGCTCCAACCAACGCTTCACTCTCAATACCCTTTTCGATAGATATCGGTAAATCAGCTTTTGAAAGAATGCTTTCAACTCTCAGCACATCTTCATGGGTTAAATAACCTTCATCTTTAGAAAGTTTAGCTGCCATGACCATTCCTATTGAGACCGCCTCCCCGTGAAGATAATTGCCATATCCAAATGCATTTTCTATTCCATGACCAAATGTATGGCCCAAATTCAATAGAGCCCTCTTTCCTCTTTCAAATTCATCGAGTGCTACAATTCTAGCTTTATCTTGACAAGAGTTAAAAATAACCTCAATTATTAAATCTTTTTTGCGAGCCATGATTGATTCAATGTTCATCTCTAACATTGATAGAAAGTCGGCATTACCAAGAAGACCATACTTAATGACCTCTGCCATTCCAGCAGAAAATTCTTGGTTGCTTAATGTATCTAAGGTATCAACATCAATGATGACTGCTTTTGGCTGATAGAAAGCACCGATCATATTTTTACCCAAATCATGATTGACTCCAGTTTTTCCACCAACGCTCGAATCAACTTGTGAAAGCAGGGTTGTAGGTACTTGAATAAAATCAATCCCTCTTTGGTAGGACGCTGCTGCAAAGCCAGTAATATCGCCAACTACGCCGCCACCTAAGGCAATTAGGGTCGAACTTCTATCAAACTTAGCCTTTAAAAGTGCATCAAAAACTTTATTTAAAGTCACAAGCGTTTTATACTCCTCTCCGTCAGGCAAAATAACTGATTTAACATTGAAGCCGTCTAGAATAGCTGTAAGCTTTTCTAGATACAATGGTGCAATGGTTGTATTTGTTACAATCATTACTTGCCTGCCTTGAATATGGTCAGTCAATAAAGACTTCGAAGATAACAAATCAGTGCCTATATAGATTGGATAGGATTTATCACCAAGCTCTACATTTAGAATTTTGGTATTAAATGACATTAAGCAAATATCCTATGTTCACCGTCTCCAGATACATTTTCTATACATCTTCCACATAAATCAACATAAGTCTTATTTTGACCGATTTCAGGGCGGTGATGCCAACAACGAACGCACTTTTGATGAACACTTTTTCTTACCCTTATTGCAAGTGAATTATCAATTTCTTTAGCATCAGTTGGTTTATCAATCAGATCACAGATATTTGCTTCTGAAGTTATAAACACAAATCTTAATTCATCCTTAAGCTCTAACAAGGATTGATAATTTTCTTTATCACAGTAGATGTCAACTTCTGCATCGAGTGATGATCCGATGACCTTATTGCGCCGCATTTCTTCAAGCTCTTTTCTTAAGTGAGTGTTAATATCTCTGGCTGTTTCAATCGCCTTATTAGCAAAATTACCTTTTAAGTCATCATACCAAGTTTGTAAAAAGACACTCTCTTTACTTGCGCCAGGGAGAAACTGCCAAATCTCCTCAGCAGTAAAAGAAAGAACTGGTGTAAGCCATCTTACCATAGCATGAGAGATATGGAATAAAGCACTTTGTGCTGAGCGCCTTGCCAATGAATCAACCTGAGTAGTGTACTGTCTATCTTTAATAATGTCGAGGTAAAACCCTCCAAGATCATTTGTACAAAAATTTAAGATTGCTTTCATGACAAAATGAAAATTGTAATTTTCATACTCAGCAATAATATGCTGCTGAAGATTGATTGTCTTAGAAACAATCCATCGATCTAATACAATCATTTGTTCATTATTAACTAAATCTTTGTCTGGATCAAATCCTTGCATATTGGCCAGCATGAAGCGCATTGTGTTTCTGATTCTTCTATAGCTGTCTGCACTTCTTTTGAGTATTTCATCTGAGACAGTCATCTCTCCTGAATAGTCAGTACTTCCTATCCAAAGCCTTAAGATGTCAGCACCCAGAGAGTTAACTACCTTTTGAGGTGGTATGACATTGCCTAGGGACTTGCTCATCTTATGGCCATTTTGATCGACCGTAAAGCCATGAGTTAAAACCTGCTTGTATGGCGCTCTCTCATTGATTGCGCATGAGGTTAAAAGAGAAGATTGAAACCAACCACGATGCTGATCTGAGCCCTCTAAATACATATCAGCTACATCAGGCAGATAGTCACTTGCATTCAAAACGGCATAATGACTCACACCAGAGTCAAACCAAACATCAAGAGTGTCAGTTGTCTTCTCATAATTTTTTGCGTCAGAACCTAAGACTTCTTCAGCCTCAAGTTTAAACCATGCCTCAATACCCTCAACCTCAATTTTTTTAGCAATCACTTCAAATAAGGATTCAGTATCAGGATGAAGTTCGCCTGTATTTTTATTTACAAATAAAGTTATAGGTGAACCCCAATATCTCTGGCGAGAAATACACCAGTCTGGCCTATTACCAACCATGAGTTCAATACGCTTTTGACCCCAATTAGGAATCCATTTAACCTTGGGTATCTCTTCGTTAACCCTATCCCTTAAGTTATTTTGCGTCATGGAGACAAACCATTGAGGGGTAGCACGAAATATCACAGGGGTTTTATGCCTCCAGCAGTGCGGATATGAATGCGTTATTGGCTCATGCTTTACGAGAGTTCCTCTGTTATGAAGCATATCAATAATGGTAGAGTTGGCTCTAAAAATATACTCCCCAGCTACGCCCTCAGTCGACTCGATAAATACCCCCCTGCCATCAACTGGACAGTCTACTGGAAGGTTATATTTGAGACCCACTATATAATCATCCTGACCATGAGCTGGAGCTGTGTGAACTGCTCCTGTTCCAGTTTCAGTAGTGACATGCTCTCCAAGAATAACTGGGACCTCTTTATCATAAAAAGGGTGTTCAAGCATAATCCCTTCTAGATCAGAACCCTTATAGTCCTTATTTAATTTTTTAAAATCCTGAATTCCGTATCTCTCGAGAGAAGGCTCTAGCAAGTCTTCTGATAAAAGAAATAGATTCTCACCCACATCAACAAGAACATAATTCAGATCAGGATGCAAAGATACCGCTTCATTTGCAGGAAGTGTCCAGGGCGTTGTTGTCCAAATGATTAGGGATACTGACTTATCTTCAGCAAAAAAATCACCTTTAACTTTAAACGCAACATCAACCGTATCAGAACCCTTATCTTTGTAATCGACCTCGGCCTCTGCTAATGCAGAAGAGCACTCAGTGCACCAATGAACCGGTTTAAAGCCTTTTGTAAGATGACCATTTTTTACAATCTTGCCTAATGAGCGAACTATGTCAGCTTCATATTTGAAATTTTTTGTTAAGTATGGATTATCCCAATCACCAATAATTCCTAATCTCTTAAAATCAACCTTTTGCTTTTCGATTTGCTTATCAGCGTAATCCCTACACGCGGCTCTGAATTCATCAGCAGTGATTTTATGCCCAACCTTGCCTTTCTTTTTTTCAACCATGTGCTCAATTGGAAGGCCGTGACAGTCCCAGCCTGGCACATAAGGGGCATCAAAACCAGAGAGCGTTTTACTTTTAACAATTACGTCCTTAAGAACCTTATTGACTGCATGGCCAATATGAATATCGCCATTAGCATAAGGCGGCCCATCATGCAAAACAAATAATGGATTCCCTTTAAATTTTTTCCGAATCTGTTGGTTTAAATCTTGATCTTGCCACTCTTGAAGAAAACCGCCCTCTCGGTTGGCTAAATTGGCCTTCATTGGAAAATCTGTCGCAGGCAAGTTTAAGGTATTTTTATAGTCAGACATTCTGGCTTATGTTAATTTAAATCTAAAGACGCCATTATACTTGACACATAGGCTATATCAAGATTGATAATCCTCTCAAAATTTAAATTTTAGTCTAAAAAAAATACTGATTTTAGTCTACAAATCGACTGACTTTAGGAGCGCCTGAACCTGTTTAGGTTTTAGATATTCTGACTGATTGGCCCTTAATTTTTCAGGCAAACGGATATCACTAAATCTCGTTCTGATTAGCCTAGAAACTTTAAAGTCTAGTGCCTCCCAGAGCCTTCTCACTTCTCTCTTTCTTCCTTCTCTCACGACAACGTGATACCAGCGATTAGCGCCCTCACCACCGCCAATGGTCACTTTATGAAATTTAGCAAAACCATCATCCAAATCTATGCCATTTGTGAGCTTCTTGATATGCTGAGCTTCAACCTTACCTAAAACGCGGACTGCATATTCTCGATCTATTTCAGAGCTAGGATGCATTAATTTATTGGCTAAATCACCATTGTTTGTAAAGAGTAATAATCCTGATGTGTTTAGATCTAAGCGACCTACCATGACCCATCGAGTATTATCGGGTAAAAATTCAAATACGCTTTGTCGACCCTCTTCATCTTTGTTAGAACAGATAACGCCAGCCTGTTTGTTAAGAATCAGTACTTTTGTTTCTTCTTCCGAGTATCGACCGAGATCAATTAACCTGCCATCTATGGTCACTTTATCAGTAATGATTGCTTTATCACCTAGCTTGGCTTCCTGATTATTAATTGATATTCTACCCTGCTCAATTAACCTTTCAGCCCAGCGTCTTGAACCATAGCCAGCATTCGCAATGAGTTTTTGTATTCTGTCAGACATTATTTACCTGACTTAGTAGGTTATCCCCATTGCATCTCGAACCTCTTCCATTGTGCTTTTAGCTACAAGTCTAGCCCTCTCTGAACCCTCAAAGATTATTTCTTGAATGAGGTTTGGGTTAGACTCATACTTACTTATTTCTTCTTGGATTGGCTCTAACTCAGAAATAATAGAGTCCACAACGGGTTTTTTACACTCTATGCAGCCAATTTTTGCTTTTGTACAACCTTCATTAATCCAGTTTCGGGTTTCTTTAGAAGAATAGATTTGATGCATTTGCCAAACTGGGCACTTATTAGGATCACCTGGGTCTGTTAACTTGATGCGAGCTGGATCAGTCGGCATCTTATTCACTTTTTTCTTAACTATCTCTGGGTCTTCCCTTAATGAAATCGTATTATTGTAGGACTTAGACATTTTTTGACCATCAAGTCCAGGCATTTTTGATGCCTCAGTTAAGAGCGCTTCTGGTTCAGTAAGAATAATCTTGCCTAAACCTTCGATAAAGCCCAAAAGCCTTTCACGATCACCAAGAGTAATGTTTTGCTGCTCCCCAAGTAAAGCTTTAGCTTTAACGAGTGACTCTTCATCACCAGTCTCTTGGTAGTTTTTCCTTAATTCTCTATAAAGTTTTGCCTGCTTTTTTCCCATCTTATTGATCGCAGACTCAGCCTTCTCTTCAAAATCAGATTCCCTTCCATAAACGAAATTAAATCTTCTGGCTACTTCTCTTGTAAATTCAACATGTGCAACCTGATCCTCGCCGACAGGAACTAGTCCAGCCTTGTACATCAAAATATCTGCACTTTGAAGAAGCGGATACCCTAAAAATCCATAGGTTGAAAGGTCCTTGGATTTAAGTTTTTCTTGCTGATCTTTAAATGATGGGACTCTCTCGAGCCAACTAAGTGGGGTTGTCATCGATAGCAGTAGATGCAGCTCTGCATGTTCAGGTACCTTTGATTGCACAAATAAAGTTGCTGTATTGGGGTTGAGGCCTGTGGCAAGCCAATCTACAATCATATCTGAAACATTTTTATCAAGATCAATTCTATCTGAGTAATGAGTCGTGAATGCATGCCAGTCAGCTACAAAATAATATGAGTCATACTCGTTTTGAAGTCTGGCCCAGTTCTTTAGGACCCCATGATAATGGCCTAAGTGGAGTTGGCCGGTTGGGCGCATTCCCGAGAGTACACGATGATCTTTCATTGAATTTTATTAGTATTATATTGTTAAATTTATTATCCCACAGTTTGGCTATAACATTCCAAACCATCAAGAACAAGATTATCAAAGATTTGTATAGATTTAGGAAGCTGATTTTTTATCTCATTAACAAAGCCTCCACAAATTATCACCATTCCATCTGAGAAAATATCATTAAATTTTTCAACTTGAACATTGATTGATGATATGAGCATTACTTGAGTTCCATTTTTCCATGCGTCTAATGTATTACTTGCCAAACCATCAGCATTAGTCGACATATCAGTCGTGGCAAACTTTGGAAAACTTTTTCTAAGTACTCCAAGACCAGGCATGATTAAACCGCCTTGATGTATACCATTGTCATCAATAACATCAAAAGTCATTGCACTTCCTATATCTATTACAAGTAGTGGTTTTTTGGGAAAGCGAGCCATCGATCCAAGCATGGCAAAGAACCTATCTGAACCAAGACTAGACGCATCATCATAGGAGATTATTAGATTGTTAAATTTTTTTTGAGTATGAATAAGATGTACTTTATCAAAATGAGCCTCTAAATCCTCAACAATGTGTAAATTAGCAACAGCACTGACCCAAGCTGTATCAGCATTGGGTAGTGTGTTTGATAAAAATTTATCTACGCTCTTGGAATAGACATTTGATTCTATTGTCCGCCACTTAACAGTGGAGTTACCTATGTCGACAAAAATATTAGATTGGGACATCAAAAAGAGCTGCATTAATCCACAGATGCATCAAAATACTTGCACCATATCCTAGAGCAATAGCCCAAATCCATTTAAGGTGAGATACAAAGGTATAGTAGCCTTTAGATTGACCCATTAAAGCGACTCCTGCAGCAGAACCGATAGAAAGAAGGCTGCCACCAACTCCAGCTGTCAGGGTAACAAGAAGCCATTGACCTAAAGACATGTCAGGAGTCATTGTTAGAACTGCAAACATCACTGGAATGTTGTCAACAATTGCAGACAATATTCCAACAAGCACATTAGCATAGGTCGCTCCTAACTCTACATACATTGCCTCAGACACTAAGGCTAAATAACCCATAAATCCTAACCCACCAACACTTACAATGACACCAAAGAAGAAGAGTAGTGTGTCCCACTCTGCTCTTGAAACCATTTTAAAGATATCAAATCTTTCCGATTTTTCTTCATTTGGATTATGACGCTTAACAAAGTAACTGATAATCATTAAATATCCAAGACCAGTCATCATTCCCATTGCTGGAGGCAAGTGAAGGAAGTTATGGAAGCTTACCGCAGTTGCAATCGTTATAAGAAACATAAATGTAATTAGAATACCGCCAGTTTTAATATCGACCTTTTCCTTAATTGCATTAGGCTTTTCATTTTTAATTGCAAAATGCATAATAGCTGCTGGGATAAGATAGTTAACCGCTGATGGAACAAATAGAACAAAAAACTGCTGAAAATCAACCAGTCCTTTCTGCCATACCATCAGTGTAGTAATATCGCCAAACGGGCTGAATGCGCCGCCCGCATTAGCAGCTACAACAATATTTACAAAGCCTATAGAAATAAAGCGGGCATTTCCAGCACCAACAGCCAATACAACCGCACCCATTACAAGAGCAGTGGTTAGGTTATCAGCTATAGGAGACATAAAGAAGGCCAAAATACCAGTCAGCCAGAACAGCTGCCTGTATGAAAACCCTCGAGATATAAGCCAAACCTTTAACTTGTCAAAAACAAGGCGCTCTCGCATAGATTCAATGTAAGTCATTGCTACGAGAAGAAATAAAAACAACTCAGCAAATTCTAAAAAGTTATGCCTTACAGCTACCTCTGCAGCATGAGGTATACCATTGGAAGCATACACCCATCCGATAATTGCCCAAATAGCTCCAGCCGCTAAAATGACTGGTTTTGACTTACGAAAATGAGTGAACTCTTCAATCATCACAAAGAAATAGGCAATAACAAATAGTATTAATGCAACATATCCAGCGGCATGACTAGTTAAATCAATGCTTTCAGCTGCAGATGCAGCAAGACTTAGGCTTGGAAGCAATCCAAGCAATATTAATATAATTTTATTCATGGTTAATTTTTTCTAGTGTTGGTCCATATTCATTATTTAGAGTAATCTTATCGTCCAATAATTCTACATCTAGTGTAGCTAAGCAATAAAATAACGAATTGTATTTTACCTTATTCACAACAATTCCGCTTCCTTTGTAGCGTTTTCCTCTTGCTTTTGCTGCCTTGGATGATGCGCAGAATAAATTGTCTCCTATTTGCATTTCAGAATCAGATTTAAAAGAGAATAAACGCCGCTTTGCTTTACCTAAATAATGGAGTCTAGCAACGACCTCTTGTCCCGGATAACAGCCCTTTGAAAAATTAACACCAACTTCATTTCTATCTAAATTGAGCATTTGAGGCACAAACTTTTCACTTGAACTTAAAAAAACTTCAGGGATTTGTGAATCAATACATGTCTTTGTCCACTCATTTTGATGTGCAGTTATTTCTGTATTTATTTCTTTATTAAAGTCAATCAATAATGACAAATTTTCATTAATTGAATATGCATCAGAATGGTCTTCATTTATTAAACCTATCTGAGAATAATGCTCAGAAATATCCTCAATTTCTACATCCGACATAATGACAAACATTTGAAGCCTTGATTTGATTTTTTCAGCAAGATCAACAGGAAATGATAGCAAAAAACTGTCATCAGAACGCATTACCCAAAATAGAGCGATTATTTTCCCTTGGTGCTGGCAATAAGCATTTAATTGAATTTCAGAATTATCTAGCTTGCCGATATCATTACTAAACTGATTTTGAAGAAAAACTTCAGAATCTGATCCTGAGATTTTTAATAAAGCACGATTATTCAAAAGTATTTTCATTAATAAATTATGAATTTTATAAACTCAATATTTTAATCACTTTTCAATTCAAAATATTTCATAAGCTATAAAAAAACCCAGGGCAAGCCCTGGGTTTTATCACTAACTTAATATTAAGTTAACTATTGATTCTAAACAAATTTAGAATGCAACAGAAGCCTTAAGTGTAAGTGAGCTATCGAACGTGTTATAAGTTGCAGCTAGTGCAGCACCTGAAGTCAGGTCACGTGAAACAGCGATTGTAGTGTATGCATCTTTTTGAGATGTATTGTGGTGTGTAGTAGTGTTTGTAGCTGTCGCAGCTGCACGCTCAGCAGTATGAGTTACTACTACAGTGTTACCAGTAACACCGAATGTAGCAGATACTGACTTGTCACTACCAACAGTTACAGCAGTTCCAGCAACAGTTGTACCGATAGTCCACTCTGAAGCACCAGCATCATTAGTCAAGCTAACATCCATTCCAGCGATACTAGCAGAACCAACAGTCTTGTCAGCACCATCTTGGATAGTGTGAGTAATAGTAACACCTGAGAACGTACCAGAAACAGTAACGTCACCAGAATCATCAAGACCGATAGTAGCGTCACCAACTGGAGCGTCTAAGCTTACAGTTACACTTCTGTTATCACCACTATCAGTCTTACGACCACCAGTTGTAGTAACAGTAGTTGAATCATCTTCATCATGCAAATCAGCACTAATAGTCAAAGGACCGATAGTAGTTGCCAATGTAGAAGATGTCACAGAGAAGCCTGCATCAATGTCCATTCCTTGTGTGAATGTAGTTGCGCCAGCAGTACCAGTAATAGTCATGTCAGCGTCATACGTAGTTGCAGATGCTGCAGAACCA
>Ga0207964_1000338_pt1 | contig 13376 bp, 6 predicted proteins | sample Knorr_S23_td_250_FD_185608 | JGI IMG/M metagenome (GOLD analysis project Ga0207964, IMG submission 185608) | Marine microbial communities from Southern Atlantic Ocean transect - Knorr_S23_td_250_ad_251m_LV_A (SPAdes) (version 2) | ecosystem: Environmental > Aquatic > Marine > Oceanic | place...
CCCAGAAAGTTGTAGACGTATGGAAATACGTTGTTGACAAGTTCAGAGCCCAGGGTGCTGACAATGTGAAATGGATTTGGAACCCTCACGGACCAAGTATAGACATTACCACAGAAGAATGGAATAGCCTTGCCAACTACTGGCCAGGTAGCGACTATGTAGACTGGATTGGTATGGATGCCTACAACTGGTATCCGAAAGATCCTTGGGGTGGAACACGTCCTTACCGTGATTTTGACAATTGTTTCCGAGAACTATACGATGCCTGTTTAGAGTTGGGTGATCACCCGATCATGATTGCAGAATTTGGCACCCCTGAATTTGAATACGAAGGAACAAATAAAGTGGATTGGGTTAATGATGCTCTATCCAAAATCAAAAATGAATATCCAAAGATTAAACTCTTACTTTGGTTTAACATCAACAAAGAATTGGATTGGAGAGTTAACTCTAGCGATGCATCCTTAAAAGCTTTTAAAGAAGGATTTAAAGACCCTTATTTCATCGGAAAAAATGAATAAGAATTATGAAACAAAAAAAGCCCTCGCAGATGCGAGGGCTTTTTTTTGAGCTTTATATAATCTTACTTTGAGCAGTCACTCATATGTATAATCATGTCAATAATTTTGTTGGAGTAACCCCATTCGTTATCGTACCAACTGATAACTTTTACAAAGGTATCTGAAATTTGAAGACCCGCTTTTGCGTCAAAAATAGACGTGTGCTTGTCAGATGTAAAATCTGAAGAAACCACCATGTCTTCAGTATAAGCCAATACACCCGCAAGATCTCCAGCCTCAGAAGCCTCTTTCATAGCAGCACAAATTTCTTCATAAGAAGCTTTCGTCTTAAGGTTGGCACATAAATCTACCACAGAAACATTAGACACAGGAACTCTAAAGGACATTCCAGTAAGTTTCCCACTCAACTCGGGAATCACTCTACCCACAGCAACTGCTGCTCCGGTTGATGAAGGGATAATGCTTTGGTAAGCACCTCTACCCAACCTCCAGTTTTTTGGAGAAACACCGTCTATGGCTTTTTGCGTAGAAGTAACGGCATGAACCGTTGTCATTAAGCCGCTCTCGATTCCAAATTTATCGTTAAGCACTTTTGCTATAGGCGCTAAACAGTTGGTCGTACACGAAGCATTAGACACAACCTTCATGTCTGATGTATAGTTATTGTGATTCACACCGTAAACAAACATTGGCGTTTCATCTTTTACGGGCGCTGAAATAATTACATTTTTTGCTCCTGCTTTCAGGTGGCCCTCAGCCAATTCTTTGGTTAAAAAGAAACCTGTTGATTCAATCACATAATCTACACCTACAGCTCCCCAATTCAAGTTGGCAGGCTCTCGCTCGCTCGTTACTCGAATTTTTGATCCGTTGAGCACTAAATGATTCCCATCGACAGAAATATCATCTGAAATACTACCGTGTGTAGAGTCGTATTTTAGCATGTAAGCCAAATACTCTATGTCAACTAAATCATTGATTGCAACCACCTCTACTCGGCTGTTCTTTAATGCCGACCTTAGAGCTAGTCTACCTATTCTCCCAAAGCCATTAATTCCAATTTTAATCATCGATGTAAAAAATTATTTTCGTTTTACGCTTTAACTACGTGTAAATAAAGAGGTAAATCTACTTTATTTTCGACGGCTAATTTAATGTATAAATTACACTTTTGTATGGTTTTTGGGACATAAATTAAGGTCTTAAGTTCCATAATGTTTGGGCTATTAAAACGATTACTTAATCAATTATAGGTTTAATCCAGATAATTATCCTGTTTTATAAAACGCGAAACGTCTATAAAAAAAATTCTTTAAATTTATAGTATATATAAAGACCCCCTATGAAAGCAAGGCATTCTATTTTAGTAAGCGTAGTACTTTTTGTTTCAACAGTCGTTCATGCGCAATTCACAAGTGTCGGAAGCGCTAGCTATACCCAAACATTTCCTGGGGTAGATGTTGCCGGACGGAACGAATATCCATCTGGCAGTCCACAAATCAGTGGAAATGCACTTGGTAAACCCGTTCCTACAAACGACTGGTGGTCCTCATTGATAAAAGAAGACCATGTAAGTAATCTTTTCAATTACCCCATGACCATGAAGACCGTTCCCAATGGTCTTGTGGTCAGTTATATTGTGCCTACACCTACCCCGAATGGAAGTACGCAACCCATTGACGACTACCTTCCTATTACGGTTGGAGTAGCTGGGTTAAACACATCTAAAGCCACCGTCTCTGATTATTCAGATTGGACGGTAAGCATGAACTGGAACAATAACAATCGTGAATTTGAAGCTACCACGGGAATTGGTATGCCTTTTCTTTACTTTACCAAAGGCTCCTCTGACATTGCTCAGATCGAAATCACCAAAGGAAGCGTGAATGTCAACGGAGAGATGATCACCATTACTGACGCACATCAGGGCGCTAGTTTTGCGGTTTATGCACCTAACGGAAGTACTTGGACGAAAAATGGAAACTTTTACACCTCTAGTCTCAATGGAAAAGATTATTGGTCTATGGCCATGCTACCACAATCAATAAGCAATATTTCCTCAGTGGCTGAGAGTTACAAAAAGTACGCCTATGTATTTCCTGAAAACACGACTACAGAATGGTCTTACAATGAAAACAATTCTGTGTTAACTACAACATTTACAGTTAGCCCCAACATTAAGGAAGGATCACAGAACCATGTATTACAAGGCTTACTGCCTCATCAATGGGATCACTTGGCTCCAAACTCTCCTCAGCCACAGGCATACAGCTATAACTCGATAAGAGGTGAAATAAAAACATTGGATGGAAATACATTTACCGTACAAAATACTTTCAAAGGAATACTTCCTACCCTACCCTATCTAAATAATAACAGTGCAGGCTTTAATCCAGCAGCCTTGGATGATAAAATTGCTCAAATTCAAAACGATCCTTTAGCCACATGGACCGATTCGTACAATGAAGGACAAATGATGAATCGATTGATTCAAACCGCTCGAATCGCTGATGAAATGGGGGATGTTCAAGCTCGAGACAAAATGGTTTCCACCGTCAAAGAACGTTTGGAAGATTGGCTAAAAGCAGAGTCAGGCGAAAAAGCCTTTTTGTTTTATTACAACAATACCTGGTCTGCACTGATCGGCTACCCAGCGGGTCACGGTCAAGACAACAACCTGAATGATCACCATTTCCACTGGGGCTATTTCATCCATGCAGCCGCTTTTATGGAGCAATACCAACCGGGTTGGGCCGACCAGTGGGGAGACATGATCAATCTATTAATTCGAGATGCAGCCTCATACGATAGAAACGATAATCTATTTCCATTTTTAAGAAATTTCAGTCCCTACGCAGGTCACAGTTGGGCGAATGGTTTTGCTACCTTCCCCTTTGGTAACGATCAAGAATCAACCTCTGAGAGCATGCAGTTTGCCTCATCATTGATTCACTGGGGTGCCATTACTGAAAATGATGTAATTCGCGATCTGGGAATATATATTTACACTACAGAACAAACCGCTATAGAAGAATACTGGCTTGACATCAACGAGCGAACCTTCAAGCCTGAATATGGTTATAGTTTGGCTTCAAGAATATGGGGTAACGGATACGACAATCAAACCTTTTGGACCTCAGATATCGCTGCCGCCTATGGAATTGAGATTTACCCCATCCACGGTGGATCTTTGTATTTAGGACATCATGAAGAATACGCTCAATCTCTGTGGAACGAAATGGCATCAAACACAGGCATATTATCTAATGAAGTCAATGCGAACCTATGGCACGATACCTATTGGAAATATTTAGCTTTCACAAACCCTCAAGCCGCTATTGATTTGTACGATTCTAATCCCAATCGAAACTTAAAGTTTGGAATTTCAGATGCGCAAACCTACCATTGGCTCCATGCCATGAATGCACTTGGGGCAGTAAATTCGTCGGTAACATCTAACTATCCCATAGCTGCCTGCTTTGAAAAAGCCGGATCTAAGACCTATGTGGCCCACAACTACAAAGATGTCCCTTTAACCGTTGTATTTTCCGACGGCTATGAGTTAAGTGTTGCTGCCAATGAAATGACTACCAGTAGAGATGTGAACTCATCAGTTAGTCTCAGTTCAAATCTTTCTGAAATCAACGAAAATGCTAGTGTGATTCTCACTGCCACGACCACCGAAAATGATGTCGATAGAGTCGACTTTTTCAGCGGCAATACTTTGATAGGTAGTGACGCAAGTGCACCCTATGAAATTGAAATCTCGAATTTAAGTTCCGGCATGCAAACCATGTATGCTAAGATGTATCTCGGTAATTCATTTACCACCAGCAATGTAGTCTCCGTTCAGGTGGGTACACAAAGTTCTTACTTAGCTTCTGTACCTCAAATTCCGGGGACAATACAAGCAGGGCACTACGATAAATTTCAAGGAAGTATTGGTCAGAACATCACGTACCTCGACCTATCACAAGAGAACCAAGGTGATTACAGACCCGACGAATACGTGGATGCGTTTTCTGACGCTCAACAAGGGGCTGCTGTCGGTTGGATTAGTTCGGGAGAATGGATGGAATATACCGTCAATGTGACAACTTCTGGGATTTACAATCTGAACTTCAATTATGCCTCTGGAAACCCCAATGGAGGAGGACCTTTCCATTTAGAAACTTATGATTCTCGAATAAGCCCTGATGTTTCTATGTCGAGTACAGGAAGCTGGGATAGCTGGAGTACAAAACAAGTAAATCAAATTACCTTAAATCAAGGAATACAAATAATACGGATAGCCATTAGTGGGGGTGAGTTTAACCTTGGTAAAATGGTATTTACTCTGGCAGAAGCGACCTCGGGCACAAACAACTCCCCTATTGTTTCCATGACTTCACCAAGCTCAGGAAGTGTCATTTTGTTAGGGTCCACCCAAACACTTTCAGCCTCTGCATCAGATCCTGGTGGAAGCATCGCTTTAGTAGAATTTTTTGATGGAGATGTTAAAATTGGTGAAGACAGTACAGCTCCCTACCAAATTAATTGGCAGCCATCTGCAATAAAGAACTATACCATTAAGGCCATTGCAACCGATAATGAAAATAACAAAAGTAGCTCTTCAAGTGTCAATATTATCGTAAATAATGAAACCTCTTGCGTAGTGACATCATCCGAAGCACAACAAGGTTCTTTTTCTGAGGGTTATTCGGTGAATTTTGAAACGATTGAAAATATAGTCCTTGTTACTTTTGAATTGTTAGACTCAGATAAAGAAGGGCTTGTTAGCTATTTATGGAAGGAATCTCCATTTTCAGAACAACAAATGGAACCCATATCCAACACTAAGTTTTCTGTATCTCTAACGGATCAAAATATTGGCGAAAATCTGAGTTATGCCTGCAAATTTGCCTTTGCAGGTGGTTTGGCCGTGACAAAATATTTCAGCTATACCGTCGGAACAGATTTCTGTAGTGAAGATGATGAAGTCGGCATCATTTCAATCAGTACTCCAAACAACGAATCCTCATTCACTGAAGGAGAGGAAATTACAATAAGTGCATCCATTGAAGGTTTTACTGAAACCATTTCTCGAGTGGAATTCTTTAATGGATCGTCAAAAATTGGAGAAGATACAACAGAACCCTATGAAATGAATTGGGTTCCAACCCAAGCTGATGTCTATGAAATAAAAGCTTTGGCTATTAGTAACGAAAACAACACAACACCCTCTCAAACCATTAGCATTACCATCACAGAAGAAGAGAATGATGATGAAGTCGTAACCAATGAGCAATGTCATGAAACAGCCAATGAAGCTAGTGTAGGCTCATTTACTGAAGGTTATACGGTTCATTTTGAAACTATTGATCAGGATGTGATTGTTGATTTTGAACTATTGGATTCAGATAAGGTGGGGGTCGTTGCCTATTTATGGCAAGAATCACCCTTTGCAGAACAAGAAATGGAGCGCATCTCCGACGCTAAATTTTCTGCAACTATTGCAGGTCAGGAAAATGGAAATGTTCTGAGTTACGCCTGTAAATTTGCCTTTGCAGGTGGTTTGGCAGTCACCAAATACATTAGTTATGAAGTGGGTACTGAGTTCTGCGAACAACCCTGCGATGGAAATCAAGGAGTCCTTCCGAATTCTCAAACGCTCAATCTTCCCTCAGGTTGGTCGATGTTTTCGACATACATCATACCTTCAGATACAGATATTTCAAAAGTTATAGCGCCACTGGTCGAAAACAATCAAATCATCATAGTAAAAAACAACAGCGGAATGGCGTATCTACCCGAATGGAATTTCAATGCCATCGGAGATTTAAGCCCTAAACAAGGATACCTCATCAAAACTTCCGAAGCCTGTGCTCTGGGATTATCGGGGAACTACGCTGTACCAGAAGACCACCCCATTTCTTTGACTGCCGGATGGAACACCATTGGCTACCTTCCAACAGAACCTAAGGATGCTGAGTCGGTATTTAGTGAGTTAATCACATCGAGCAACTTGGTTATTGCAAAAGATTTTAATGGAAATGCTTTGTTACCGGAATGGAGTTTTAATGCCATTGGTGATATGCAAGCTGGCCAAGGCTATCAATTGAAAGTTAACGAAGCAAGTTCTTTAGTCTATGACTCCAGTGACCCTTGCGAATAGGGACTGTGCTTTTTGGGGAACTACTGATTTTGAATGCTCCGAAAAGTCAAATTTATTAGAAGTTTAATCGTTTTCTTAGTCTTTGGGTGCGATGTTGCCAATGATGCTGTAAACTCCCTCGAACGACGAAAAGGCTCCCCTCCTTTATGTGAATATTTTTTCTTTCGTCGTCAAAGGTCTCAATTGAAACATTCTGGATGCCCCAAAGTTTACCGAAACAAGGGTTGGATTTAGCCCCAATTCCTTTTCATTGTCTTGGTGCCAATCCATAGAATCACTGCCATCTCGATACTGATTTATCAGAACGGAATTTATAGGAGTAAGCTGTTTACTTTCCAATGGCATTAAAAATCACAAACTCTTTGATTTTCATTACGAAAAAAACCGAAAGCTCTAATCTGTTTAATTTTCATACTTTAGTGCGCACAAACAATGAATTCATTTGACATAACATCAAGTTTCACAAGCTTTTAAAACGAAAAAACTCGGGTGCATCTCTCACTTAAAAACAAACACTTACATCTTGAAATAGATTCTCCCACAGACAACTACAAAGGTTCAAGGTTTGACTGGACGGGAAAAATTACAGCTGTGACCTATCATAACACTCCCATTCTAACTCGTGAAAAACCTACTTCTAAAAATGAACATCTATTTGGCAAAGGGCTTTACAATGAATTTGGAATCGATTCGGCCTTGGGCTTTGAAGAAACCGAAATGGGTGAATGGTTCCACAAAATAGGTGTAGGATTGCTCCAAAAGGATGGCCATTCGTATGATTTCAGTGAAGTTTACAAAATCAAACCTGCCGAATTCTCTGTGTTACATGAGAGAGACAAAATCATCATCTCTTGCATCTCAGAATCATTAAACGGCTACGCATATCGTTTGAAAAAAGAAATCGAACTATTAGAAAATAGATTCTCCATAAACTACACACTAGACAATACCGGAGAAAAAAAAATCCTAACCCGAGAATACAACCACAACTTTATCGGCATTAATGAAGATTCTATAGGGAAAAACATGGTTTTGAAATTCCCCTTTCAGATGAACTCTGAAGGGTTTGAAGAAGTCGTTAATCCCGGAAATAAAGTCAAAATCAATACGTCAGAACTGAAATTTAATGCGAGTCCCGAAGAACCTTTCTTTTTCAGTAATTTATCGGGTAATAAGGTCGTGGACGCACGGTGGGAATTGCATGATTTAAATTCAAAAATCGGGATTCGAGAAACGGGAAATTTCCAAACTCAAAGCATCAATATATGGGGCTCTAAGCATGTTATAAGTCCAGAGTTGTTTATTGAACTTCAAATTCCACCAGGCCATTCCAAGAAATGGTCTCGGACTTATGAAGTTTTTACCTTGTAATCCGTTGGAGTATTTAATTCAAATTTACTGTGCGTTGTCTTTAATTTCCTGAACAACTTCAGGGTTTAACAGCGTACTGGTATCTCCAAGATTTTCCGCATCATTAGAGGCGATCTTTCTAAGAATTCTACGCATTATTTTTCCTGATCTGGTTTTTGGAAGTCCCGAGCAAAATTGAATTTTATCCAACTTAGCAATCGGACCTATCTTATCCCGAATCAACTGATTGACTTGCTGATAAAGCACTTTATCATCCTCCGAGTTTACGGGTGATTTAACCGTCAAAAATCCATACAAAGCATTTCCCTTTATGGCATCTGGGAAACCTACAATTGCACTCTCAGCAATTAAAGGGTGTTCATTGATGCAATCTTCTATGGGAGCGGTACCTAAATTGTGTCCCGAAACCAAAATGATGTCGTCTACCCTACCTGTAATGCGATAATAGCCCTTTTCGTTTCTGATGGCACCGTCACCGGTAAAGTAGCTGTTTTCAAATTTTGAAAAATAGGTGTCTTTGTATCTTTGATGGTCTCCCCATATGGTTCTTGCAATAGATGGCCATGGGAAGCGAATGCATAAGTTTCCTTCCGTTTTGTCTGTATCAATGACATCACCATCAGCATTTACTAATACAGGTTGTATCCCCGGAAGTGGAAGTGTGGCAAAAGTAGGAACCGGTTTAACAGCAGTAGGAATAGGAGCAATCATGATGGAACCCGTTTCAGTCTGCCACCAGGTGTCTACGACTGGACATTTTTCAGCTCCGATATTTTTATGATACCAGTGCCATGCTTCTTCATTGATGGGCTCACCCACTGTTCCCAATAATTTGAGAGAACTCAAATCGTATTTTTTCACATGACTAATATCTTCCTTTGCCATAGCGCGTATAGCCGTTGGTGCGGTGTAAAATTGATTCACCTGGTGTTTTTGGACAATTTCCCAAAACCTTCCCCAATCTGGATAAGAGGGCACACCTTCGAACATCAAAGTTGTTGCTCCATTTAATAAGGGCCCGTATACAATATAGCTATGACCTGTAATCCAACCAATATCCGCCGTACACCAGTAGACATCCTCTTCCTCATACTGAAAAATATTCTTAAATGTGTATGCGGTATTGACCATATAACCCGCAGTGGTATGAACCATGCCTTTTGGCTTGCCCGTAGAGCCCGAGGTGTACAAAATAAACAAAGGGTCTTCGGCATCCATAATTTCGATAGGGCACTCCCCTACTGCTGCATCCAAAAGAGGCTGCAACCAAACATCACGAGAAGCTTTCATGGCAACCCCAGTCTGCGTTCTTTTAGCAACCAAAACACGTTCAACGCAAGGACAAGAATCCAAAGCTTCATCAACAATAGATTTTAAATCGATGCATTTATTTCCTCTGAAAGAACCGTCACTAGTGATGACCATCTTGCATTCTGCGTCATTTATTCGAGCAGCTAATGAGTTGGATGAGAATCCAGCAAACACCACAGAATGAATGGCTCCAATTCTCGCACAGGCCAAAGTAGCAATGGCCAAATCCGGAATCATAGGCAAATAAATGCACACCCGATCTCCTTTTCCAATGCCCTGATCTTTTAGAACATTGGCAAATTTACACACCCTTTTATACAATTCATTGTAAGTAATGTATTCTTCTTTTCCCTCTGGATTGTTGGGCTCAAATAGTATCGCTGTTTTATCACCTCTATCTTTAAGATGTCGGTCAATACAATTTTCTGTAATATTGAGTTTAGCCCCTTCAAACCATTTGAATTCGGGTTTAGAAAAGTCATACTGAAGGACATGATTCCACTTCTTTTGCCAAGTGAAATTATTTTCTGCAATTTCTTCCCAAAAACGTTCAGGGTTTTGAACGGATGATTGATATGACTTTAAATAATCGGATTCACTTTTGATTTGATACATGTCCTGCGGGTTTATCTTTTGTTAAAAATAATAATATTAATGAAAGAATAAATATTTAATAGACCTGAGTTCGAAATAAGTTTTTTTCTTTCACCCTTCATATGCGAGGTTCTGAGCTGACAGCTTAAAAAAAGTTATGAATCGTACGATTTTGATGAATTCATTTGTCATGCTGAGCCTGTCGAAGTAGGCAAATGAATTGGGCTTTACTATGATGAATATCTTTCTTAACCTTGGGTTTAGAAGGAAAAGAACGGAACTTGTTTTTAATTTCCTGTTTTATTCAAACAGGATGAATTACCAGCTATTCTACGATTCTTTCCATTTTATTCTCCTTTCTTTTGTAAACATAGGATAGAATCTTAACTAAACCTCACAATTATGCGTTATTTATTATTACCTTTAGTGATATTGCTATCATCAGCAATCACGACTAAAGCAGAACCAATCACAACTGTTATTCAAGATGATTTTGAAGATAACGGAACCATTACATGGTTTGGAGATAATTGTGATATTAACACAAGCCTTATGAATCCTTTTCGACTGGGGATGAATACTTCTGAAACGGTTTTAGAATATAATGATAATGGTGATGCTCTGAACGCCAATGTAAGATTTGATGTTGAGAATAATTTTGATCTGTCTACACATCATACCTTTTCATTAAAAATTTACATTCCATCAAGTGGTTTAACGGGAAGCCAGCCCAATCAGATTTCTTTAAAACTTCAAAACGGGAATCTGTCGGAACCCTCGGACACACAATCGGAAATTATTAAATCCATAAGTCTAGACCAGTGGCAGATAGTAACGTTTGATTTTGAAAATGATAATTACATGAATTCAAATGGCGATTCACCAGCTCCAACTCAACGAACAGATTTTAACAGGCTTGTGATTCAGTTAAATGGAAAAAATAATTATGATCCTGTTTTGGCTTATATCGATGATTTTTATTACGATGGGACCCTTGTTTGGATTCCTCCTGTTTTTGACCGATTGGTTTGGTCGGATGAGTTCGATACTGATGGAGCAGTCAATTCGGACAATTGGTTTCATCAAACTAAACTACCAAATGGTTGGGGTTGGTACAATGGAGAAGTACAACACCATACGGATCGAATAGAAAATTCTTTTGTGGCGGATGGCCTGCTAAATATTGTTGCAAAAAAAGAGAACTTCACAGATCAGGGGTACACCAAGAATTATACTTCTGCCAGACTAAACTCTAAGTATGCCTTTAAATATGGGAAAATAGAAATTCGTGCTAAAATGCCATTCGGTAAAGGAACATGGCCGGCAATTTGGATGCTGGGTAAAGATATTAACGAACCTGGAGGCTATTGGACCAATGAAGGATATGGAAAAACTTCCTGGCCTGACTGTGGTGAAATTGACATTATGGAACACTGGGGTACCAATCAAAATTATGTACAAAGTGCTACCCACACACCATCGAGCCATGGGGGCACTATTAATCGTGGCGGTCGAACCATACCAACAGTATCTGATAAATTTCACGTTTATGCCTTGGAGTGGAATGAGGAAAAGTTAGTGTTCAGTGTTGATGATATTGTACATTACACTTATAATCCTCCTGTTAAAAATAGCAGCACCTGGCCTTTTGATGCAGAACAGTATTTAATATTAAACATTTCTCTTGCCGCTGATATTTCCCCTAATTTCGAGCAAAGCTCTTTACAAATTGATTATGTAAGATTGTATCAAGAATCTAGCTTGTCAACGACACAGATTGACAACAACCAAAGTCTAATGTATTACCCCAACCCTATTGATGATGAATTTAATATTCATTTAGATAAAGCTGTTGAAGAAGACGTCACTATAAGAATATATGATATTGAGGGGAAACTCGTTAAAACATATATTGAGTCGGCATCTAATAATAAAATTACTTTGAAGAACCTGGAACATTTATCAACAGGTACCTATATTATTTTATGTGAATTAAACGAAAGAAATCATAGTTTTAAAGTCTTTAAAAACTAGCAACTTCGGGCATTGAAAATAGCTTTATAAGCGATTTGCCTAGAGAAATATAAAAATTTAAAAAAAAACAAGCCTTATGCATTGCATAAGGCTTGTTTGCATAGTATGTGTAATAACCTACCAAAAAATGCTCAAAAACTAATAGAGAAGTCTACTTTCATCTGGTAGCCTACTTATTACCATTAAATAATTTTATAGGCTTTTGCCATGTCTTGCCCTTCAAAAAGATTCCCAAGCCTTAGTAGATAAACTTAGTGTGACACCACAAAACTATTACTTTAGACACTCAACACCACACATGTGGGGCATAAATTAATTTCAACCTCCTTCTTTGCATGATTCTTGCTTAACCTGTTTAACGTCCTGTTTTGTTAAAACAGGAATTATTACCACCCATTTTACGATTCATTTCCTTAATTTCATATTTCTTTACATACTGAATCAATTTTTAAACTGCGTGCATTGAAATTAGTTTTCATTTTTCCTTAAATTGTAGACTTAAATATGTTGTACCCCACTGATATAAAAAAGTCATTTTTAAAAGCAAGGTTACTAACGCTTACGCTATTGTTATTTTCATCACTCTGGAAAATAAATTTTGCAACCGCACAAAGCAGAACAAACCTATCCAATAAGGATGTTTCGGGCTGTTTGGATGTAAAGGCAACCAACTATGATGTAAAGGCAACGATTCAGGCTAAGGATGAATATGGCAATTTACTATGCATCTATGCATCCTGTGACGATATTCCGGATGCAGAAGGGTGTATTTATGCAGATGCATACGCAGCATTAAGGGAAGACTTCACAGCAGGAGAATGTTCTCATTACGGAGGTACACCATGTACAATAACTGGGGCTATTCTAGGTTGCATAGACGAAAATGCATCGAACTACGATGCTGCAGCTACTGTTCAAGCAGTAGATCAATGGGACAACTTAATTTGTACGTACGCATCTTGTACTGACATTCCAGATGCAAATGGTTGTGTCTATGCAACGACTTATGCAGCATTAAGACATGACTTTACAGCTGCAGACTGTGCCGGTTACGGGGGCACAGCTTGTGTAAATGCTTCAGAAGGATGTATGGATGAAAATGCTACAAATTACAATTCAGATGCAACAAAACCGAGACTGGATCAATATGGAAACTCTGTATGCATCTACACTTCGTGTGACGATATTCCGGATGCAGAAGGGTGTATTTATGCAGATGCATACGCAGCATTAAGGGAAGACTTCACAGCAGGAGAATGTTCTGATTACGGAGGTACACCATGTACAATAGATGGAGATATTCTAGGTTGCATAGACGAAAATGCATCGAACTACGATGCTGCAGCTACTGTTCAAGCAGTAGATCAATGGGACAACTTAATTTGTACGTA
>Ga0207964_1000340_pt1 | contig 13243 bp, 5 predicted proteins | sample Knorr_S23_td_250_FD_185608 | JGI IMG/M metagenome (GOLD analysis project Ga0207964, IMG submission 185608) | Marine microbial communities from Southern Atlantic Ocean transect - Knorr_S23_td_250_ad_251m_LV_A (SPAdes) (version 2) | ecosystem: Environmental > Aquatic > Marine > Oceanic | place...
GTTGCCCAGTCAAAACCATCTTTCTCTCCAATATTAATGAAGATACGTTCTGAATCACTTGATTTATCTCTACTCTTTCCTGAAGCATTCAAATCCTGAGCATCTTTGTAGAAATTCAAAATTTTAGATGAATTTAATGCAATGAATTTCTCTAATACCTCAGTTACAGTCATTTGTTCTGCAAGCTCATGAATCGCTTCTGTAAATGGCTTTAATGCCTGAGGGTGAGCTTTAGCATTGATCAGGTTATCCATAGATTGGAACACCATAGCCTTCATGACTTCCTCACCGGAAGGAACCACCTTGCGCTCGATTCTACGATTAATCGTTTTCTCAATTTGCACAAGTTTATACTTATCTCTACCACCAACTAAGGCAACTGATGTACCTTCCTTACCGGCACGTCCTGTTCTACCACTACGGTGCGTATAAACCTCAACGTCATCCGGCAACTGGTAGTGAATAACGTGTGTAATATCATCTACATCAATACCACGTGAAGCAACATCCGTAGCCACAAGAATACTAATATTCTTAGTCTTAAACTGCTTCATCACACCGTCTCGTTGTCCCTGAGACATGTCTCCATGAAGCCCTCCGGTATTGTATCCGTCAGCCATCAATCGCTCAGCAACACTTTGGGTTTCTGCACGCGTACGACAAAAAATGATGGCATAAATACTTGGACAAGAATCAACAATACGTCTTAGAACTTTATATCTGTCACGGTTGTCAATTAAATAATAGTTATGTTGTACTGTTGAAGCTGCCTGGTTTTTTGTCCCACAAGTAACCTCAACAGGATTACTCATATAGTTGGAAGCAATTTTTGCTACCGACTTGGGCATGGTTGCCGAATAAAGCCAGGTATTTCTATCTTCAGAAGCTGTTTCTAAAATCTCATCAATAGCATCCTGAAAGCCCATATTAAGCATTTCATCGGCCTCATCAAGGACTAAATAGTCAATATGACTTAGATCAACCAATCTGCGGTTAATCATATCTTGTAAACGTCCCGGAGTAGCTACAATAACCTGTGCTCCTCTTTTTAATTTTTTTGCCTGATCGGTAATGCTTGCACCTCCATAAACAGCCACCACATTCGTTTTCTTAAAACGAGCATAATCGTTAAGGTCTGCAGTAATTTGAATACACAATTCACGGGTAGGAGCCAAAACTAAGGCTTGTGTTTTCCTGTTATCGTTATCAATCTTTTGGATCAAAGGCAAACCAAAAGAAGCGGTTTTACCTGTACCTGTTTGAGCTAAAGCTACCAGATCGGTATCTTCATTCAAAACAATAGGAATACATTTTTCCTGTACAGGGGATGGTTTTTCAAAACCAAGCTGGTCAACAGCCTGAACAATAACGTCTTCGAGTCCAAGCTCAATAAAATTCTGATTCATTTCGTCAGATTAAGTAATTAATAAATAACTAATACTCAACCCTTTCGACGAAGTCCGGTCGGACTCACTAACAGAGCATTAGCGCGGCGCGAAATTACAATAATTTATTTAGTAATCCAGAATTATAATTCATTTTATAAAATAACTCTCTTTTCAAAAGTTAAAAACTGAAGTTGGAAGCTTATTTCCACCCTTTTAACTTCACCCCTCCGTGGTGCTGATTGCTAAAATAGTCTTGCGGTCATGCAGTCTTTTGTAACTAAGACTTAGTCTACTGAACTATTGAATGGCAGCGAGCTGCTCTTCTATGGTTTTGATCTTAGCCTCTGCGTCAGCTTGTTTCTTACGCTCATTTGAAATAACCTGTTCCGGAGCATTATTCACAAAACGTTCGTTACTTAACTTCTTCATAACAGAATTTAAAAAACCTTTGGTATAATCTAATTCCTGAGTTAAAGTGGCTATTTCTTCTTCAATATTAACAGCACCGACTAAAGGAATGTAATACTCATTGGATTTCACTCTAAATGATAAAGCACCTTCAACTTTTTCATCTACATATTGTAAGGCACTTAAGTTCCCCAACTTTGTAATCACCGGATCAAAAGATTTGTCTGTGTTTTCATTTAGTTTCACAAACAAGGCTACTTGATCTTTATTCGCAATATTCTTGTCTTTACGAATGGTACGAATACCTGAAATTACTTCTGCAGCAACTTTTTCGTTCGCTAAAACATTCGTGTCAATTGCATTTACCTTAGGCCAAGCTGTAACAATCAAGCGATCTTCTTTTGTTTCACGCTCTGTAATTAAAGACCATATCTCTTCGGAGATAAACGGCATAAATGGATGTAATAACTTCAACAAGTCTTCAAAGTACCCTAAAGTTGTTTCCAAAGTCGCTTTGTCGATCGGCTTTTGATATGCAGGCTTAATCATTTCCAGATAGGAAGAACAGAAATCGTCCCATACCAGTTTGTAAACAGTCATCAAAACTTCCGAAATACGAAACTTGTCGTAATTATCATTTATCGATGCTATGGTTTCACTCAACTTAGAATTAAACCAATCGATGGCAATTTTACTTGATTGCGGCTGATCAATGTCGGCAAATTCCCATCCTTTGACCAAACGAAAGGCATTCCATATTTTATTGGAGAAGTTTCGTCCTTGTTCACAAAGACCTTCATCAAAAGGTAGATCGTTTCCGGCAGGCGAACAAAATAACATCCCTACACGAACCCCGTCTGCACCGTACTTCTTCATCAAGTCAATAGGATCTGGAGAGTTCCCTAAGGACTTAGACATCTTACGCCCTTGCTTGTCGCGAACAATACCTGTTAAGTAAACATTCTTAAACGGACGAGCACCACGGTATTCGTAACCTGCCAATATCATACGAGCCACCCAGAAGAATAAGATCTCCGGAGCCGTAACCAGATCATTTGTCGGATAGTAATAATTGATCTCCTCATTATCCGGTTCCATAATCCCGTTAAACACAGAAATTGGCCATAGTGACGAAGAAAACCATGTGTCTAATACATCTGCATCCTGCTTAAGATCGGTAGCCTTTAGCTCGTTATTTCCTGTGGTCTCTTTGGCAAGTACTACAGCTTCTTCAATGGTTTTAGCCACCACAAAATCGTTCAGGCCATCGCCGTAAAAATAAGCAGGAATTTGGTGCCCCCACCACAGCTGACGGGAAATACACCAGTCGTGTACATTCTCCATCCAGTGACGGTAAGTATTTTTGAACTTCGCAGGTACTAACTGAACTTCATCTTCCATAACTGCATCCAAAGCAGGTGCAGCTAGTTTCTCCATCTTCACAAACCATTGTACAGAGATCTTAGGTTCAATAACCGCATCAGTACGTTCAGAACAACCTACTTTGGTCTGATAATTTTCAATCTTTACAAGGATTCCTAATTCATCTAGTTCTTTAGAGATCTCTTTACGAACTACAAAACGATCCTTACCCTGGTAATGTAAACCATGCTCATTTAAAGTAGCATCGTCATTTAAGACATCCACTACAGCTAAACCGTGCTTCTCTCCTATTACTTTATCGTTTTGATCGTGTGCTGGCGTAATTTTTAAACATCCTGTACCGAACTCAACATCCACATAGTCATCTTCAATGATCGGAATGACTCTCCCGGCAATGGGAACAATAACCTTCTTCCCTTTTAAATGCGTGAAACGCTCATCATTCGGATTAATGCAAATGGCAGTATCTCCTAAAATGGTTTCAGGACGCGTGGTAGCAATGGTTACAAACTCCTCAGAATTTTCAACCTGATACTTTACGTAATATAATTTCGAATTAACCTCTTTATGGATCACTTCCTCATCAGAAACGGTAGTCTTTGCCTGAGGATCCCAGTTTACCATTCGGAAACCTCGATAGATCAATCCTTTTTTGTACAAGTCAACGAATACTTCTAAAACCGAGGCCGAAAGCTTGTCATCCATCGTAAAAGAGGTGCGATCCCAGTCACAGGAAGCTCCTAATTTCTTCAACTGATCTAAGATGATCCCACCATGCTTCTCTTTCCATTCCCAGGCATGATCTAAAAATTCTTTGCGACTTAGATCGTCTTTAGAAATTCCTTCCTGCTTGAGCTTGTTTACCACTTTTGCTTCTGTAGCAATGGAAGCGTGATCGGTACCGGGTACCCAACAGGCATTTTTACCAAGCATACGCGCACGTCGAACCAACACATCCTGAAGAGTGTTATTCAACATATGCCCCATGTGTAAAACGCCTGTCACGTTTGGCGGAGGGATCACAATGGTATAAGCTTCACGTTCGTCTGGGATCGATTTAAAATAATCGTTCTCCATCCAGTACTTATACCACTTATCTTCTACTTGTATTGGGTCGTATTTCTTAGGAATTTCCATGAATCCGCTTTCTTTCTAATTTAAGACTCGCAAATTTAATAATTTAGGGTTTAGAAATAGTTTAAAGTTGAAAATTAAACGTTGAAAGTTGGAAAAAGTAGTCAGGAGTAAGGAAACAGTATTTTGGTAGGTGTCACCCTGAGCCTCTCGAAGAGTTGGTCTTTTAGTGCAAAGTACTAGGTAGAAAGTATTAGGTATCAGCGGTCAGTTTTCAGGATTCAGCGCGACACTTAAAACTTATCACTCAAAACTTAAAACTCTTTTTACTGCACGACTGCATGACAATGATGAGCAAAATATGACCTTTCCAAACTATTAACCTGTTAAGGAGAAAACTAAAAAACAAATTCTTAAATTCGCAATCTGTTTTAGAACTAAAGAAAATTATTAAAACATGAACTTTGATCTAATAGTAGTAGGAAGTGGCCCTGGAGGCTATGTAACTGCGATACGTGCTTCTCAATTGGGCTTAAAAACAGCCATAGTAGAAAAAGAAAATTTAGGAGGTATTTGCCTGAACTGGGGATGTATCCCAACAAAAGCTCTTTTAAAGAGTGCTCAGGTATTCGAATATATCAATCATGCAGAAGATTACGGTATTAAAGTAGCTGATGCTGATGCAGATTTTTCTGCCATTGTAAAAAGAAGCCGTGACGTTGCCGGTGGAATGAGCAAGGGTATCGAATTCCTAATGAAAAAAAATAAGATTGAGGTTCTTAAAGGAATGGGTAAAGTTACACCCGGAAAGAAGGTTATCGTTACGGATGACAAAGGGAAAGCTACTGAGTACACAGCCAAGAATATTATTTTAGCTACAGGAGCACGTTCCCGCCAGTTACCAAATCTTCCTCAAGACGGAAAGAAAATTATCGGTTACCGCGAAGCACTTACCTTAAAAAAAGCCCCTAAGAAGATGATCGTCGTTGGATCAGGAGCCATTGGTGTTGAATTTGCTTACTTCTACAATGCTATGGGTACAGATGTAACCGTTGTAGAATTCTTGCCAAACATCGTTCCTGTAGAGGATGTGGATGTATCTAAGCAATTAGAGCGTTCGTTCAAAAAAGCAGGAATCAAAGTGATGACCAGCGCTTCTGTAGAGAAAGTTGATACTTCCGGTAAAACTTGTAAGGCTACGGTTAAAACAAAAAAAGGTGAAGAAACTCTTGAAGCCGATATCGTTCTTTCTGCAGTAGGTATCACAGCAAATATCGAAAACATCGGATTGGAAGATGTAGGAATTGCTACGGATCAAGGTCGAATTTTAGTGAACGATTACTACCAAACTAATATTCCTGGTTACTATGCAATTGGTGATGTAATTCCGGGTCCTGCTTTGGCACACGTTGCTTCTGCAGAAGGAATTAACTGTGTAGAAAAAATCGCCGGAATGGATGTAGAACCAATGGATATGAATAATATTCCGGGTTGTACTTACTGTTCTCCTGAAATTTCTTCTGTAGGTTATACCGAAAAAGCCGCTAAGGAAGCCGGATATGAGATTAAAGTAGGTAAATTCCCGTTCTCAGCCTCCGGTAAAGCAAGTGCTGCCGGACATAAAGATGGATTCGTAAAAGTTATTTTCGATGCAAAATACGGTGAATGGTTAGGTTGCCACATGATCGGTGCTAATGTTACCGAAATGATTGCGGAAGCAGTTGTTGCCCGTAAACTGGAAACCACAGGTCATGAAATTCTAAAAGCAGTTCACCCTCACCCTACCATGAGTGAGGCCGTTATGGAAGCTGTTGCTGATGCTTACGACGAAGTAATTCATATGTAAGAGTCCGATATAATTAAAAAAAGCCTCCCTGTGGAGGCTTTTTTTATGTATTGAAATGCCATAACTAACGGAATAAATTAATACTCCCAAATTCTTCATAGATCGTATCATCAAAATGTTTTGTAACAATAACTTTATAAACATAAGTACCTGTCATAACATCTTTAGATTCAAAAGTACCATCCCATTTATTATCGACATCATTTGAGTGAAACACTTGATTTCCCCAGTTATCGAAAATGAACATCTCATAAAAATCATTCCCCACAATAGAAGGCCCAAAAGTATCATTGATCAGATCGCCATTAGGAGTAAATGAATTAGGTACATAGAAATAATATAATGGTTCAACTTGAACTAATTGACTTGTTTCCTTATAACAATTATTAATCTCGGTCGTAACCCCCAAAGTAAGGTAGTATTCCCCCCTCCCTTCATAAGAATGACTTTCAGGCTCCCTTAGAGTAGAGCCTGAATTATCACCAAAATCCCATGAATAGGAAAGTCCATTTACCTCAGAAGTATAATTATTTATTTCAAACACAAAATTTTCATCTGGCTTCTGATATTTTGTAAATACTGGATCCGGAGCTTCATCCAAATATATTTCACCTGATGTTGTCGCTTGTATTCCGCATTCGTCAGTAACTATTACAGAGTATACTCCGGGATAGTCTTCAATACATTCTTTATCGGATCCATTAGACCATGTAAAAGTTAAATCATCATTCCCACTTGTGGTATGAACACAAATTTGCTCTTCTTCATATTCACAAGTATAAACAATGTCTGAACTGACAACTAATTCTTCATTAATTTCAACGTCTACAAAAACAGAGTCCGACGCTTGTTGACCACATACATCTGTAACCTGAACAAAATATGTATCTGGCTCATAAGGAGCAACAACGCAATTTGAACCAAATCCTACTTCAAACCATTCATAAATATAAGGTTCAACGGCATACGGCGGCTCCATCAAACCACCTACACCACCCATAGCTTCAGCCTCAATACTAACCTGTTCCCCGGGGCATTGCAAAAGGACATCATCTGAAACAGTAAGAGACAATTCAGATTGATCATGTAGTTCAAAAATCACGGTATCAGGACCTGTTTCATAACAGCCAAAATCTACCGGCAGAATTTCTATAATTAAATTTTCTACACCCTCATTAATCTTATCATCATTGGTTGTAACTTCTAATGAAACACTTAAATCACCAGCAGGCATAACAATTTGATTATCAATCATGTTTGTTAAGTTATAATCCAATAAATTGCTTGCTGAACCACTTATATCAAAATCAAATATAATATCTCCATCGAAAACATCCGGTCTCTCAAAAGTAATCGTTGCTGTACCACATCCTTCATACAAATAATCTACATGATCTGATGTAGAATTAAAAATATTAGTCATACTTGACTCTACAGTATAAGCAATGGTTGGTGAGGAATTAAATGAATTCTCTTGTAAAAAAACTGCAGAGTTAAGTATACCATCAACACAATCTGCAATAGCCAACTTAATATGATAGGTTTCACATGCTTTTACATGAGCAGTAGCTACTAATGGAACAGTAAAACCGGGATATGAAACCGTCTCTTCGGAGTAATTTTCATTAAAGAAGATTGAATAATCCCGCCAGTCAGGGTCGATATTGTCACAAAGTGAGGGGTCAAATCCCGAGGGACTTCCTGAATTAATTGTATTAATAATTACGGGTGTTTCTGTGTAATTAGCAAGATCATCAGGATCCGGAACTAAAGCAATATTTGTCGCATTATTAGTAAATGGCCCTGTAATACCGGGACCCGAAAGAAAAAAACCAAATATATCGTTGTATTGAGAACAGGTAAAACTAGGGTATTCATTTGATGCAAAAACATACTCAAAAGTCACAACATCAGAAAGAGGGACAAAATCAAATTCAAGAACAATTAAATTGTTCAAATTTGTCACCGTAGCTCCTATCATTTCTAATTGTTTTGCTAAATCTACGTCTGCCCCGGCACCACCAGAAGCAGCTCCAAAACCTCCCGGAGTAATAGATCCCAACCCTCCGGTAGACATCACCAATCCGGATTCAAAGCCGATATTATTAGTTCCTTCAAAAAAACCTGCTGAACATTCAAAACCGCTAAAAGTTACATTCGAAAACTCAACTCCATCACCAACAAGTAACTCTACGAGTCCTTCCGGTGTGTTATAGGGAGCATTACAATTACCTATAATTTGAGCTTGTAAAAAAACGGGGCTGAAGATTGTAGCCAAAAAGATGGAACATTTCATACTAGGGGGAGTATATAGTTAACATATTTACTTATGTAAATACGTTGCAATATACAAAAATTCTTTTATCTAGATATATTTATAGCTAATATTTAATATTTGTGTGAAATTATCTTAATAGTGCATAAAAAAAACACCCCTTAGGGGTGCTGAAAGCTGATCGCTGAAAGCTGAAAGCTGATTGCAGTCAAAAAGTTCTAAATTTTGTCCCAAAAACTATCACAATTCTACTTTCAACTTTTAACTTTTTTTACATATTTCTGCGATACTGCCCCCCGACTTCAAACAAGGTTGAGGTCATTTGACCCAGGGAACAAGTCTTAGCTACTTCTATCATTTCTGCAAATATATTTTCATTATGGAGTGCAGCAGCTTGAAGTTTTTTCAAAGAATCAACCTCGGTATCTTTATGCACCTCATGTAAATCCTCAAGCATATTGATCTGATACATCTTCTCCTCTTCCGTAGCACGAATAACTTCCGCAGGAATTACCGTAGGAGAACCCTTAGAACTTAAGAAAGTGTTTACTCCTATGATAGGATACGCTCCTGTATGCTTTAACGTTTCGTAATAAAGACTCTCTTCTTGAATCTTTCCTCTCTGATACATCGTTTCCATAGAACCCAGCACACCACCTCTTTCATTAATGCGATCAAATTCTTCCAATACAGCTGCCTCAACCAGATCGGTAAGCTCCTCTATAATAAATGAACCCTGTATCGGATTTTCGTTTTTCGCCAATCCCAACTCACGATTGATGATCAACTGAATGGCCATTGCTCTGCGCACCGACTCTTCCGTAGGCGTAGTAATCGCTTCATCGTATGCATTGGTATGAAGTGAATTACAGTTGTCGTAGATCGCATACAAAGCCTGAAGCGTCGTACGGATGTCATTAAAATCGATTTCTTGTGCGTGTAAAGAACGACCCGAAGTTTGAATGTGGTACTTCAATTTCTGAGCACGCTCACCGGTATCGTACTTATTCTTCATCGCCTTAGCCCATACCTTTCTGGCAACCCTGCCGATCACAGAATATTCCGGATCGATGCCATTCGAGAAGAAGAAAGATAAATTCGGACCGAAGTCGTTAATATCCATTCCACGACTTAAATAATACTCTACATACGTAAAACCATTGCTTAAAGTAAATGCCAGTTGCGTGATCGGGTTTGCTCCGGCCTCGGCAATATGATAACCGGAAATAGATACCGAATAAAAATTACGAACCGTATTCTGTATAAAATACTCCTGAACATCTCCCATTAAACGCAAAGCGAATTCCGTAGAGAATATGCAGGTGTTTTGTGCCTGATCTTCTTTTAAGATATCTGCCTGAACCGTACCCCTAACCTGAGATAAAGTACGCTTCTTAAGATCGTGATACACATCAGCAGGAAGAACCAGATCGCCCGTAAGACCTAATAACATCAATCCTAAACCATCGTTACCCTCCGGTAGATCACCCTGGTAAACAGGTCTGGAAACAGCTCTTTCCTTAAAAATGGTTTCAATCTTCTTTTCTACCTCTTTCTCTAAACCATGCTCTTTAATGTACAACTCACACTGCTGGTCGATGGCCGCATTCATAAAGAAAGCCAATAACATGGGTGCAGGACCATTGATCGTCATCGAAACAGAAGTACTTGGAGCGGACAGATCGAAGCCGGAATACAATTTCTTGGCATCATCCAAACAACAAATCGAAACACCGGCATTACCGATCTTTCCGTAAATATCAGGACGGTGCCCCGGATCATTACCGTATAAAGTAACTGAATCAAATGCTGTAGAAAGACGCTTGGCAGGCATTCCCAAACTTACATAGTGAAAACGACGATTGGTTCTTTCAGGACCACCTTCACCGGCAAACATACGTGTTGGGTCCTCACCTTCTCTCTTAAAAGGGAATAAGCCCGAAGTAAACGGGAATTCACCGGGTACATTTTCCTGTAACGACCAACGAAGAATATCGCCCCAACCTTTGTATTTAGGAAGACAGACTTTTGGTATCTGAATGTGAGAAAGTGATTCAGAATGCGTTTGGATCGCCAATTCCCGGTCTCTTACCTTAAATTTATACAAAGGTGCTTTGTATTTCTCAACCTTTTCTGCCCACTGCTCAATAATAAGCATGTTCTTAGGCGCCAGGTCAAGGGCAATTTTCTCGTAAGTTTCCTGAAGACCTTTGATCAATCGGTCTTTATCTTCAAGTCCGGTAGCTTTAAGTGTCAGCATCGACTCATTTAAAGCGTATAGTTTCTGAGCAACCTCTACCTGCTCATCCACCCACTTATCGTATGCTCTGTTATTTTCTGCAATTTCAGAAAGGTAGCGAACACGTTTGGGTGGAATAATAAATATCTTTTCAGATTGTTCTTCTGACGGCGTATAACTGGAGCTTAGATCAGCTCCTGTTTTCTCAACGATCTTGTCTACGACTGCACGATATAGGGAATTCATCCCCGGATCATTAAACTGAGAGGCAATGGTTCCGTAAACCGGAAGTTCTTCATCTTTTGCTTCCCATAAATTATGGTTGCGCTTGTATTGTTTCTTTACATCACGTAATGCGTCTAAAGCCCCACGCTTATCAAATTTATTTAAGGCGATCACATCGGCAAAATCCAACATATCGATCTTCTCCAGCTGCGTAGCTGCTCCATATTCAGGAGTCATCACATATAAGCTGGTATCAGAAAACTCTTCAATCTCTGTGTCAGACTGACCGATACCGGAAGTTTCGAGAATGATTAGATCAAAATTCGCTGCTTTTAAAACTTCAAGAGCTTCAGAAACGTGCTTTGATAGTGCCAGATTAGATTGACGCGTGGCCAAAGAACGCATATAAACACGTTCGTTATTGATAGCGTTCATACGAATACGGTCACCTAGCAAAGCCCCACCGGTTTTTCTTTTAGAAGGATCTACAGAAACAATAGCTATTTGCTTGTCCTCAAAATCAATTAAAAAACGACGAACCAACTCATCCACTAAAGAAGATTTACCCGCACCGCCCGTACCTGTAATCCCCAATACCGGAACCTTGTTCTTAGCAGAAAGCTTGCGAATAACATTTAAGGTATCTTCATATTTCTCGGGGAAATTCTCTGCTGCAGAGATCGCCTGAGCAATTACTTTTTTGTCTTTGGCCTGTATTTTTTCGAGTACATCTTCGGGAAGATCCGCTCCCGTAGCAAAATCACTCTTCTCTACCAGATCATTGATCATTCCCTGCAAACCCATCTCACGACCATCATCAGGAGAATAAATTCTTGTGATACCATAGTTCATAAGGTCTTTGATCTCTTCAGGAAGAATCACTCCTCCTCCTCCACCGAAAATGCGGATATGTCCTGCTCCTTTTTCCTGAAGCAGATCGTGCATGTACTTAAAATACTCATTATGCCCGCCCTGGTAGGAAGTCATAGCGATAGAGTTTACATCTTCTTGTATGGCAGTGTTTACGACTTCTTCAACCGAACGGTCGTGTCCAAGGTGAATAACCTCTACCCCGGTAGCCTGAATAATGCGACGCATGATATTAATCGCTGCATCGTGCCCATCGAATAATGAGGCTGCAGTTACGATACGTATTTTATTTTTTGATTGATAAGATTCCTTTTCCATACTCCTAATATATTCAATAAAATAGATTTCAAAATTATAAAAATTAAGCAGAATAAATGACTAAAACTAAATTACTAAAATACATAACTTTGCCGCCTCATGGAATCGTTGGCAACATATGGATATTGGGGATTGTTCGTTTCTGCGTTTCTTGCAGGCTCAGTCATTCCATTTGGTGCTGAACTTATCCTCGGTATTCTGCTCTATCAAGGATTTCCTTTAATTCCATTAGTACTCATTGCCACACTTGGTAATTGGCTGGGTGGATACACTGCATTTTTCATGGGCTACTACACCCGTTGGGATCTCATTGAAAAATATTTTAAGATTAGCCCCTCCCGAATAGAGAACTTTTCATGGAAAGACCGCTTTGCTCCTGAATTGCTTGCACTTTTATGTTGGATTCCAATTTTAGGTTCAATCATACTTATTACTCTTGGCATCATGCGAAGTTCTATTTTAAAAACAGGAGTATTTATGTTCATTGGTCGTCTGGTGCGTTACTTCGTTTGGGCATTGTTAAGCTTAGAAGTGATTGATGCTTTGTAGTTCTATTATTGTCATGCAGTCTTGTTGTCATGCGGTCATGTGGTCTTGCCGTCATTCTGAACTTGTTTCAGAATCCCATAGATGACGTACTCTGCCAGTTGGAATGGATAAAATAATTCTTTGCTGAGAAATCTTTTTAGCATTGGGATCCCGAAACAAGTTCGGGATGACGGTACTGATCACTGGTCACTAATAAAAATCGGGATCGCGAAACCTTCCATATCACCTTTTTTATTGTACTTTTGATGCGAAAATTTTCAAATAGCTCATGGCAAACATTCAAAAACTCCAACAAACCGTAAGTCAGGTACGTAGAGATATCGTACGTATGGTACATGCAAACAATTCCGGACATCCGGGTGGTTCACTAGGTTGTACCGAATTCCTTGTTGCATTGTATTTCGAAACAATGAAACACGACTCTTCCTTTCATATGGACGGTAAAGGTGAAGACTTGTTCTTCCTTTCCAACGGTCACATCTCCCCTGTTTTTTATAGCGTTTTAGCGCGATCAGGATATTTTGATGTTGCCGAATTAGCTACCTTTCGTAAAATTGATTCCCGATTACAAGGACACCCAACCACGCACGAAGGTTTACCAGGCGTACGTATAGCTTCAGGTTCTTTAGGACAGGGAATGTCAGTTGCCGTAGGTGCTGCAGAAACGA
>Ga0207964_1000341_pt1 | contig 13229 bp, 12 predicted proteins | sample Knorr_S23_td_250_FD_185608 | JGI IMG/M metagenome (GOLD analysis project Ga0207964, IMG submission 185608) | Marine microbial communities from Southern Atlantic Ocean transect - Knorr_S23_td_250_ad_251m_LV_A (SPAdes) (version 2) | ecosystem: Environmental > Aquatic > Marine > Oceanic | place...
CGCCCTTTCTTTTCAGTTATAATGGCTTTTTTGCGATACCAGTAATTGGGCTCAAACCAATCTTGAGTAATATTTAATGGGTTATTGGATGCTGTGAGTAATGTCTGATTGCCAGTTTGAATAATATCGAGCATAAGGGATTTCACCGAAACTTTCGGCGAGTATAACAAGCTTGATAAGATGGTGACATACGAGCTAATTGAGACTTGAATATGCAAGTTTAGAGTAACTCGGTCACTTTATTTAAATTTATAAGGCTCATTGTGATTTTATTAGACCAACCAAACGAAATTTGTATCCTTCGCCTATCTGCAATTGGCGATGTTTGTCACGCTGTTTCCGCTGTACAAGCAATTCAACGGCACTATCCCAAAGCCAATATTACTTGGGTTATTGGCAAGGTAGAAGCCGCGCTACTACAAGGCTTACCCGGGGTAAACCTTGTAGTGTTTGATAAAAAGCAGGGAAAAGCTGCCTATAAGAAACTCAAAGACAGATTTAAACATACCCAGTTTGATGTTTTGCTTCATATGCAGGTTGCCCTTAGAGCTAATTTTGCCGCGCGATGTATTCCTGCCAAAGTAAAAATTGGCTTTGATTGGCACAGAGCCAAAGAGGGACATTCTCTTTTTACTAATAAACGCATCGCCGCACAAAAATGCGCTCACGTCTTAGAGGGTTTTATGGGTTTTGCTAAAGCCATAGGAGTTCCCCACTATAAGCCGACTTGGAACATGCCTGTTGCAGAGTCAGATAGGGAGTTTGCCAAACAACAATTAGATGGCTTAGACAGGGTGCTGGTTATTTCACCTGCGGCAAGTGGATCGGAACGCAACTGGCTGTCACAGCGATATGCCGAGGTTGCAAAATACGCAAATCGACAGGGATTTTCCATTGTTCTCACAGGGGGGCCAGCCGAGTTGGAGCGGCGCCTAGCCTCGGAGATTACTTCATTTTTAGATTTTCCCGTATTAAATCTGGTAGGTAAGACTTCGTTAAAGCAACTGCTGTGCGTTGTTGAAGCAGCTGATTTAGTGATTGCTCCGGATACAGGTCCCGCCCATATGGCAGCAACGGTGGGAACCCCGGTTATCGGGCTGCATGCCTATTCCAACCCAGCGCGCACTGGTCCATACTTGCATCAGGACTATGTGGTTGAGGTTTATAACCAGAATTTACAACAACGATTTGGCAAAACAGCGGAGCAACTTTCTTGGGGTCTGCGGCTGAAAGAAAAAGGGTTAATGAAGCAGATAAGCACCCAGTCGGTTCTGGCTATGTTTGACAAAGTTGTTAGAGAGCAACAGATTATATGAACAATAAAGCAGTATTTTTGGATAGGGATGGCGTGGTAAACAAAGACCATGCCTATGTTTCTAAAATCGAAGATTTTGAGTTTATCGACGGGATTTTTGATGCCTGCCGTCACTTTAGCCAGCTTGGGTACAGGATAATTATTGTGACTAACCAATCTGGCATTGGTCGAGGCTATTACTCAGAGCGGGAATTTGCGATTCTCACAGAATGGATGAAATCACAATTTATGGCCAATGGCTGTGAAATAGATGCGGTATATTTTTGTCCGCACCATCCTAAAGAAGCTATTGGCCCTTACTTGTTAGACTGTGAATGTCGAAAACCTGCACCTGGCATGTTGCTGAAAGGCATTGCAGCATTTGACCTTCTGCCAGGTTCCTGTGTCATGATTGGCGATAAATTATCGGATATGGTCGCAGCAAGAGCTGCGGGGATCGGACGAAAAATTTTGCTGCAGTCAGGACAGTCTTTGGGCGCTGACGAGTTGAACGGCGCTGACGAAATATGGCAATCCTTATCCTGTGATCTAGATCGATTCTAGCTCTTTTGTGTTACTCCAAGGGAAAAACAGAACAGCAAGGTGGCGCAAACTACCACTGAGGGTCCAACTGGCGTATCCATATGCCATGAGACAGCCAGGCCCATAAGTACTGCCAGCATTGCCGCTAGGCTAGCTGCCACTGCCATGGATTCTGGCGTAGAGCTGATTCTGCGCGCGGTTGCTGCGGGAATCACCAGTAGCGCAGTTATTAGAAGCACGCCGACAATCTTCATTGCGATGGCAATCACTAGTGCGGTAATCAGCATAAGTGCGGTTCGCACCCTAGCTACATTAACGCCCTCTACAGCGGCCAGTTCGGGCTCCACAGTAATACTGATCAATGGCTTCCAAAGTAGTGCCAGTAAAAAGATGGCCACTGCGGCACCGCTGTAGATAATCCACAGATCACTGGGGGTCACCGACAGCAGATCACCAAACAGCAGCGACATTAGGTCTACCCGCACATTGGGCAGCAGGGATATCACCAAAAGGCCGGCGGCCAGAGCCGAGTGAGAGAGAATACCCAGAAGCGTATCCAGCGCCAGAATCCCGTGTTGCTCAAGGGCTACCAACGCCAGTGCCATCAACAGGCAGACCGCAGTTACGGCAATGCCAAGATCAGTATTCAGCAGCACGCCCAAGGCGACACCTAAGAGCGCGCTGTGGGCCAGCGTGTCACCAAAATAGGCCATGCGTCGCCACACCACAAAACAGCCCAAAGGCCCTGCCACTGCCGCTACACCCAGCCCTGCCAACAGGGCGTAGAGAAGAAAATCAGTCATGTTGACAGCCCTCTCCGTGACGATGCTTGCCCTGCGCATCTAAAACTTCACCCTGAAGGCTGTGCTGATGGTCATGGCGATGGTTGTAGATAGAAGTTTTGCCGAAAATATCTAGGTATGCGGGATTTTGAGTCACCTGCTCCGGCCTCCCCTGACAGCAAATATGGTGGTTTAGGCAGATCACATGATCGGTCGCCGACATCACCAAATGAAGATCATGGGATACCATAATAACCGCGCAGTTGAGGCTTTTACTGATCTCTCCAATTAGGTTGTAGAGCTGGTTTTGGCCGTTTAGGTCAACGCCCTGAACTGGCTCATCCAAAACCAGAAGGTTGGGTTCCCGCAAAATGGCTCTGGCCAACAGTGCTCTCTGCATTTCCCCGCCGGAAAGCTTGTGGAAAGGGCTGTTGTTAAGCTCTGGTATACCCACTAAATCCAGTGCCCTATGGCAGGCTTGGTGGGAGGTATTGGCCAGCTGTAGAAATCTACAGGTCGAAATAGGTAGGGTTGGGTCTATATGGAGTTTCTGCGGCATATAACCGATTCTAAGCTCTGTAGAGCTCTCTAGCTTTCCAGAATCTGGCTCAATAAGCCCGAGAATAATCCGTACCAAGGAGGATTTGCCGGCGCCATTGGGCCCGATAATGGTGGTGATCTCCCCCCCGCTGATGGACATAGAGATATTTTGTAACACTGCCTGACCGGCAAATGATTTACTGACGGATTTCAGGCTGATAAGCGGTTTATTCATCGGCCTCTCCGAGCTCACAGTTGGGGCACAGCCCAAATAATTCAATGGTTCGAGTCTGGAGTTTAAAGTTGGCCTTATGGCTGAGGGTTTCCAATAATTTATTAATCTGCTTATCAGCCACTTCAGCTACACTTTTACACTGGTCGCAGATCATAAAAATATTGCTGTGCTCGCTATTGGGGAACGGGCAGCCAAAAAAGGCATTTAATGACGGAATTCGGTGTACAAGCCCCAGTTCCAGCAGAAATTCAATAGCTCGGTAGATGGTGGGGGGCGCAATACGCTTGTTAGTTACCTTGGCCAGCTGCTCTTGTAGCTGATAGGCCCCCAGAGGTTGATGGCTCTGCCAAAGTAGCCTTAAGATAGCCTCTCTGGTGGGCGTCATACGCACTTGCAGATTTGCGCACAACTCATAAGCTTGTGCGATTGCTGCATTGATACAGCGCACATGATCATGGGGTTGATGCACTAAACGAGCATTGGTGAGCATAGAATACCCAAGCAAATAGTTGTTATGTTATAATATATCGTATCTATTTGGGGTGAATATTGCAATTAAAAGTTTTTATGGCGGATGAAAAGGGATGAAATTTAAAGAATGATACATTATAACATTACATTTAGCCTGCGCTGGACGCTGCTATTATTTTTGGCGGTTTCCCCGGCCTATGGCGATAACAACGCCAAACCGCTGATTGTGACTACTACAAAGCCGCTTGCCATTATCGCCAAGTCGGCACTGCAGGACAGGGCGGTGGTCAACTATATAATGCCGTCGGCACAGTCACCTCACAATGCGGTAATGACTATATCTGATGTAAAAAAAGTAGCTGCAGCCGATTTGGTGCTGTGGGTGGGCCCTAATTTTGAGGTAAGAGCCGCAAAACAGCTGCAATCATTACCGAAAACTAAATTGGTTACCGCCATTGAATGGTTGGATTTGGACCATCTACAGCCCTTATTAGATAAGCACCACCACGGCAGCTATGCTGTCGACCCCCATATATGGCTATCCCCAACCACAGCCAACCGTATTGCCAAGGCGCTTCAAAAGCGCCTTGGTCTGGCGCCGCGGGAAATATTTAACCGGCGGCAGAGAGCCGCTGTCAATGCCATATTGGCACCGGTAAAAGAACTCAGTTACCTATCCCACCATGATGGACTGGGGTATTTTGTCAGTGAATTTAAGCTAAAACCTGCATTGGCCATCCGCGATAGTATGGGTGAAAAGCGCGGTGCCAGAACCCAGTATGATTTGCGCGTCAAAGCTAAACAGCTGGGCGTTCACTGTGTGTTTGTTGAGCCCCAGCATGGCAATAAAGATGCATTGGCAATTGCGCAGGATTTAGCCCTGCCTCTGAAGTATCTTGATTTGCAAGCGTCGGATCAGCAGATGGATGAAATGACTTATGAAAAATATATACGGGGTATTGCCGAGCAATTTAAAGCCTGTTTTGAGTAAATAATGTATCCTTTAATTCTTGGCAACCATTTTTAAAAAGCCCGACTAATATGACTGATAAAACACCCCTAATCCTTGTTGATGGCTCTTCCTACCTGTACCGGGCGTTCCATGCACTGCCTCCTTTAACCAATAGCAAAGGCATGCCCACTGGAGCCGTCAAGGGTGTTATCAATATGCTGCGGCGCCTGCAAAAGGACTATCCGGATAGTACCACTGTGGTGATCTTCGATGCCAAAGGCAAGACCTTTCGCGATGATATTTACAGTGAATACAAGGCCAACCGGCCCCCCATGCCCGATGAATTGCGACAACAGATTGAGCCTATTCATAATATTATCAGAGCTATGGGTATGCCTTTACTGAGTATTGAGGCTGTGGAGGCGGATGATGTTATAGGTACATTGGCGGTACAGGCCACCGAACAGCAACAGCCAGTGATTATTTCCACGGGCGATAAAGATATAGCGCAGTTGGTTAATCAGCATATCAGTTTGGTAAATACTATGACCAATACCCATTTGGACAGGGAAGGGGTGATCGCTAAGTTTGGTATACCCCCCGAGCTGATTATCGATTATTTGGCACTGTTGGGCGACAAATCGGACAATATCCCTGGAGTTCCGGGGGTTGGAGAGAAGACGGCTCTGGGTCTGCTACAGGGCTTAGGCGGCTTAGATAGTATTTATGAGCGCCTCGATAAGGTTGCAGGATTGACATTTCGCGGCGCCAAAACCATGGCGGGGAAACTTGAGGAGCATAGGGAATTAGCCTATCTGTCCTATACGCTGGCCACCATTAAGACCGATGTGGCAATGGAGCTAGCCGTTGATGAGCTGCACAATCAACCGCCTGATACCGACGGTTTGCTGAGCCTCTTTAAAGAGCTGGAATTTAAAACTTGGGTTAATGAGCTTGCCGATCAGCGCAGCGCGCCAATCACAGATTTACTCTCTTCCCAAACTGCGGTTGCCGATGCGCCTGCTCCCAGCACAGAGATCTCGGTTGATTATGAGACGCTGCTAACGGCTGAACAATTTGCGGCGTGGCTGGAGCAATTGCAAAACAGCCCGCTGATCGCTGTAGACACCGAGACCACCAGCCTTGATTATATGGTGGCGGATCTGGTGGGGGTCTCTGTGGCCGTTGAGGCGGCGCGCGCCGCCTATATTCCCTTTGCTCACGACTATCTGGGTGCTCCAGAGCAGTTATCGAGAGACGCTGTGCTCAGTGCACTTAAGCCGCTTCTAGAAGACCCAAGCGTCAAAAAAGTGGGTCAAAATTTAAAATATGATATGAGTGTGCTGGCGCAACATGGGATAGAATTAAAGGGCATTGCCTTTGATACCATGCTTGAATCCTACGTGCTCAACAGCGTTGCCACCAGGCATGATATGGACAGCCTTGCTCAGCATTATCTGGATTGTAAAACCATCAGCTTCTCCGATGTTGCCGGCAGCGGAGCCTCTCAGCTTACCTTTAATCAGGTGGCCTTGGAGCAGGCGGGCCCCTATGCCGCCGAAGATGCAGATATTACATGGCGCCTGCACCAGACCCTGTGGCCCCGTGTTGCTGCTGAGTCGAGCTTGCAGCAGGTTTTTGAGGATATAGAACTGCCTTTGATCTCTGTGTTGTCGCGGATTGAACGCACTGGGGCTCTGGTCGATGACACCCTGTTATTTCAACAGAGTCAGGAGCTTGCTGAACGGCTCGCGGAACTGGAGACTCGAGCCTGGGATCTGGCCGGACAACAATTTAACTTAGCCTCGCCAAAACAGCTGGCGGAAATCCTATTTGAAAAGTTGCAAATACCGGTACTTAAGAAGACTGCTAAAGGGGCCCCCTCCACCAAAGAGGAAGTGCTTCAGGAGTTGGCGCTGGACTATCCACTGCCAAAGGTGCTCTTGGAGCACCGCGGGTTGGCCAAGTTAAAATCTACCTATACCGACAAGCTGCCCATTATGATTAATGCTGCCACCAAGAGAATTCACACCTCCTACCATCAGGCGGGAACAGCCACTGGCAGACTCTCCTCCTCGAATCCTAACCTGCAAAATATTCCGGTGCGAACTGCAGAGGGACGCCGTGTGCGCCAGGCGTTTATCGCCGCGCCGGGGCACCGACTAGTGGCGGCGGATTACTCGCAAATAGAACTGCGTATTATGGCGCATCTGTCTGCCGATAAGAGCCTATTAAATGCCTTTGCACTGGGGCGGGATATCCACAGCGCAACCGCTGCTGAGGTATTTGGTGTAGGGCTAGAAAATGTCACAACGGATCAGCGGCGCAGCGCCAAGGCAATCAATTTCGGGCTTATTTACGGTATGTCGGCGTTTGGATTGGCGCGCCAATTAAATATTGGCCGCAAACAGGCCGCTGACTATATTGACCTTTATTTCGAGCGCTACCCGGGCGTGCAGCAGTATATGAACAGTATCCGTCACAGCGCTGCAGAAAAAGGCTATGTGGAGACCTATTTTGGTCGCAGACTGTACCTGCCGGAAATTAATAGCAGAAATGGTATGCGCCGACAGGCCGCTGAGCGCACAGCTATTAATGCACCTATGCAGGGGACTGCCGCAGATATTATTAAGTTGGCTATGATCAGTATCGATAATTGGTTACAGGCCAATCAATTGGACAGTCGCATGATTATGCAGGTACATGACGAGCTGGTTTTCGAGGTCCCAGAACAGGAATTGGACGAGGTCGTGGTGGGCGTGACTGAACGTATGGAAAGTGCCGCAAGTCTGCAAGTGCCATTGGTGGTTGATGTGGGTGTTGGAGATAACTGGGATCAGGCTCATTAGCTCGAGTTTTTTATAAAAATCCGAGTTGACCTAGCCAAAAAAATAAAAAAAATCTGATTTTTAAAAAAAAGTGAACTTAATCCAAAAACGCTGTCTAAATCTTCGCAAACAATGATTGCATATTCTCCCCCTAAGAGAATAAGAAGTGTAAACTCTCCAAAGTAGTGTGTAGTAGTAGAACAAAGCCCTGGTCTGATTGTCGGATCGGGGCTTTTTTTTGCATGGTCATGTAGCTGTGGTCAGCCGCTCCACTAAATCGGCTGGGATCCGTTATCGGAAGACGATAGGGGGTTCTGACATAGCCAGGTACTCAGTTGGTTCTCAAGCTCTTCAAGCCCGATTTTTTTTAAGGATGAAAAAATCTGCACAGTTAATAGCGTATAACCGGGATCCATATCGCGCAGCACCTTATCAACGCCGAGCAGGGCATTTTTCGCTGGTCCACGTTTCAGTTTATCCGCTTTGGTCAGTAGAATATGTACTGGTAGCCCTGCCTGAGCTGCCCAATTTAGCATCTGTTGATCGTAGTCTTGAAGGGGATGGCGAATATCCATTAACAGCACCAGCCCAGCAAGACTGCGGCGCATTTGCAGATACTCGGCCAAGTGACGATCCCATTTAGCCTTGATGGCTTTGGGCACTTTGGCGTAGCCATAACCGGGCAGATCAACCAGTCGTTTACCCGGTTCGATCTCAAAGTGATTAATCAGTTGGGTGCGACCTGGAGTTTTGCTGGTTCGCGCCAGACCTCGATTGCGAGTCAAGCTGTTAATAGCGCTGGATTTACCAGCATTGGAGCGCCCGGCAAAGGCCACTTCGCAGCCAATGTCGTCAGGACATTGCTGCAAAGTCGGCGCGCTGATTAAAAAGGTAACGCTTTGAAAATTGACTGTATTTGTTTCCATAAAAAGACATCATAATTTGGCTTAAGAAACAGAGCTTATTGGTATATAATGCGCGCGCTTTAGCTTAATAGACTAAAGCTCTTATAGTTCGCGCGTATAACTCTACGTTCGGCTATTCTAACGGATTGTGAGAGTTGGATTAACCATGAAAAAAATATTTTTTATTTACGGTCTAGCAGTAGCGTTTTTGGCGCCGCCAGCTTGGGCTGACGGCGATGCCGCGGCAGGTAAGGTCAAGACAGCAAGTTGTGTTGGTTGTCATGGCAGTGATGGTAACAGTGCGATTGCTTTATTTCCGAGACTGGCGGGTCTTGGTGAAAAGTATTTGATCGCCCAGTTGCGCCATATCAAGGCTGGCGAGCGCGCGATTGTGGAAATGACCGGTTTATTGGACTCTTTGTCAGATCAGGATCTACAAGATATAGCCGCTTACTATGATAGCCAAAAACGACAGCTATCCGGTGCCAAAAAGACTGACTCAAAGCAGGGTGAGAACCTGTACCGTGCCGGCAACCTAAAAACCGGTGTTGCCGCCTGTATCGCGTGCCACTCGCCTTCTGGAGCTGGCAACAACCCCGCTGGATATCCCGCCTTGGGAGGCCAGCACGCCGAATACACAGAAAAGCAATTGCTGGCCTATCGCAGAGGTGAGCGCGATTCTGGCACCAACGCAACAATTATGCAGGGCGTTGCAGAGGCATTGAGCGACAAAGAAATTAAAGCACTGGCCAACTATATTTCGGGGCTGAATTGAGCCGGCTTAACCGTTGGCTTAGTCTACTAGGAGGACTGATAATGTTATGGATTAAACGAGTTATTTTTCTGGTTGCACTGTTGCCGATAGCAATGTGTCAGGCCGAGGACGAAAAGTATAAAGCGGGCGTACATTATGAAATTCTTCCGCAACCGGTAAGAACTGCCGACCCGAAAAAAATTGAAGTCAATGAAGTGTTCTCCTATACCTGTAGTCATTGCTACAGCTTTGAATCTGTGTTGCATTCCTGGGTAGAGAAGCTGCCTGAGGACGTGGATTTTCAGCGCACACCTGCAGTTTGGGCGCCAGCACTAGAGCCCTCCGCTCGAGCCTACTATACGGCGGCGCTGTTAAAGGTTCTGGATCAGGTACATACGCCGCTATTTGAGGCTATCCACTTAGAGAAAAAGTCGCTTAAAGATGAACAGGATTTTGCGGGCATCTTTGTGGCTGAGGGCATTGATAGGGAAAAATTCTCGCAGACCTACAATTCCTTTGGCATGACCAGTATGGTCAATCAGGCCAAGGCAAGAATCCGCAGTTACCGTGTTCAGGGAACCCCGGAAATAATAGTCAACGGCAAATACCGTGTCAGTACCCGTAAAGCAGGCGGTTTTTCTGGGGTGCTGAGCGTAGTGGACTTTCTGATACAGAAAGAGCGCGCGCAGGTCACCGAGTGATCAGGGGATTGAAATTAGCCGCGTCCAAATGGCAACACTGTAGGCACTGTGCGAGTAAAAAGGCTTTCGTGCTGAAATATCTTTATATCTAAACAACCTATGGGTACTATTTGCGCCCTTTTTAATTTGCCACTCGAAAGGTACTAGCATATTTTATGAAACCAGCGATTAAACCAAATAACCCCAATTTTTCCTCCGGACCCTGTTCTAAAAGGCCGGGTTATAGTCTGGACGCCTTGCAAATCGACACATTGGGGCGCTCTCACCGCTCTGCGTTGGGAAAACAGGCGCTGGGTCGTGTCTGTCAAGAGACCGCGGAGATTCTGGGGCTGCCCGAGGGTTATCGCGTCGGCGTGGTACCAGCATCTGATACAGGCGCTATGGAAATGATTATGTGGTCGCTACTGGGTGCGCGTCCCGTGGATATCTTTGCTTGGGAATCCTTTGGTAAAGGCTGGCTTACAGATGCCCTCAAGCAATTAAAACTGCAAGATTTGCACAGCTACACCGCAGACTATGGCGCCCTGCCGGATATGAGTCAGGCCAATCCTGAACACGACTGCGTTTTCACTTGGAACGGTACAACCTCAGGGGTAAGAGTAGCCAATGCAGATTGGATTAACGAGCGCAGAAGCGGCCTGACAATCTGTGATGCCACATCGGCAGTTTTTGCCATGCAGATGCCTTGGGAAAAACTGGATGTTGTCACCTACAGTTGGCAGAAAGTGCTCGGTGGTGAAGGGGCTCACGGTATGTTGATTTTAAGCCCGCGTGCGGTGGAGCGGCTTGAGAGCTATACCCCGCCTTGGCCATTGCCGAAAATCTTCCGTCTTACCAAAGGCGGAAAGCTGATCGAAGGTATATTCCGCGGCGCAACCATCAATACGCCCTCAATGCTCTGTGTCGCAGATTATCTGGATGCACTGGATTGGGTGCGCTCCATTGGCGGCCTGCCCGCTGCCATCGCAAGGTCCGAAGCCAATTTGACGGTACTTAAAGGTTTTGTTGAGTCGCGGCCTTGGATCGATTTCCTAGCTCAACAGCCAGATCAAATTTCTAATACCAGCGTTTGCCTAAGTCTCAGCTTAGATGCCGATCAGGTTAAGCAAATGGTTGCACTGTTAGATGGAGAAGCCGTTGCCTATGATATAGGCGCTTACAGAGATGCGCCTGCGGGGTTGCGTATTTGGTGTGGCGCCACCGTGGAGCAGACCGATCTGGAAGCACTGTTGCCCTGGCTGGATTGGGCCTACGGGCAAGTTGTTCAATAAAATACAAGCACTAATAGAGATATTAAATATGCATAAGATTCGTACCTATAACGCCATTTCCGCAAAGGGCCTAAATCGCTTTCCCGCGGATAAATATCAGGTTGGCGGCGATATAACTGATCCTCAGGGTTTTATTTTGCGCAGTCAGAAATTGCATGAGGAGCAGGTGCCGGAGAGCCTTGTAGCTGTGGCCAGAGCAGGGGCGGGGGTGAATAATATTCCCGTTGCTGACTATACCGACCGAGGTGTTGTGGTATTTAACACCCCCGGTGCCAACGCCAATGCGGTCAAGGAGTTAATAGTCGCGGGCCTGCTGTTGGGATCTCGGGATATCTATGGCGGTATGAATTATGTTCAGCAACTGGATCATATGGATGATTCAGCTGAGATGGGCAAGTTGCTGGAAAAAGAAAAGAAACGCTTTGCCGGCGCAGAGATTACGGGTAAAACCTTGGGCGTTATTGGTCTGGGAGCCATTGGATCTATTATCGCTAATCTGGCCTTGGATTTGGGGATGGACGTGATAGGCTACGATCCGGCTATTTCTGTCGAGGCGGCGTGGCAACTCTCCAGTCGTGTTGGGCGTATGGATAGTTTAGAGGCTCTGTTGGCCAAAGCTGACTTTGTCACATTGCATGTCCCAGCAATTCACGCAACCAAGCATCTGATCAACAGCAAGACTCTGGGTGTGATGAAAAGTACCGCAAAAATTCTTAACTTTGCCCGAGAAGAAATAGTCAGTTCAGAGGATATGGTGACAGCCTTGGATAATGGCACTATCGCTGGGTATATCAGCGATTTCCCCGCTCCCGAGCTGTTGGGGCGCAAAGATGTGTTGTTAATGCCGCATATTGGTGCCAGTACCGCTGAAGCCGAAGAGAACTGCGCAGTAATGGCGGCCAACCAACTGATGGATTTTATTGAGAATGGCAATATCCATAACTCGGTTAATTTTCCTCCCACTAAAATGTCCCGAAATGGTGGCACTAGGCTAACCTTTGCCAATAGCAATGTACCCAAAGTACTGGGTAGCGTATTGTCGATCCTTGCAGATTTTGAGCTCAATGTTGTAGATATGGTGAACAAGAGCCGCAATGAAGTGGCTTACAATATCATTGATGTTGAGGGCGATTTAACGGATCAAATTATTCAAAAAATACAGCGGGTTGATGGAGTTATGCGAGTTAGGGTTATTTCAGCCTAACCGAAAAGCTTAGCTCTGACGGTCTGGCGATACGCCTTGGGTGTATTGCCGGACCACTGTTTAAACCTTGATGAAAACCAGGTTGCTTCCTTAAATCCGCTATAGCTGCCCACCTCTAATATAGATAAATCTGTATTCTTAAGTAGATCGCAGGCAAAGGTCATGCGAATGTGGGTCAAATAGTCTACAGGGGTCTGTCCCACCGCAGCTTTAAAGCGCCGGTTAAAGGTTCTTGTTGTCATTCCGAACTGGATTGCTAAATTGGCAATGTTAAGGGCTTTCCCGAGATTGTCCTGCATCCAAATCTGAGCCTGAACGATTGCTTCGTCAGCATGCTTTTTGTCCCTATCCTCGTCAATACTCACCGATTCTGAAATATTGCGAATTTCGTGAAAGAAATTGCGTTGCGCCTGACGCGCTATAATGCGCCCAAAGATTCGCTCTACCTGATACACAATCAACTCCGCCATGGCGTTTACACTGGCGGCACAATAGATATTTCCCGCGGTTGTGGTGAACTGTTGCCGCTCCAGTTGGACTCTGGGATAACGGCGTTGCAGTTGATCAAAATAATGCCAGTGGGTGGTTGCTGGTTTATCGTCGAGCAGGCCTGCCTCGGCAAGAAAACAGACCCCAGTACCCACCGCAGTGAAGTTACAGTTTTGTCGATGCTGTTCCTGAAGCCAGGGGATATATGCCTGATATTTTTCCATAGCTGGCTGTGGGTTGCGCCACAGTGCGGGAATATG
>Ga0207964_1000342_pt1 | contig 13166 bp, 8 predicted proteins | sample Knorr_S23_td_250_FD_185608 | JGI IMG/M metagenome (GOLD analysis project Ga0207964, IMG submission 185608) | Marine microbial communities from Southern Atlantic Ocean transect - Knorr_S23_td_250_ad_251m_LV_A (SPAdes) (version 2) | ecosystem: Environmental > Aquatic > Marine > Oceanic | place...
TTCTTTTAGTGATTTAGCTAGTCCCCTAGAGTAGGGGTAACCCCAAAAGAATCTAATTATTTGACAAGAGGTGAATAATGCTGGGGCGATGGTTCTAAGAGGTAATTTGCTAGTGATTTAGAGACCCCTATACCTATAGAAAATGATAAAATACTCTACTTGTACTAGTTTGTTTATGCAACGGCATTATTAGAATTATCGTGTAAACTAACTTCATTTGAATTCCAATATTCAATCTCTGTATTTGGTCTTAGATTAATTGCTTTATCCATTTCATCCTTCATTACACATTGTATATATAACTCATTTCCAACAGTAGTTACAACAGAATCGTGTATGGTAAAGATTGGGAGTTCAGGCCTTTCTCTTTCTATCCGTTTTGCAACTCTATTTAATATGATCTCACTTTCAATTCTTTGAAGTAAAATTGGGAGTAAATTTGATTTGTTTTTCTTAATCATAGCCAATACTTTGTATACTTCAGGAAAGAGTATTTTAAATTCTCTTTTTGGTTTTGCATCTTTCTGTCCTATATACCTATTGTCGGTAAATAAAATCTGAAAGACTGATATTTTAACTTCTTTCCTACTGCGCTTACTAAAATTCAAATTCCTTTCTAAATACTCATATAAATCACCTTTTTCACACAATGAAATATACTTTCTAGTACTCTGAGTATCAATTGATTGATTAAAAGTTGGAAACATAGTATAAGTATTACTACTATAAGATTCAATATTATTAATTATATCATAAATAAAATTTACCTCTTTGTCTTTATACTTGACATTTCTATAGGTTAATAACACATTATTAGAGTCCTTTTTAGACCAATACTCTTGTTTTAGAAGAATTGTGGTTAAGAGTGGTTGTGAATTTGAATAATCTACTGCGACTAACTTATTTCCTTTGTATGTAATGAAATTTCTTAATTCCTTTTTGATATTGGTTAAATTGGTGTGTAACCTATATCCAGTTTCATCTACTTTAAATCTTATCTGCTTGTTATGAATTAAATAGATTGCTCTTAACTGATGGTAAAACCAACAAATAGGATTTACAGGAACATTATTCTGGTCGAATTTGCTATTATCTTGCATTTGTCTCTCAAAAAACAAATCTACCTGAATTTTGTAATCATTAAGTTTAGTCTGATATAAATTATATATATAACTCTCGGCTGCTTCAACATCAATTTCTATATCATATATAAACTGATGTAAATGCTCATAATTATTAAGGCTTGTAGTGTTGTTTTTAATAAACTTCTTTACCAATGTTGAATTCGTAATCTTCTTTATTACAGGGATCGCATCTTTATATTCTTTAGTGTATCGATAGCCTTTGGACTTCCTTCCTATTATATAACTATTATCGCACTCAATTACATCTACTTGGATTAGTAAATTGAGTATTTCTTTATAACAGTCACCATACAATTCTTTTAATTTCTTAGCTGACAGGAGTGTATAAGGATTTATTGAAGTGGTTTTCTTAAGTCTAGAATGAGTTATAGAATCTAATAAGACATAAATCTTATCCTTCATTACTTTACTGAGAATTAATTGATGTTTATGCTCTATTCTACTTAAATCTAAATTTGAAGGTACTAATGCAATAATTGTTTTTTTTTGTCTCATTTAGCTTATTAGATATGGTTAGACAACATTATATTTTAAGATATGTACAACTATGTATTACAATAACTTAATGACTATAAATATACCCAACTAATACTTGTTAAATAAGTAATTAACCCAGAGCTTTTTAACAAAAAAAAGGTCTTTTGTTGAAAGTGTTTTCTAAAGTAAAAAGAGAATAGACTAGAATTAAACGAATAGAGAAAGAGAAACAAAAAAAAACTGACAGTTTTACTGACAGTATTCGGCTACTTATCGCCTAAATTTGATTAAATTGACGCTTATTAATTAGATCAGGATTTTTATTTAAATTCGGACTAACCGCCTTTAAAACAACAAAAAGGCTCGCTAACACTAAGTTAACAAGCCTTCCTTCTAGTTGCGGGGACTGGACTCGAACCAGTGACCTTCGGGTTATGAGCCCGACGAGCTACCAACTGCTCCACCCCGCGGTGCAAATATAAGACAAAGAGATTCTAGAAAACAAGATAACAGCACAATTTTCTCATCTTTTTCACAAGCATCTGTTTATCAACGCATGAAGGTATATTCACAAGAAAAACAAGCTTAATGACTTAGGAGAAATAATAATTTTCAGGGGTATATTTATTGTATCTTTGCAGCCGAAATGGAAGAAAAAAAATACAAATCAGGATTTGTAAACATCATTGGGAATCCAAATGTTGGGAAATCTACTTTGATGAACAAACTCATCGGAGAGCGTCTTTCGATTATTACATCAAAAGCGCAGACGACCCGTCATAGGATACTTGGAATTGTAAATGATGAAAACTACCAAATTGTATTTTCTGACACTCCGGGCATCATTCAGCCAAACTACAACCTTCAATCAAGTATGATGAAATTTGTTCGTTCTGCATTTCAGGACGCTGACGTATTTCTTTACATGGTTGAAATTGGAGAAAAAACCTTAAAAGACAGTAGTTTTTTTGAGCGTCTGAAAAATACAGATATTCCAATTTTATTACTCATCAATAAAATTGATAAATCAAATCAAGAGGGTGTAGAAAAAGCGATGAAACACTGGCAAGAGCAACTGCCAAAAGCGAAGATCATTCCTATTTCTGCCATCGAAGGGTTTGGTGTAGATAAGATCATGGATGAAATAATAACGATGCTTCCACAAGGAACCCCTTACTTCCCTACGGATGCTCTTACAGATAAACCTGAACGCTTTTTTGTTTCAGAGATTATTAGAGAAAAAATCCTTCTTAACTACCAAAAAGAGATTCCTTACTCCGTAGAAGTTGTTATTGAAACTTTTAAAGAAGAAGAAAACATCATTCGTATTGGTGGAATTATCAACGTAGCCCGCGAAACACAAAAAGGAATTATCATCGGGCATCAGGGTAAAGCCTTAAAAAAGGTAGGAACTCAGGCCCGAAAGGACTTGGAAACTTTCTTCGGAAAGAAAGTATTTTTAGAATTATTTGTAAAAGTAACGAAGAACTGGCGCGATAACGATCAAGACTTAAAGCGTTTCGGGTACTTCATATAAACTTAAAAATGGGGAATATTGTTGCCATTGTTGGCCGTCCAAATGTTGGGAAATCCACACTTTTCAACCGACTAACGCAGCGTCGTCAAGCAATTGTTGATGCTGTGAGCGGGGTTACCCGTGATCGCCATTACGGCACTTCCGACTGGAATGGTCGAGATTTTACAGTAATCGATACAGGTGGTTATGTAACAGGGTCTGAAGACGTTTTTGAGGGCGAGATCAGAAAACAGGTTAAAATTGCCATGGAAGAAGCCGACTCCATCATTTTTGTAGTTGATGTTGAAACAGGAACCACAGACCTGGACATGGATGTTGCTCAAATCCTTCGCAAAGCAAACAAACCGGTTTTTATTGCTGTAAACAAAGTTGACAATGCCATGAGAATGGATGATGCCATGGAGTTTTACAATCTTGGGTTGGGTGAGTACTTTGCTATTTCATCAATTAATGGGAGTGGAACCGGAGACTTATTGGATGCCGTAGTAAATACATTTTCAAAAGAAGATGAAGAAGGGGGCGATGAGCTGCCTAAATTTGCCATCGTTGGTCGACCTAATGCAGGTAAATCATCCTTAGTAAATGCCTTAATGGGACAAAACAAAAACATCGTCACCAATATCGCAGGCACAACCCGAGATTCTATAGACACACATTACAATCAATTCGGTCATGAATTTACACTTGTAGATACAGCCGGACTAAGAAAAAAATCCAAGGTTCACGAAAACCTTGAGTTTTACTCAGTAATGAGAACAATTAGAGCCATTGAGCATAGCGACGTTTGTATCGTTATGGTTGATGCAACCATCGGATTCGACGCTCAAGACCTTAACATTTTTCATTTAGCAGAAAAAAACAACAAAGGAATTGTTGTTTTAGTTAATAAATGGGATTTGGTTGAAGACAAGGAAACCATGACCATGGAGCACTACCGCAAGATGATCCTTACGAAAACAGCTCCGTTTACAGACTATCCTATCATATTCATTTCGGCTACAACGAAACAACGTATTTTTAAAGCCGTAGAAATGGCTATTGAAGTGTACAATCGAAAAAACACCAAAATATCTACTTCCGAATTGAATAATGTGTTTTTGCCAATTACCGAAACTACACCACCACCATCGTACAAAGGAAAGTATGTAAAAATTAAATACATCACTCAAATCCCTACGATGGTACCTTCGTTTGCATTCTTCTGCAATTTACCGCAATACGTTAAAGATCCATACAAACGGTTTATCGAAAATAAACTAAGAGAAATGTACGATCTTAATGGAGTACCTATTCGGATCTATTTCAGAAAAAAATAATTAAAGTGGCTTTTGCCACTTTTTTATTGCCTACTAAAAATTTTAATAATCCTTTGGAATTCAGTATATTAATCTGGGCAAAAAAAACAATCTCTCATTAACCTTCCGGACGAAAAATAAGATTGTATTCGTATATTTACATACGTAGAGCCTTCGATGATTGAGAGCTTTTATTATTCAATAAACTATGACAGCTACTTTAAACAAAGAAGAAAGATCTGAAATTCGCAAAAGAATATTCCTCCATCTGGACGGATGGGCAGTGATCCCCACCATTTACAACCTAAAACAACTCAATGTACTTTCACTATTCATAGAAAAAAAACAATGGAAACTAAGTAAACTAAATTCAATTACTCAAACCAATGAAGGCTATTTGAATGTAGCTCTTCGCATACTTGCCTCACAAGGATACCTCAATAGAAAGGTAGATAATGAATTAGATGAAATTGACTTAGAAATCACCGACCTGGGCCTACAGGCATTTAAACTTTCCGAACACTATGATGTGTTCTATAAGTTGATGAAAAATTACATCGTTCGACCAGGAAACATCATTTCTGAATCTGCAAACATTAAGGCGCTGGAAGAAGCCCGGGAGGAACTAAAACACTTCCAAAACATTGAAAATAATGAAATTCGGGAACGAATGACTTATCATATGGAGGGGGTTTTACTCGGTCCGACTATGGTAGGCTTAGGTATAAATCAAAAATTAAAAAACTTAGACCAAAATTTCATCCTGAGTCCTGAAAGCCTCGAAATTCCTGAAAGAACATTTAAGTGGTTAATAAAAATCCTGGATCAACTAAACTTCATCACAAAAGCAAAATCAAAATATCACTTCAATTCTAAAGGGATCTACTACGCTAAAAGGGCCAGTGCTTACGGTGTTACCATATCCTACCTGCCAACCTTTGCACAATTAGGCACACTACTCAAAGGAGATCCAAATAAAATTTGGCAAAAAAATGACGAAGGACATGAGAGTCATGTGTACCGCTATATGAACGTATGGGGAAGCGGTGGAGCTCATAGTACGTACTTCAAAAAAGTAGACCAAATAATTATTGAGCTTTTCAATAAACCTATAAATGAACAGCCGAAAGGTCTGATCGATGTAGGATGTGGAGACGGAACCTTTATTAATCATGTCTTTGATGTGATTTACCACAAAACTGAAAGAGGAAAAATATTAGATAAACACCCACTGTTTATTGCCGGTGTCGACTACAATCAAAAGGCACGAATGGCTACCAAAAACAGGATGAAGGCCAAAGATATATGGGCTAAAATAGAATTTGGAGACATTAGTAACCCTGATTATCTGAACAAGATGCTTATAGAAAAGCACGAAATAGAATTAGGGGATCTCTTAAACACCAGAACCTTTTTAGACCACAATCGCATCTACCAAAAGCCTGATAAAACTGAGCTCTCTTGTAAATCAAATGGAGCTTTTGCCTATCGGGGAAGAAGAATTCCAAATAATGAATTGTTTCAAAACCTAAGTGATCATTTAAAAGCCTGGACTCCTTACCTAAAAAAATTTGGATTATTAATCGTTGAGCTACATTCTATTAATCCGACACAATCAGCATCTAATATTGGCAAAACGCTTGCCACTGCCTACGACGCAACTCATGGCTACACCGATCAATATATTATAGAATTACCTTGTTTTTTAAACGCTGCAAAACAGGCCGGACTACAACCTGTTCCAGAGTACTTATTTAAATTTCCTGATGAGCAAAAAACAACCGTAAGCATCCAACTTTTAAAATCAGTATAAGCAAATAAAAGAGCTCTGAAATCATGTAATTTTTGAAAAATAAAATAAATTTTAGTGGTAATGCTTGTGGAATACGCAAATATTATGGTATATTTTGTTAACTTTGTAAGCTTGAAATTTAAACTCTTCATAACACTCCTCCCCATCGTTTCAGCCTGTCTAGCCCAAGTTGAAACGTATTTGGTCAGTGATTTGAATTTCAGAGAATTTCTACAAGAAAATCACTCTGAAGTTTTAGTCAATGGCTCTTTGTTGGATATTGAGGCGTGTACATCAGTTACATGGATGGACTGCTCTTCGCAAGAAATTTCCAACTTAGATGGCATACAATACTTTGAAAATCTATCACATTTAAATTGCAGCTACAACCCACTGACAGAGCTAGTAAACATCCCTCCTAATATAGCTCACTTAAATTGTAGTTACTGCGTAAATATAGACACGATAGGAACATTACCTAACACACTGAATTACTTTGATTGCAGCTACAATCAAATTGACGAATTACCTGACTTACCTTTAAGTTTGGAGCAACTTTTTTGCTCTGTCAACACGCTAACATCCATACCTTATCTACCCCACAACTTAACACATATAGATTGCAGTTTCAACAATCTTGTAGAATTACCCTATTTACCTAATAGTCTAGCACTTATCAACTGCAGCTACAATAATCTGACATCATTGCCGGATCTGCCACCTGATCTAGGATTAATTTACAACAACCCACTAAGCATTTTCAACAATAACATCCAATGTGTAGGAGAATACACGGAAATATTTGAGGAATTACTTGGTATTTATTCCAATTGTATTGACTCAACTAATTTAGTTACTCAAGACCTGTTATTGCCCGAAGGCTGGTCTATATTTTCCATTTATGGCATGAGTGCAAATATGAGTTTAGAAAATATTCTAGGCTCTATTATTGACCATGTAATTATGGCAAAAGACAACTATGGATCTGTTTATCTTACGGAATGGGATTACAATGGTGTAGGTGATATTGCTCTGGGTGAAGCATATCAAATAAAAACTTATTCTGAAACCACACTTTCATTAGATTTAGAATACATACAACCGGAATCTAAGCCCATAAATATGAATGCGGGTTGGAACATGATCGGTTACCTTAGAAACATGCCTGCACCAGCAGATTTGGTCTTAGCCGAACTCGTTGAAACAGGCAATCTTTTAATCGCCAAAGACCATTCAGGAGCTGTCTATCTTCCATCGTGGGGATTTAATGGCATTGGTAATATGGAATCCGGAAAAGGCTATCAGGTGAAACTACAAGAAGATACCCAACTACACTTTCTGCCCAATAACATGAATTATTAAGTTAATTCTATTCTCTATAATCAGATAGAATAAAATCTCATCATACTAGTTTATCAGCGTAAGTTTTAATACCTTGGGCAGACAAACTCACTTAACCCCCCTTAGAATGAAACGCCTGCTCTACTTTCTATTTGCGTTACTTACCTGTAATGCCTTTGCTCAAAACATTGAATCGGGTCAATTTTACACCCCAATAAACACAGGAGCTAATATGACTCTGGGTATTAACACAGACGATTTGGACAGTTTTATCGGTGCCGTGATTGGAGCCTTTAACTCGCAAGGATCCTGTATAGGGATGGAAGTCATTCAAGATGAATTTTTCTCTATAGCCATCTGGGGTAATGATACCGGAACACCTTATTTAGATGGTTTATCAGATGGAGAAATTCCTACTTTTGCGATACTTACAGAAAACGGACTTGTCATATCCATAGCAGAAATGGCAAACTTCTCAGGCTACGTAACGAATGCTTTGGAGGTGTCTACTTCTATAGCTCTTGCCGGCTGTACATCTGATACATATCTGGAGTTTCATACCCAGGGATACACTGCCGATGTGGATGACGGATCCTGCCAAACCCGAACGTACACATTAGATGTAAGTCCGGAATTGTTTGATCCCATTACGCAAACTGACAACAACATGGTTATCGGAATGGATGCTCCTATAATCAACCTGTTTGAAGGTGGAACCCTTGGTGCCTTTTACGATCTGGATGGCGATGGAATCTTAGAATGTATAGACACCATCGAAATCCCCGGAACAGACAACGGTTCTGATGGTTTTTTCACCTTTAGCTTATGGGGTGACGACCAGTTAACTGATGAAATTGATGGTCTTACAAGTGGACAAACTCCAATATTTGCAATTCTTACAAGTTCTAACTATGTATTGGCATTTGAATCTGTACCGGAATTTGAAGGCTATGCCGTAAATGCATTTCCTACATTCACTGAAATTATATTCGACCTAACAATATATGGTTGTATGGACCCTGCTTACTGTAACTTCAACCCGGATGCAGAAGAAGATGACGGTTCATGTGAGGGATTACCCGGTTGTATTGACGATCACTTTGTTGAATTTAACGAAAATGCCTCTTGTGAACTTGAAGGTGCCTGTATAACGAAATGGAAAGGTGCCTATCAACAATTAAACAATAATTTGGTTAGTGTAACTGCTGATTTTGAAACAAAAGAGGCCAACTATCTCGCACAGATCAACAATCTGGAAGATTCCATTGCCAATTTTTCTTCCCCTATTTCAATAGACATTCTTGAAGGGTGGAATATTATTGGATACACACTGGATGAAGCTCAGGATGCTGCAGCAACCTTTGAAGCTATTGTTGATCACATATTAATTGTGAAAAACAACAATGCAGACGTGTACTGGCCGGAATTTGGATTTAACGGGATCGGTGATCTTATCCCTGGTCAGGGATACCAAATTAAGGTAACTCAGGGAATCGATGCCTTCATGTATCCAAAAACAGACGGGCAAAGAATTGCACTTACCCCAACCGTACCACAATGGGTCATTGACATGCCTGTGGAAGTACATCCAAACGACATTCGATCTCTGGTTAAAGTTGTAAACCTGTTAGGACAAGAGGTTGACTTAAATGAAACTCTAAAAGGCTCAACACTGATCTATCTCTTCAGCGATGGAACCGTAGAGAAAAAATTACACTAAAAAAATGCCCCGCAAATGCGGGGCTTTTTTAATCACCAAACTTCCTAAACAATAGTAAATTAAGCTCAAAATGACTATCTTTAAACCATAACCTCCCCCTCGTTATGAAAAGATGTTGTTTACTCATCGCTTTTGGTTGTCATTTTTTTGCATCCGTAGCTCAAGATATCAGTCAATATTATTTGACGGATAGTGCCGAGTACATATCGAAACTCGAGCAACTTCTTTCTGAACAAGAGACTTACTTCATTAGCCTTATTGACTCTGTAGCAAACAACCCTATTGACATTTCTCTTAGTGAAGGCTGGAACAACATAGGATACCCGCTTAAAAGCCCAATAAATGTTGCAGCAGCGCTATACCCAATACACCAAAACATTGAGGTAATTAAAGATAATGAGGGACATGTTTACATACCACAATTCGCATTTAATGGCATTGGAGATTTCACACCCGGCCTCGGCTACCAAATTAAAATGACTAACGCTGTCGCAAGTTTTTCTTTTACCATGGAAAACATAGCTGTAAATTATCTATTTGAAATTGAAGGCTGCACCGAGCCAACTGCACCAAATTACTGGCCACTCGCAAATAAAGATGACGGCAGTTGTTTAATAGATACCGACAACGATCTCATCTATGATACGGATGAAATTCAAGGCTGTCAGGATGAGAATGCTTGTAACTACGACCCTTTAGCTACAGATGCCGGTGAATGCTTGCACCCTGTTCCGGGTTATGACTGCAATGACAACTGCATTAACGATGGCGATGGAGACTTAATTTGTGACGAATTTGAAATAGAAGGCTGCCTCGACATAAACGCATGCAATTACAATGAAAATACTACAGAATTAATTGAATGCGTATATGCTGAAAATTATTATGATTGTGATGACATCCTCGCTGTTGAAATTGGAGATGAAGTATTTGGAGGAATCGTATTTTACATTAGCGAAGATCTGAAAACAGGTATGGTTGTTAGTACCGACGATCAAAGCAACGCTGCAAACTGGGGTTGCCAGGGAACTCTGATAGATGGAGCAAATGACAGTCAAATCGGATCCGGTCTTCAAAACACCCTGAACATCACAAATGATTGTAGTCAAAACAATATTGCTGCAAAGATCTGTAACGAGCTAACACGAAATGGCTACGACGACTGGTACTTGCCAAGCAAAGATGAACTCAATTTAATATTTACAAATCTCCACAGTCAGGGATTAGGGAATTTCAGTTCTATCTACTGGTCTTCCAGTCAATATTCTGATTTCTTTGCATGGATACAAAACTTTAATGGCGGATCCCAAAATTACGACGGCAAATACGCAAACAGACAGGTGAGAGCAGTGCGCTCATTCTAAAGCTGAATCCCCTTCCTAAACCTTGGGTTTAAACCAAGGTTTAACGCTTCGCTAACAAGGTTTCTATTTGAGCCTGATATTTCTCCCAGTCTTCCATCTGCTGATCAAGATCATCTTTAGACTTTTGATAATTGGTAAAGAATTCAACATCCGATAATAATGATTCACTTTTCTGTGGATCGGCCAGGTCTACATCACACTTCGCAATAAACTTTTCCAGATCATCTATTTTGCGCTCTGCTTTAGAAAGTAGATTATTAACTTTTTTTATTTCTTTTTCAAGAGCCTTTCTATCTTCCTTACCCAACTGAACTTTAACGGGTTTTTTAAGCTCTTTAGAGCGCTTTTCTATCTCGCGCATAGATTCTACTTTTCTAAAGCTTAAATAATCGTTAATATCTCCTAAATGCGTTTTGATTTGCCCATCTCTGAACTCAATGATCTTATTTGAAAGTCCGGCAAGAAAATCTCTGTCGTGAGAAACAATCACCAAAGTTCCCTGATAGGACTTCAAAGCATTCTTTAATACTTCTTTTGAAATAATATCTAAATGATTGGTAGGCTCATCGAGAATTAAAAAATTTGAAGACTGCAACAACATTTTACATAATGCCAGTCTGGATCGTTCTCCTCCGGAAAGTACACTTACCTTTTTCTCTACATCATCGCCACTAAACAAAAATGAACCCAGCATATCTCTCGACCTGGGTCTCAATGTATCATCGGCAACATCTTCAATAACATCAATGACTCTTTTTTCCGGATCTAATAGTTCTGCCTGATTTTGAGCAAAATAACTCATAGCTACATTGTGCCCTGTTTTTATAATCCCCTGATGTGTTTCAGCTTCGGTAATACATTTAATTAAAGTAGTTTTTCCCTGACCGTTCTGCCCCACAAAAGCCAGACGATCTCCACGATCAATTTGCAGGTCTAAATTTTGAATAACCTTTTTTTCTCCGTAGGATTTTGATAATTGTTCAATCTCTAAAATTACTTTTCCTGGCGCTGTAGACTCCGGAAATGAAAAATTCATTTTTTTAAGGTCTGTAGCGTCAACTTCCACGCGATCCATTTTATCGAGTTTCTTAATCAAACTTTGGGCAAAGGCAGCCTTACTCGCTTTGTACCTAAACTTATCTATTAGCTCTTCCGTTTGTTTGATCTCCTTATCTTGATTTTTCTTTACCGCAACTTGTTGCTCTAGGCGCTCCTGACGCAATTGCAAATACTTTGTATAAGGGGCTTTATAATCATAAACCTTACGATTTGCAATTTCTATCGTTCTATTGGTAACCTGATCCAGGAATGCCCTGTCGTGTGAAACCAATATAACCGCTCCTGCATAGCTTCTTAAAAAATTCTCCAGCCAAACAATAGACTCAATATCAAGGTGGTTTGTAGGCTCATCCAAAAGCAACACATCCGGGTTACTCAATAAGACCTTAGCCAATTCAATACGCATACGCCATCCACCACTAAACGTGTCGGTTAGTTTTGTAAGGTCTTCCGATTTAAAACCTAAACCAAAAAGCACCTTTTCTATGTGTGCATGGAATGTATAACCACCAATTACATTTAATTCGTGCTCTAATTCACTACACTTGTTTATGATCTCAAGGTATTCCTCCGATTCATAATCCGTTCTGTTTACAAGTTCTTCCTGAATAAAATTAAGTTCTTTTTGAACCTGTTTGATCCGTTCAAAAGCCTTTTCAGCCTCCTCAAGAACGGTATTACCTTTTACAAAGTCGATGTCCTGAGATAAATAACCTACTTCCATCTCTTTTTGTAGGTTAACCGAACCGGAATCGAAACCTTTTTTGGAATGAATAATCTTTAACAAGGTGGACTTACCTGCCCCATTCTTTCCAACAAGGCCTATTCGATCACCCTTATTTACCATAAAGCTCATATCGGCAAACAACACCTCACCTCCAAACTGCACACTTATATCCTGAATTGCTAACATGGCATCTCGTTTTCGTAACGTTTAATATCTACTTCAGGGTCTAAAGAAATCCCCTGTTCCATAAAGTTAATGAGTTGCAAAGATAAGTAGGGAGAAATTAATAAACCACGAGTTCCAAGACCATTAAACACAATAATATTGTCGTATTTAGGATGTGACCCAAGCAACGCTCTTCGATCCTTTACGGTTGGTCTTAAACCGGCCTCCTGTTTTACCACCTCAGGCACTACATTTACCAATTCTTTTAACTTATCTAAAAGCTCTTGTCTTGCTTGCACTGTACAAACCTCATCTTTATCGTCCCAATTAAAAGTCGCTCCCACTTTGTACACGTCGTCACCTAAAGGAAGAATTGAAATGTTACTTTTTATCAGTTCTCTGACCTGCAAGCCTTTTAACTTTACCGTGATCAACTCTCCCTTTGTTCGCATTAAAGGTAAATAGTTGAAGAAAGGATTATTCGTTAATCTATGTCCTTCACAAAAGACTATTTTGTCTGCTGAAACAGATTTGTATACCACAG
>Ga0207964_1000343_pt1 | contig 13156 bp, 12 predicted proteins | sample Knorr_S23_td_250_FD_185608 | JGI IMG/M metagenome (GOLD analysis project Ga0207964, IMG submission 185608) | Marine microbial communities from Southern Atlantic Ocean transect - Knorr_S23_td_250_ad_251m_LV_A (SPAdes) (version 2) | ecosystem: Environmental > Aquatic > Marine > Oceanic | place...
CATGGTGCCAAAGGCATTTTGGTCAATATTACTAGCGGATATGATCTTACCTTGGGTGAGTTTGAAGAAGTGGGTAATACGGTCCGTGAATTTGCCGATGAGGATGCCACCATTATCGTAGGTAGTGTTTTTGATCCCGATCTTGATGATCAGCTTCGAGTAACGGTTGTAGCCACTGGATTGCGTACTCCTTCATCGCAAAAAGGTCCTCATGCTGTTGTGGTAGACAACCAGCCGCCACGCAAAGTTGGAGGTGATTTTGACTATAGCAGATTGGATCAGCCTACAGTCAATCGTCGCAGTGCAACAGTAGTGGGCGGTGGAGAGTCTACGGCCCGTAAGTTAGATACACAGTTAGATGCAGAGACTGACTATTTAGATGTGCCCGCGTTTTTGCGCAAACAGGCCGACTAAGTGCAATCCTGACCCCCTGCCATCGCGCCTCAGATTATAAATCTTGGTGGTGGGGGGCTTGTCTGTTAGAATGCGTGGCTCGCGGTATCGAGTCACTCAATATCATGATCAAGCAGCGTACATTAAAAAATGCGATTCAAGCTAATGGTGTTGGCCTGCACACTGGCGAAAAAGTATATATCACGCTTCATCCCGCCGAGCCTGACACCGGCATTGTATTTCGTCGTACAGATTTAAATCCCCCAGTAGAAATTCCAGCTAGAGCTGAGAATGTAGGGGATACCATGTTATCCACCACCTTGGTTAAAGACGATGTGCGCGTATCTACCATTGAGCACCTATTATCCGCTCTGGCCGGTCTGGGTATAGATAATCTAGTTATTGATGTCTCCGCATCTGAGATTCCAATTATGGATGGCAGTGCGGCACCTTTTGTATTCCTACTACAGTCAGCTGGCATAAAAGAGCAGGATGCACCTAAGAAATTTGTGCGAGTAAAACGACCAGTTACTGTTAAGCAAGATGATAAAGAAGCTACTTTCAGACCTTTTGATGGGTTTAAAATCAATTTTGCTATCGATTTTGATCATCCAGTATTTAAACAGCAGACATTAAATGCCAGTATCGACTTTTCAAGTACCTCCTTTGTTAAAGAAGTGAGTAGGGCGAGAACTTTTGGTTTTATGCATGATTTTGAGTACCTTCGTGCTAAAGGTTTAGCGCGCGGCGGAAGTTTAAACAATGCAATTGTGGTGGACGAATCTCAAATAGTGAATGAAGATGGTCTGCGTTTTGAAGATGAATTTGTAAAGCACAAGATTCTCGACGCTATTGGCGACCTCTACCTAATGGGTAATAGTATTATTGGAGAATTCGATGCCCATAAGTCTGGCCATGCCCTAAATAATGCCTCCCTGCTAGCGCTAATGGCAGAAAAGGATGCATGGGAAATGGTAACATTTATTGATAATGCTGAAGAAGTTCCTATATCCTATAATTAGGATAGCATTGGTCCCCAAGTCACAAGGTATTTACTCTAGTGAAAATAATCCTTATCAGTAATCGCTCAGACAGAGTCAGAACGTTCAGCCTCAACAGCTGGGCGCGTATTTTGCTGTCTGCTGTTGTGTTGGGGATCCCTGTTGTTGCAGGTGCATTGCTAGGGGTTAAGTTGACCGATGGCAAATGGCAACTGCGGTTTGAAAATAACATTGCAGAAATGCAAAGTGAATTGATATTGCATCGGCAAGAGCTAGACGGTGATCGCCAACAGGTTGAAGATACACTGTCTTTGATGACTGCAAAACTGGCGCAAATGCGTGCTCGCCTTGTGCGCCTCGATGCTTTGGGAGAGCAGTTAACGCAAATCTCTGGGCTTGAAGATGGAGAGTTCGACTTTTCCTCTACGCCTGGATTGGGTGGTCGCCAAGACCCTATTTTGATTGCCAAAAGAGATATTATTGAAAAGCAAACGGACCTTGCTGAGTTATTTGCGACTATGAACGATTCACTGTCGCAGCGCGAAACTAAAATGCAAATTTTGCGCACTACGCTTGCTGATCAATACCTTATCGATGAGCGCCGAGTGGCTGGCCGTCCTATTTCCAAAGGTTGGATGTCCTCCGCGTATGGTATGAGAACCGATCCATTTGATGGTCAACAGAGATGGCATGCCGGAGTTGATTTTGCTGGGCGACAGGGTTCCGATATTATCGCTGTAGCCTCAGGTGTTGTGACCTTTTCTGGTCATAAAAGCGGCTATGGGTTGATGGTTGAAATAAATCACAGTGATGGTCACCTGACCCGCTATGCACACAATGAAAAAAATCTTGCCAAATTGGGCACAGTGGTAAAAAAAGGTGATGTCATTGCCAAAATGGGAAGTTCTGGCCGTTCCACAGGGCCCCATGTTCACTTTGAAGTATTTAAAAATGGTCGTGTTGTAGACCCGGCCACCTATGTTCGACGAACCAGTCGCTAATCTCTTCCAGTATCTATAATATTACGCAAAGCTTTGACATAAAGCTTTGGTTACTACCTATTATCTGTGGATGAAAATTAATGTTTGGCAAACTATACAAGAGCCTATTTGGCAACAGCAATGATCGTGAGCTGCGCAAGATGCGCAAAATAGTCGATCGAATTAATCAACTAGAACCCCAGTATGAAGCCTTAAGTCTCGAGCAACTTCAGGACCAAACAGCGGAACTAAAAAACAGAGTAGCTAGTGGTGAGACTTTAGATCAACTCTTGCCTCAGGCCTTTGCAACCGTTAGAGAAACGGCCAAGAGAGTGTTGGGGATGCGTCATTTCGACGTTCAGATGATCGGTGGTATCACCTTGCACCAAGGTAAGATTGCCGAAATGCGTACAGGGGAGGGTAAAACCCTAGTTGCCACCTTGGCGGCCTACCTAAATGCACTTCAGGGCGACGGCGTACATGTAATTACCGTCAATGATTATCTAGCTAAGCGAGATGCAGAGTGGATGGCTCCTTTGTATATAGCTCTGGGTATGTCAGTTGGGGTTATTCAATCCTATCAGGGCGCAGACCTAGCTTGCTCCTTCAAAATCGATGCGCAGACTGAGGGTCAGGCCATTCCCTGCGATAGGAAAGAAGCTTACGCAGCAGATATCGTCTACGGAACAAACAATGAATTCGGTTTCGACTATCTTCGCGATAACATGGTGTTGTCACTAAATGATAAATCTCAGCGCGGCTTGGGTTTTGCCGTTGTCGATGAGGTTGATTCAATTCTTATCGACGAAGCCAGAACGCCATTGATTATATCTGGTGCAACTCAAGATAGTTCCAAACTCTACAGAGAGATCAATAATCTGGCGCTTAATCTAACTCCGCAGATAGAAACAGAGGGCGATGAAGAGCCGATTGCTGGGGACTTCGTTATAGATGAAAAAATTCGCAGTGTTGAGCTTACCGAAGACGGCCATCAAAAAATAGAACAAGTAATGATAAAAGCGGGTTTGTTGGCTACAGATGATAGTCTCTACCAAGCATCAAATTTGGGTCTATTACATCATATTCACTCAGCTCTACGCGCTCAGCATCTGTTTATCAAAGATGTTGAATATATTATTCAGAACGGTGAAGCGGTACTGGTCGACGAGCACACAGGTCGAACCATGCCAGGTAGAAGGCTATCAGAAGGACTTCATCAGGCCATCGAAGCCAAAGAGGGGCTTAACATTCAGCAGGAAAGCCAAACCTTGGCCTCTACAACCTTCCAAAACTACTTCCGGTTATACCGCAAGCTCTCTGGTATGACTGGGACTGCAGACACCGAAGCCTATGAATTCCATCAAATCTACGGTTTACAGGTCATGGTTATTCCCACCAATGTGGAGGTTAATCGAGAGGACCACAATGATCTTATTTTTCTATCTCAGGAAGAAAAATACGAAGCGGTTATAGACGATATTAAAGAAATTGTTGCCAAAGGTGCTCCGGTATTGGTGGGCACAGCCTCTGTTGAGACTTCAGAGTTGCTATCAAGTCGTCTACAGGCAGCAAAAATTGATCATAAAGTGCTTAACGCCAAACAGCATGAGCGCGAAGCCAATATTATTGTTAACGCAGGTCGTCCCGGTGCGGTGACCATTGCTACTAATATGGCGGGTCGAGGAACAGATATAGTTTTGGGTGGTAATCTCGATGCCGAACTTAAAGAGGCTGATCAGGCGGACGAAAGTGCCTTGGCAGCTATCAAAGCTGATTGGCAACAGCGTCATGCCAAAGTGATAGAGGCTGGTGGCTTGCATATTGTGGGTACAGAGCGTCATGAATCGCGGCGAATCGATAACCAACTTCGCGGCCGTGCCGGTCGACAGGGCGATCCGGGTTGGTCCAGATTCTACCTGTCCTTGGAAGACCCATTAATGCGTCTATTCGCCTCCGACCGAGTAAAAAATATGATGCGTGCTATGGGTATGCAGCGCGGTGAATCCATCGAACACCGTATGGTTACCAATGCCATAGTAAAGGCTCAGCGCAAAGTAGAAGGGCGAAATTTCGATATTCGTAAACATCTTCTCGAATATGATGATGTTGCTAATGACCAGCGTCAGGTGATTTACCAACAGCGCAATGACCTGCTGACCGATGAAGATATTTCCGAAGTTATCATCAATATTCGTGCCGATGTAGTCGATCAGACCATCAGTGCATTTATTCCACCTAACAGTATAGAAGAGCAGTGGGATATAGAGGGGTTGGAAAAGGTTTTGATCTCGGAATTTGCCACGCAAACGCCAGTACAGCATTGGCTAGATGAAGATGATCGCCTCCATGAGGAACAGCTTAGAGAGAGAATTATTAGCGCAGTGCAAACATCCTATAACGAGCGTTACGCCCATGTCGGTCAGGCAATGCGTGAAATAGAGCGCCAGATTATGTTGCAGTTGCTGGATAATCTCTGGAAAGATCATTTGACCAGTATGGACCAGTTGCGTCAAGGCATAGGGTTGAGAGCCTATGCACAAAAGAATCCAAAACAAGAGTACAAGCGGGAATCCTTTGCACTGTTTGAGGAACTGCTGGAAAACATTAAACATGAAACAATCAAATATCTGAGTCATGTTCAGGTGGCTTCGCAAACAGATATAGATCGTTTAGAGCAACAGCGTCGCCAACAGCAAGCTCAGCATCAGTACCAGCATGCACAGGTTGCCAATCTAAATGATTCAGAACAGCCGGAATCAGGTAGTTCAGAAGAAGCGGTTCAACCGGTGGTAAGGCCGGGGCCCAAAGTAGGTCGCAATGATCCCTGTCCCTGTGGCTCAGGCAAGAAATTTAAACAGTGTTGCGGTAAAATTTAATCATGGCCACAGGTAGCGATATATTTCCAACCATGTATCCAGTTGCCGGATTTCAACTGGGGACTGCCAGCGCTGGTATAAAAACGCCCGGACGCAGTGATCTTGTGCTGATGGCAATGGCCGAAGGTACAACGGTTGCTGGCGTATTTACACAGAATCGCTTCTGTGCGGCGCCAGTCACTATTGCCAAGCGCCACTTAGACTGCGGTCAGCCCAGATTTATGTTGATCAACACTGGAAACGCCAATGCGGGCACTGGCGAGCAGGGTATTGCAGATGCCCTTAAATGCTGTAGTGCGGTTGCTGATAAGATGGATGTACAGGTCGATTCCATATTGCCCTTTTCCACAGGGGTGATTGGTGAGCCATTGCCAGTAGATAGATTGTGTGCGGGGATACCAGACGCGGCGCAACAACTCTCCGAACAGGGTTGGGAACAGGCTGCCACAGGTATTTTAACCACAGATACCAGACCCAAAGGTGCCTCAATTCAGTGCGATATTAATGGCTCCAAGATTACCATTACTGGCATCAGTAAAGGCTCGGGAATGATCAAGCCCAATATGGCGACCATGTTGGGATTTGTGGCCACAGATGCGGCGATACACCCAGAATTACTCCACAGAGCAGTGCGACTTGCCACTGAAAAATCTTTTAATAGAATCACCGTAGATAGCGATACTTCAACCAATGATGCGGTTATTTTAGCGGCTACAGGTGCCAGTGGTGTCGAGATAGATGAAACTAATTTTGATCAATTTTTATCTCAGCTTAGCGCTGTTTTTATCGATCTAGCTCAGGCCATTATTCGCGATGGTGAAGGAGCTAGTAAATTTGTTTCAGTTATTGTCGAAACTGCCGCAAATTCCCAAGAGGCCCTTGCGGTTGCTTACAGTATTGCCGAATCACCATTGGTGAAGACAGCACTCACAGCTTCAGACCCCAATTGGGGAAGAATATTAGCGGCTATTGGCCGCGCTGGTATCGAAGATTTAGATATATCTCAAATACAGCTTAGACTAAACTCCGTATTGATAGCCGAATCTGGTGGTCGGGCTGCAAGTTATACCGAGGCTCAGGGTCAACAGGCCATGCAACCAGAAGATATTGAAATACAGGTTAAACTCAATCGAGGTCAAACCACAGAGACTGTATGGACCACCGATCTCAGCTACGAGTATGTGCGCATCAATGCCGAATATCGAACCTAAGTGTTCGGCAATACCCACCAAAACCTCAGTGCATGTGGTGGCGGCGGTTATTTATGACAATCATGATAGTCGACAAATCCTGATAGCAAAGCGTCCCAAACATGTTCATCAGGGTGGCCTTTGGGAGTTTCCTGGTGGCAAAGTCAGTGAGGGTGAGACAGCCAGTCAGGCTCTATCTAGAGAGCTATTAGAAGAACTAGATATCTCAATTGTCGACTACAAACCCCTAATGCAGGTTTTTCACGACTACCAAGATAAACAGGTATTTTTAGATATTTGGTCGGTGACTTCTTTTAAAGGTGAGGCGAGAGGGGCCGAGGGGCAAGAATGTCGCTGGGTGAATATCCGAGATGTTCTTGCAGAAAACAGCAACTACCAATTTCCGGCGGCCAACCGCGCTATTCTCGACAAATTGGGCTCAATTGAGATTTAACTCTCTTCCTCTAGCTGGGATGCATCGAAGCAGGGCTCTCCGGCAATACTAAAACGTTCAGTTGCCCAGTCACCAAAATCAATTTGCTTACAGCGTTCTGAGCAAAAAGGCCGGTAAGGTGAGCGGTCGGTCCACTCAACAGAAGTTTTACAAGTTGGGCATTTAATACTGGGGGAAGTTGCCATTATTCTAAAATCCAAAAGTTAACACTCAGTGTTTTTTAAAAATTCTTGATGTAACGCATTTACGCGGGGTTCTAGACTATCAAAACTCTGGGAATTATCAAAAACCAAATCCGCCTTGTCCAGTCTCTGCTCGCGGCTCATTTGTGTATCCATAATAGCTTGAATACCCTCGCTATTCACGCCATCTCTTAAACTGGCTCTTTGCAGTTGCAACGACTCAGGTACATCTACCACTAAAATAGAATCAACCAACTGATATTGATCAGTCTCTAATAGTAGCGGTGATTCCAAAATAATATAGGGGCTATTCTCAGCCTGTTGAATTTGGGTAATAATCCACTCCCTAATCAAGGGGTGCAACAGTTGCTCCAACCATTTTTTTTCACGGGCATCGGAGAAAATAATTTTACGCAACGCCGCTCGATTAAGTGTTTGGTCTACAACCACCTCAACATCTTGCCAATTTCCTTGTGCAAAGTGATCGCGGATAGTGGTCAAGGCTTGAGATCCCGATGCTACTACAGCCCGTGAACCCTGATCTGCGTTGACAACCTTTACACCCAGATTTTCAAAAGCATTGGCCACCGCAGTTTTGCCGCTACCAATGCCACCTGTTAAGCCGACAGTATATGATTTATTAGGCATATATCTCTCGATCTGCACCTAAAACGATAGGTAGGCTAGATAACTAAATATATCTTCACCCCATTGCATAGTGATCCAGCCCGAGATACACAGATAGGGTCCAAAGGCAAAGGGAATGTTTTTATCTCGGCCGGCGAACAGAATCCCGCAACAGGCCACCAGAATTCCCAACAAAGAAGATAGCAGGATAACTGCCGGGATCATTTGCCATCCTAACCAAGCGCCAATGGCGGCATTCAGTTTAAAATCACCATAGCCCATACCTTCCTTTCCAGTTATCCACTTAAACAGCCAAAACAGTAACCAGAGGGGTAAATAACCCAATAAGGCGCCTATAACAGCGTCTTCAATACCCACAAATACACCGTTTAAATTCAGTATTAAGCCCAGCCATAGCAGTGGCAATGTTATTTGGTCGGGGAGTAATTTTTCGCGCAGATCTATCACTGCTAGAACGATTAATGCATAGGAAAAAATAATGCTACAGAAGGTTTGTAACGTCAGTTCGTAACTGGTTAACAGATAGGCTGTAATTAATCCTGTGGCTATTTCGACTATGGGGTACTGCATGGAGATCGGATTGCGACAGGCACTACAACGACCTCTGAGATAGCAGTAACTCAGTATAGGTATATTGTGGATTGCTTTTATAGCGGTGCCACAATCCGGACAGCGAGATCGAGGCGTTGATAGGCTAATTGGTTCCTCAGGGAAAGGATCTAGACCCAAAAAAAGTCTCGATTCCCTGCTCCATTCAGCTTGTAGCATCATCGGCAGTCGCAAGATAACCACATTGAGAAAACTGCCAACCACTGAGCCCAGAAGTAGCCCAGTTAAAGCTAGTAAAGTTGGTGGCACTGTCAATTCAAGCATAATCACTGGTTAACTCATATTTAGAGACGCTAATTAAGTATAACGACCTTTATCGCATCATACTAAATAATATGACCGAGCTGAAAAATGGGCAAGTACATAGCTATTAACAATCCGCCTACCAACAATCCTATAACCATAATTAGAATGGGTTCTATAAGCGGGATAATGGTACTTAATGTGGCATTAACATCCTCATCATACATATCGGCCGCCTTGTGTAAAATTTGACTAAGAGAGCCAGATTCCTCTCCCAAATTGACCATTTGTTGCAAGGGCGTGGGAAAGAGCGACTGGTTACCCATGGCGCGATACAGAGAAATACCATGGGCAATATCCTGCCTTATTGAGTAAATAGCCCGTGCATAAAGGGGATTATCCATGGTTGAGGCCGTGCATTTAAGGGCGTCCAGAATGGGCAATCCAGAGGAGAGGGTAGTTGCCAATGTTTGGGTAAATCTCGCCAAAATAATATTGACGGTTAATTTGCCGACAATAGGTAGTTTCAGCTTGAGTCTATCGACAAAGTTAGAGAATATCGCCGACTTTTTTTTGACCGCGACAAGGCTGGCAGTACCTAGGCAACATCCAGCTAGTATATGAATCCAGAACTGTTGCAAGAACTGCGATAGCTCAATCACACTGAGAGTGAACAATGGCAAACTGGCATCGAACTCTGCATATGTTTTAGCAAATTTGGGTATTACCTGAGTTAGCATTATTGCCATTACCAAAATAGCAGTAACAAGTATTATGCAGGGATAGGTGATAGCCTTTTTTAACTGCTGCGCCGTTTTCTTTTTCTGTTCTTGATAACTGGCGAGGCGCTCTAAAACAGTAGTGAGATTTCCAGATGACTCGCCGGCTTCGATCATATTGCAAAAAATATCATCAAACTGCTGTGGATGTTTGCGCAGAGATTTTGCCAGACTGTTGCCGATCAAAATATCATCGCTTATTTCCGCGATCATAATTTTCATGATATTTTTTTTATGACTACCCTCTAAAATATAAAAACTCTTGCGTATAGGAATGCCAACTCTTAGTAGAGTGGTGAGTTGTCGAGTAAATAAACTGATATCGGCATTTAGAATTTTATGCTTTTTAGTCAGAGGGATATGCCAGTACCTTTTTACCGAATAGATTCTAATCCCTTTTTTTCGCAGTTTATGTTTTGCCCACTCTATATTGGGCGCTCTCAATAGCCCCTCAACGGGTTGGTTGACAACACCTCTTCCCCTGTAGGAAAACAAATACATGTTCTGGGTGGGCATTGTGGAGAGCTCCTGATTTTTTTATCAAAAATAATTCTGCTGCGACTAGTTCCTTTTAGGCTAGCACTTTTCGATCCGTGTCGAAGAGGGAACCGCAGTATTTTGTGAACCAGTTCACAAAAATTTTGAACTTGCATAAAACATGGCGAGAAATCATCTACACTTAGCCATATAAGATAGTAATCAACCCGTAAATCATGGGTTGGTGTGGGACTGGATATATTGAAAGAAAATGAAAAAGGATTTTCATTGGTTGAGTTGATGGTTGTGCTGGCGGTTGTAAGTTTGCTTGCGATGTTGACATTACCAACCTATAGAAATTTTATTTTAAAGGCAGAGTTTATTGAGACCAAGATGGCAATTGGAGCGGTCAAGGTTAGCTTTGAAGTCTGTGTACAGAATATGGGTTTGGCCAAAGCTAAATTATGTTCCCATAGTCGCTATGGTATTCCAGGCAAAAGCCAAGCCGCTGAAGGTATGGCGGGCGTTGAATTGGCTGGTGATATCTATAGCAAGACGGGGGCGCTAGCTGAGGATGATAAAGTGACTATTACTGCCACAGCACCCACAGATTCCGGCAATCAGGGTGAGACCTATACCCTGACAGGCAAATTAAAACAGGGTGGCAGGATCGAGTGGGATGATGGAGTCTGCTCTAAAGCGGAGCTCTGTTAGCCACTTTTTATTTGGCGATTACCTAGCTAGATGGTTAGAGAGAAAGCCTCATAGACAAATCTACGGCTCTAATATGCTTAGTTAAACTACCTGAAGAAATATAGTCCACAGAGGTGCCCATATACTGCGCTATTGAGTCCTCAGTGATATTTCCCGACACTTCGATTTTGGTATTGCCCAAATCAAAGGTCTTTAATGTTGCCAACTGATCCATCGAGAAATTATCCAGCATCACTCTATCCGCTTTGCCATCTATAGCTTGCTGTAGTTCCTGCACAGTTTCCACTTCGACCTCAACCTCCTTTAGCGGTGCTAATTCTCTGGCTTTGGCAATGGCCTTGGCAATACCGCCACAGGCAATAATATGGTTTTCTTTAATCAAAAAAGCATCGTAGAGGCCGATACGATGATTATGGCATCCGCCGATGCCGACAGCATATTTCTGAGCTAATCTAAGACCGGGGATGGTTTTTCTGGTATCCAGTATCCTGATTTGCTTGTCAGTTGCCATACTGGCAAATTGTCTGGCCGTGGTTGCAGTGCCCGACAGAGTTTGTAGAAAATTCAGTGCACAGCGTTCGCCACTTAGTAAAATGCGCGCATTTCCAGAGATAGAAAATAGGGGCTGATCTACACTGACCCAGTCGCCCTCTTCAATATGCCAGTCGATTGAAATACTTGAATCCAACTGCCTAAATACTTCATCTACCCATGGGCGACCGCAGATCACTGCTTTTTCTCGCGAGATTACAGTGCCATTAGCCAATTTATTGGCATCAATTAATTGTGCGCTAATATCACCAGAACCAATATCTTCTTCGAGTGCACGTGCTACACAAACGGGGATATCACTGGCGATATTTTCAGGGATACCTGCAGTCATTTTGATTTAAACCACTTATATAGAGCTAATTTTGCTAATGATTATATCAGTTGAGCACTTTGCGCAGATAGAGAATTTGTGTTCAGGCAAAAGAAAATTCTGCGCAATTTTGAAGTTTATTAGATTCACTCGATAAAAATAGCTAAAGAGGGTTAAATTGAGTCCCTTGCTGTACTTTTCTTTCTATCAATTTACCCCTCGTTGGCTATAATTCCTTTCTTAAACACCTAGTTGATTGGATATCCCATGGAAATAGAGCAGGGTTGGCTGTCTGGTATTGAGCGACTTGAATCGCCCAATGCCGATGCGCGCCCTGTAGAAGAGGATATTAGCTTGCTGGTTATTCACAATATTAGCTTGCCCCCAGAACAGTTTGGCGGCCCCTATATTGCCCAGTTGTTCACCAATAGCTTAGATCCTCGAGCGCACCCCTACTTTGAGAAAATACACCAACTCGAGGTATCGGCCCATCTGCTGATAGATCGTCGTGGACAATTGATACAGTTTGTTCCCTTCCATAAAAGAGCTTGGCATGCAGGCGCATCGGAGTTCGCTGGGCGCACGCGCTGCAATGACTTCTCTATAGGTATTGAATTAGAAGGTGCGGATCATATTCCCTACACCGATATACAGTATTCAGCGTTGGCTGATATTACAGGGGTACTGTGCAATCAATATCCACTGATAACTGCAGATACAATTCTGGGGCACAGCGATATTGCACCTGGTCGCAAAACAGACCCCGGTCCCGCCTTCGATTGGCAGAGATATAGACAGATGTTAGATTAGAGCGCGCTACCTGCGATTAAGTAGCCGATTGACCCAGAGAATAAGAATTAAAACAGGCAGCCCCATCAGGGCTGTGATGGTAAAGAAACTCTCATAACCCAAACCATCCACAATAGAACCTGAATAACCGCCCAACACCTTGGGTAATAAAGTCATCAGTGAACTAAATATCGCATATTGCATGGCGGTAAAAGAGATATTGGTAAGGCTAGAAAGAAAGGCCACAAAAGCGGCGCTAGCCAGTCCAGCGGATAGATTATCAGCGGCAATTACAACATACAAAAGGCTTAGATCTTGGCCTGCTTTTGCCAGTGCTACAAACAGCAAATTGGTTGCCGCAGATAATAGAGCGCCAACAAATAAAATTCTTATTACGCCAAAGCGAACCGCTAAAATACCGCCGATAAAACCGCCGACTATAGTCATGGCGAGACCAAAGCTCTTAACCACATTGGCAATAGTGACTTTACTAAATCCCAAATCTTGATAGAAAACATTAGAAATCACCCCTAGCACTATATCCGACACCCTATATAAACCGATAAGTGCGAGCAGTGCCCAGGCAACTGATAGACCGTAGCGTTGGAAAAAATCCCTTACAGGCTCTAAATACATCCTTTCTATCTGAGTTCTTTCTACCAAGCCGAGAAAAATCAATAACTTGCTAACTAAAGTGGCGGTGAAAATAGCTAAAAATAGCCGCAAAATTTCAATAATGGTAGCGGCCAACAAAGGATTAGATATAACCTGTTCGAGCCGCGACTGGGTTGTTTGAGCTAGTCCGGCGCTATAAAAATAACAACCGATAAAACTCAGTACTACAGCGGCGAAAAGCAATAAAACCCGCAGATTACTATTGGTTGCAGTGGCTTTTTTTTCCGTTGTGGGTTCAGAAATACACAGCGTAGTTATCACACCAATAATCATTACTAGAGCCA
>Ga0207964_1000344_pt1 | contig 13145 bp, 7 predicted proteins | sample Knorr_S23_td_250_FD_185608 | JGI IMG/M metagenome (GOLD analysis project Ga0207964, IMG submission 185608) | Marine microbial communities from Southern Atlantic Ocean transect - Knorr_S23_td_250_ad_251m_LV_A (SPAdes) (version 2) | ecosystem: Environmental > Aquatic > Marine > Oceanic | place...
TGATTTAATTCTTTTTTCATGAATTCCATGGCAGCATCAACGATCTGATTGTGGTCAAATGTTAAGTCCGGAATCTCATTGATGCTTGCCCAGATCACGTCATCGGCAAAATAGGATGCTTGAGGTTTAAAATCCTGAATATTGACTAATGAGATGTAACCTACAGTAACAACCCGTTCTTCCGGATTTTTCCTGAAACTTCTCAACCATAATTGGTCTTTAGCTTGTTTAACTCTGTTTGGATCGCTAAATATGGCAAACTGTTTAAGGTATATTTTGTCTATTGAGGTTAAACTTTTTAGAATTCTTTTTGCTGCAGGGTCTAATTCTTCATCCGGTTTTATAAGGTCTCCCGGCAAGGCTGTTTGAGTTTTGCTCTTTTTTGAAGACGCACTCGGGTCCTCCTTTTTGGTAATCAATAAGACTTTTAGGGATAAATCAGAATCAAATCCAAACACGACACAGTCTATGGATATATTTATTTTCGACATAACATTTTTATATTATAATTAATATTTTCGAATGTGAAATCGGAATAAACGATTTCCGACAAACGATTCCCAAAGTTAAATGATACATTCAGTATTTGCAAATTGTGACACTCAATTTTTTTCGTACCCACCTACAAATTACATGATTAGGAAAATTTTAACTTTAAAATAGATTCACATGTATCAATTTGAAAAAGTAATTTTTTTCTGGTAGTAGATGATAAACCTGAGTCTTAAGGGTTACATAAACTAAAGTATTCAATAGACTCAATTATTTTTAATTGATAACCGTATCCACGTTTAAGATAAGTCTACCTGAACGAGAAAAGTTTATTATTTGTTTCATACATATTGGTCTTCTTTGGAGAATTATAGACCTTTTTTTATTTGATGGTTAATTGCTGGGTTCATCTTTTTTTATACATTTGTTACTGTAAATAGAGTTTAAGTGTCTTATATTCTTTGCTTTACCCCTCTTTTTTTTGAGAGAACTCATAAGTTCACCCCCTTAAAATTTTAAATCACCCCCTTACAGTTACGTCAAGTAGTTTGCCTTTTTGTTTGGTAGAAAGGTTTTGTATTTTATGTTAGGCTTTCTGATTCCAACTTTTAAAGACATCTACCTCAGAATGGATGTGGAACTTCCCGCCATCACACAGATGATGCTGAACGTATCGGAAAGCTTCTCGAAATACTCCTTTATCATACCACTTACCGCCTTATTGATTATTGCCCTGTACATGCTTACAAGATCCAATCAAGCGATAAAAGCAAAAGGGCAGACCCTCTTATTAAAAACACCACTGATAGGAAAAATACTATTGCAGGTACAGCTCATGCGATTTTCACATTCCATGTATTTACTGTTAAGATCAAAGATCCCCATAACAGAGTCATTAACATTAAGTGCCCGGCTAAGCAGTTTCATTCCCTTTGCCGCTGAAATTGAAAAATTCAACCGGGCGATCATTCAGGGAAATACCTTCAGCTCACTTATGGAAACGTCCGATCTTTTTGATGCTCAATATGCGGCTATGATTCAGGTCGGGGAGCAAACGGGAACCCTCTCAAAAGTATTTGAAAAACTTTTTGAGCAAAAAATGACACAGATGAACCTGCTGACAAAAATGATAGCTGATCTGCTTGAACCCGTATTGATCGTTGTCATCGGTGGACTTGTAGCACTCGTTCTTATTGCTATGTATCTGCCTATGTTTAGTCTCTCGTTTTAGGGATGAGTGATCAGGGATGAGTGATGATACATGAAAACTAATTAGAAAATTTGATGATTTGAAAATTAACTTAAAACTCATCCCTCATTCCTTAATAAACCAATCATTAATCAGTCATTATTAATATAGGTGATATCACTCAAATTTTAGGTAGTTATTAATATAATTTGGTATTTACGATTTTATTTTTATAGATTTGTTTTGTCCGAAAAATTCTAAGAACTGATTAATAAAAGAATGAAAAGATTTATTTTAACTGGATTGTTTCTCCTTTCCTTTATTAATGGTTCAGTTCAGTCGGCAGATGAGATCGTCGGTCTTCTTATTTTTCGCGAATTTTCTCCGGTAGAACAGACTGTGCACAAAACTAATCCTCCAGGTGATTGTATCGCTTACATCACCTTTTCACCTCCTTTTTAAGATGTAAATAAAGACTGATACCATTTGTGATCGGTCTTAATAGTGAAGCGTTTGTAAATATTAGAGTTTGACTAAAATTTAATTAAACAACGGGCAATATGTATGTTATTCCCGATTTCGATTATTACACAGAAGATTATTGACAAATTTAATAATCCGGATTCGTAATGAAATTTTTAAGACTTTTTATCATTCTGTATTTAGTTGTGTAACTATAAAAATCAATTTGTCATGAAAAAAATATTTTTAGTAATTGCTTTGATCACATGCACCCCTGAGGTAAACGCCCAATGGTGGCAGCCGGTAGTACAGTGGTTTCAAGGGCCACAAGGACCTGCTGGTCCACAAGGTATTCAAGGTGAAACAGGAGCTACAGGAGCTACAGGTGCAGCTTCAACAGTAGCAGGCCCTAAAGGAGATACAGGAGATACAGGACTACAAGGTTTAGAAGGTCCACAAGGACCGACAGGACCAGTAGGGCCGCAAGGAATTCAAGGTCCAAAAGGCGATCCGGCTCCACAGTATTGGTCTAACGGGCAAATAACATCTTCAATTTCAAGAATGGGAAGCGTTTATCTGGGAACCGAGGGTTTAAATATGGGAGATTGGAAGCTTGCGGTGAATGGAAAAATAAGAGCAAAAGAAATCCAAGTAATTGACACGGGTTGGGCGGATTTTGTATTTGAGGAAAAGTACGAGCTGCCCACATTAGTTGAGGTAGAAGGTCACATTAAAGAAAAGGGACATCTAAAAGACATCCCAAGTGCCGGGGAAGTCGCTGAAAATGGGATCTTTTTGGGAGAAATGAACGTCAGACTCCTTCAAAAGATCGAGGAATTAACTTTATACACTATCGATCAGCAGAAAGAAATTGAAACCTTAAAGTCTCTTGTAGAGAAACTGATCGAGGATCAGAAATAATAGAGATACACCTTATTGTTTATTCACTTTGACTCCGCTCAGTAAATGAAACTGTGGGGCTGATCAACCAACTTGACCGCAGGCTGATTGCAGTCATTATCGTAGGCTGAGCGGAGTCGAAGCCTACTTCCAACTGGCATTTTTCATTAAAAGCGATTTAATTTGTTTCAATTCGGACCTAAAGGCTTTGGGGCAGCTTCCTTTAAATTTTATTTGATAGGTATTTTTGATGTTCAGACTGGTTTGTGGGAGGTCCTGTACTTCCAGATTGTGGGTGTAGTCTGAATTAAATTTTTCAGAGATGATGGATTTGATCTCCTCAAAGTCTTTTTTGCTCAGGTGCCATTGGTGAACGCCTTGATTTTCTGTAAACCTTTTACCATTGTATTTCACCAGTCGATTTTCATAAAGGCTGAGACTGTAAATGGGACAGGTTCCATAACAACCGCCTTTATTCATTTCAAAAAGCAATGTTGCAGGTTTTGTGGGAATAAGCTTATTATCAATGCTTTTGCATGAAATAAGCAGTATGGTGATTAGAAGTATTTGTTTAAGTTTTTGCATCACGGATCGAATTCTTATCTTTCATCTTTACAAATATAACACATGCAGATACATTTTATTGCGATTGGAGGTGCAGCAATGCATAATTTAGCATTGGCACTACACGAAAAGGGAGATGTAGTTACAGGATCGGATGATGCTATATTTGATCCATCTAGGTCACGATTGGAAGAAGCCGGCATTTTACCTCAGGAAATGGGATGGTTTCCTGATAAAATTCACAGTAAGTTAGATGCTGTCATATTGGGGATGCATGCGCGCGAGGATAATCCGGAACTGCAAAAAGCACAGGACTTGGGTTTAGACATATTTTCGTATCCCGAGTATCTTTATGAGCAGTCAAAAAACAAGACGCGGGTTGTGATCGGTGGGAGTCATGGAAAGACGACCATTACATCCATGGTGCTTCATGTGCTGAATGTGGAGAAAATAGATTGTGATTATATGGTTGGTGCACAGTTGGATGGATTTAAGACCATGGTAAAGCTGAATGATGCCCCGGTAATCATTTTGGAAGGCGATGAATACTTGTCTTCGCCTATTGACAGACGTCCTAAATTTCACCTTTACAGACCTCATATTGCACTGTTAAGTGGTATTGCATGGGATCATATTAATGTGTTTCCAACCTTTGAGAATTACTTAAAACAGTTTGAATTGTTTATCGACCAAATTCAGGATGGAGGTTATCTGACTTATTGTTCTGAAGATGAAAGTCTGAATATTATCTCTTCTTCAAACCCTGAAATAGAAACAGAGGCTTACCAATTGCCGGCGTATGAAATTGAAAATGGTAAAACCAGTATTAGTCATGAATATGGTGTAACGGAATTGGAAATATTTGGAGCTCATAATCTATTAAACATGATGGGAGCATTAAATGTGTGTAAGAAACTGGGTGTTGCTGAAAACAATTTTTTTAATGCCATGAGATCTTTTAAAGGCGCTTCAAAACGATTGGAAAAGATCTTTGAGCGTGAGGGATTGATCGTATATAAGGACTTTGCACATTCTCCTTCCAAAGTAAGGGCAACCGTAAAAGCCGTAAGAGAACAATACATAAATTGTAAAGTGATAACAGGTTTAGAGTTACATACCTTTAGTAGTTTAAATAAATCCTTTTTGGCAGAATATAAAAATACCATGAGTGGTGTTGATATTGCTTATGTTTATTTTGACCCTGAGACGGTTGCACGTAAAAAGTTAGAAGATCTTTCTGAAGAGTTGGTCTATGAATCCTTCGATAGAAAAGACCTGAAAGTTTTTACAGACAGTGCTGAATATTGTGATTCTATCCGGAAAGAAATAAACGCTAAGACGGTTGTTTTATTAATGAGTTCAGGAAATTTTGGGGGAATCGTTCTTGAAGATTTTGCAATGAGCCTATAGATATTCAACGATTTGTTCGAGTTTCATTCCACGAGAACCTTTTATGAGAATGAAAGCATCCCTAATGCTTTGCTTTTTTAATTGTTCTATTAGTGCGTTCGTGTTGTCGTATGATTCGTAGCCGGTTTTGTTTAAAGCATTAAAAATTTCGCCTACAAAACGCACATCGGTAATTCCTGAGTTCAAGCAATGATTTATGATATTGATGTGTTCTTTATTTGCCTCTTTGCCTAGTTCGAACATATCACCAAGGATCATCACCTTATTTTGATGTTCAATATTGGCCAAATTATGGATCGCTTTTTCAATACTCATCGGATTGGCATTGTAGGCATCCAACAGGATGATGTTTGAATCTGTTTTGATGAGTTGTGACCTGTTGTTGGTCGGCACATAGCTTTCAATGGCTTGTTTAATGTCTTTTATGTCGATGCCAAATTCCATTCCTACAGCAATACTCAATGCGATATTATCAAAATTGTAATCACCGATCAACTGACTTTGGATCTCAACATCATTTACCATTACTTTTACAAAGGGCTGTGCTTCTTTATAGCGAATATTGTAAGTACTGCTATTTAATTGTCCATAAGGGATCGTTGGGCAATTTGACGGGATTTTTTCAATGAGTATTTGATGATTGTCTTTAATGAATATGGGGGCATTATCCTTTGCTAAATACTTGTAAAGCTCGGTTTTTGTTTGCAAGACACCTTCAAGAGAACCAAAACCCTCCAGATGTGCTTTTCCTACATTTGTGATCACGCCATAATCAGGTTTGGCAAGGCTGCATAAGAATTCAATTTCACCGATGTGATTGGCACCCATTTCTATAATGGCAAATTCGGTGTCTGTGTGAATGGATAAAAGACTAAGAGGAACTCCAATATGATTATTCAGATTTCCTGCTGTTGCAGTAGTTTTGAGTTTTTGTTTTAATACTTGCAGGCACAATTCTTTGCTTGTGGTTTTACCGTTGGTTCCGGTAATCCCCAGTATTGGGCAGTAAAGTTGTTTCCTGTGGTAAGCAGAGAGTTTCTGAAGTGTTTTTAAGCAATCTTTTACTAAGATGTATCGATCATCTAAAACATATTTTTCTTCATCTACAATGGCATATGAAGCACCCTTTTCCAGAGCTTGTATTGCAAACTCATTCGCATTGAAGTTTGGACCTTTAAGTGCGAAAAATAAACAATCCCGGCTAATCTCTCGTGTATCGATACATACCTTCGGATGTTTAAGATATATGTTGTAGAGGTGTTTGATCATGACGATGTGAAAATATAAAAAAGAATCTGTTCGTCCGCTTGTTTATTCATTTTCCCATTTAAATTCTTATCCATTTGTCATTCCAATCCTGCCGCACTTCGACAGGCTCAGGGACCAAGTGTGACATGCTTTTTTTTATTATCTAACAACCAACCCTTCGACAAGCTCAGGGACCAAAAACCAACGACCACCCTTCGACAAGCTCAGGGACCGAAAACCAACGACCACCCTTCGACAAGCTCAGGGACCGAAAACCAACGACCACCCTTCGACAAGCTCAGGGACCGAAAACCAACGACCAAACTATTGTAAAGAAAAAAGCCTCACAGTTGTGAGGCTTTTATTTATTTATCTGCTTTCTTTTTGTTAGTCTCCAGGCTTTGCGAGCCCATACGATCCGTTACACAACGGAATCCTATAAAGTCAGCTCCAAGGTCGCCGTTCAGGTATCTTCTAGCACCTGGGTTCAACCAGTAAGCACGATCTTTCCATGAACCACCTTTATGTACATGAACCTGATCATTGATCAAAGTAGTTTTACCATAGTCGTACATAGCAGCTTCTCCTCCGGTATCTCCTTTAACATAGTAGATACTTGATTCGATGTCGCCATCCAGTTTGTCAGAGTTTTTAGCTTTTGTATAATTTCTTCTGTTGTTATCAGCAGCAGCTTCACGAGTTTGCATTCTACCTAATGAATCAGCTTCAAGGTAGTATCCTTCTTCGTCTTTTGCTTTGTCTGTAAATTCATTACCTCTGAAAGACATAAAGTCATCCTGATCTAGGCTTGTAGGTCTGTATACGTCTAGTACCCATTCGGCAACATTTCCGGCCATATCATACAAGCCGTAATCGTTAGACGGGAAAGATTTAGCTTTCATTGTGCGAGCACCGGCATCATTTAAGTTGCCTGCAATACCCATATTATCACCACCACCACGTTTAAAGTTAGCCAGAAACTCTCCATGGTATGGCTTTCGGTCATCTCTTAAGTTATTTCTATCCCAAGGGAAGTAACGTCCATCGGCTACATTTCCTTCAATAGAGTTACCAATATGACCCCAGGCAGCATATTCCCATTCAGCTTCTGTTGGAAGTCTGTAGCCGGCAGTTAAAACACCATCTTCTAAACGACCTCTTCTTCCATCTTTACTTTTTGGGTTAGCCAGATCTCTGTAGCCCTTTTTTTGTGCACCGGTATATTGACCAGCTCTGTATGTTTCTGTGTTGAAGTTGTCGTCATCGAACTGTTCTGTATTGTGTTTTAGTGCACCGGCTTCAATTAAAGCCAATTCATTTACACGATCCGTTCTCCAGGCACAGTAATCCTGAGTCTGATCCCAGGAAACACCAACTACCGGATAGTAGCTAAATCCTGCGTGACGAAGGTAGTTGTTTACCAGAGGGTCGTTGTAACCCAATTCACTTCTCCATGCATTTGTATCAGGCAAAGCATTCCAGTAAACTTCCGGGTAACTTTCACCATAGACTCTTTCCAGCCAAAACAGATATTCTCTGTAGGCTATGTTGGTAACTTCTGTTTCGTCCATGTAAAAAGAAGCAACAGAAACCTGACGAGGGCTTGCATCATTTTCCATGAGAATGTCTTCTCCGGTTTGTCCCATAATAAAAGAACCACCTTCAATGAAAACCATTCCTACAGGGAGTTCTTGATTGTAATTTAGCTCAGCTTCAAATCCACCATTACTAGATGTGTTGATTTTCCAGCCTGTCGTTTGCGAAATATCTGTGTGTTTATTGCTACATGAAGTTGCTAAAGCAGCAAGTGCCACAATAAATATTTTAGATAAAGTTTTAGACATGTTCATGATATGCTATGTTGTTGTTTGTGCTAATTTATTTAGGGGCACTAAAATACCTAAAATTTAGGGCATTTTATGGCTTTTAGTTTTTTTCTTTTTTCTTTACAAGCTAATTGTAAGGTTAGAGACACTTCGTGCGCTCCACCGGTTAAGCCCATAAGCTTAGATATAGTGTAGTCGTAACTGTATCCAAGTCGTATGCCATTTGCGGTATATCCTAATACAATTAAGACGGCATCCCAGTTTGAGAAGTTGTTTCTGAAATATAAACCTCCTGAAAGACTTTGGTTGGTTAGAGACATCCCTATGTTAAGTTGTTGTGCTCCATTTTGAGACATGTAAAGAATGTTTGGTGTAACAAACGGGCCGTCCACTGTAATTCCCATACTTCTGGTTTTACCCACGGCAAAGTTTGTACCTGCATGTAAAGTAAATCTTTTTGGTAAATTACTTGTAGCAATAAAAGCATCTTCAGGTTCTGTAATGTGGTGTATCGCCATACCGACAAAATATTTTTTAGTAAAAGCGATGGCACCAAGGGATACATCAGCATAGCTGACACCGTCTGCAAATTGAGATAATTTTTCGCCAGTATCGCGTACAAAGCCATAGCTTGGGTCAATTTCATCTCCAAAGTGTAATTTGGTTTTATCTAAAGCTCTTTGTTGGTAGCTTGCCTGAATACCTGTTAACACTGTAAGTTTTCTTGATGCCTGTAATTGATAGGAATACATTACATTCACCTGAGTGTTCGATAAAAGACCTTCTCCTTGTATGTCACTCAATACCTGAAGTCCCACACCTCCATGGAGAACCTCTACATTTTTATCGAAAGAGATGCTATTTGTGTAAAAGGCACCTTTTAAATTTGGCCATTGAGTTCGATGGTTCATCGAAATACGAGGGCAATTTGCTGAACCAGCCATCGCGGGGTTCAAATACAAAGGATTACCATAAAACTGTGTAAATGCAGCATCTTGAGCCTGTGCGGTTTGCGATAAGGCGAAAAAAACGACTGCCATAAAGACAAACAATCTATTTTGAATCATACTAGTTGCAGGTTATAAAGCACAATAATACAATAATTTTTCAAATTTTGAGCTACACATAATTACCTATGATAATTTAGGTTTTTGTGTCTGAAATAATTGTGCCAAAAGCTTGTTGTTTTTGTGTAATATGTATTTATTTTAAGCGTTATTTGTTTTAGATGTTAATAATAATCGGTTTATGAATTTCTCTACGCTTAATTTATGGCTTCTATTTTTTGTGGTTTCTGTGACTTCTGTTGCTCAGAATTCACAAGACATATTTCTTGAATGGGAGTTGCCGAAAAGCTTGTCTGTGGCTGATGAAGATGTGAATGTTTTAAGTTTTAAGGGTGCATATTATCATTTGTCGGAACATACATTTCCGGTATTTCGAAAGAAAATCAGGTTGCCTGAAAATGTTGATCAGGTAGAGGTTCAGGTGCAAGTTCTTGAAAAAAGTTTTTTTTTACCGGTAGAAAAAGATCTTAAAGAAGTGGTGCCTTCGGATTATTCTCTGACCTGGAGAATATCTTATGAACGAAAAATACCATATTTGATCTTTTCTTACATACCGATCGATGCGGACTCTAAAGTAAATCGATTTAAATACGCTTTAAATTTAACCTATAAGGATTACGAAATTCAGCGCAAATCTGCTCCAATGAATTCTGTACTTGCTCATGGCGATTGGTATAAAATAAAAGTTAGTAAAGATGGACTTTATAAAATTGATAAAGACTTTTTAGCCGATATGGGCTTAAATGTTTCTGAAATAGATCCAAGAAAAATTCAAATTTATGGAAATGGTGGAGGCATGCTGCCGGAGCACAATGCTACACCTAGGTATGATGATCTTGTTGAAAATGCTATTCATGTGAAAGGGCAAGATGACGGTAGCTTTGATTCCGGTGATATGCTTGTGTTTTATGGAGAATCCTCACATCGCTGGGAACTCGATTCTGAAAATGCCTTCAAACATATTCAGAATATTTACGATAATCATAATTATTACTTCTTACATATAGGTGATGAAAACGGAAAGCGTATTGCTACCCTGGAAAATTCTTTGGATAAAAATCTTGAAATAGACTTTTACACCAATAGAAAATTTTATGAGTGGGAGGATCAGAATTTAAAACATACCGGCACACAATGGTTTGGAGAATATTTCAGTTTTGATGAACAGTACACTGTTAATTTTAATTTACCGGACCGAATAAAAACAGAGCCTGTGCGAATAAATGTACGTGCCGTTGCTCGTTCAGCGAGCAGTACAAGTTTGGAATGTATGCATGATGAGGTCGAAGTTCTGAATGTTCCAATCGGCACTCAGATACATTCGTCTAATTACGTAGATGATGGTGAAGCATTTGCGGAATTCACCAGTATGGAAAATGTACTTGATATCCATGTGTCCTACAATAAAAATGGGAATGCTTCGGCCTTTGCTTATTTAGATTATGTAGAGTTACAGGCTAAATGTAACCTTAAATACAATGGAGGGCAGTTAATTTTTAGCGAACCTTCTACTGTGGGTGTGGGCAATGTTACTAAATTTAATTTGACTTCAACTACAAATTCTTTCGTCGTGTGGGACGTTACAGAACCAGCTGATATTAAGGGCTTATCTGTGGATGAAACTTTGAGTTTTACCACTGCAACCGACACTTTGAAAACCTTTGTCATTCATGATCTAAATAATGCTTCTTACATAAATCCTGTTTTTGATGCTAAAATTGAAAATCAAAATTTACACGGGCATGAGCCGGCAGAACTGCTCATTATTACTGCGCCGGAATTTTTAACAGCCGCAGAGCGATTGGCAGAATTTCATCAGCAGGAAGACGGGATGACAGTGAATGTAGCCACTACGCATCAGATCTACAATGAGTTTGGTTCCGGAAAACAGGATCTGGTTGCTTTAAGGTCATACATACGTATGTTGTATGATAAAGCACAAACAGAAGATAAAATTCCTGATAATGTGCTTTTGTTTGGAGATGCCAGTTTTGATTACAAAGGTATTGGTGCGGCAAATAATCGGTACACAGATCAGAATTTTGTTCCCACTTTTCAGTCGGAGTATTCATTTAAGTTAGGTAAGTCTTATTGTACCGATGATTTTTTAACCTATTTGGATTCTACAGAGGGTTCGCGATCGACCATGAGTTCTGATGGGATGGATATTGGCTTGGGGCGTATGGTGGTTCAGTCGCTTTCCGAAGCTGAGGCTATGGTGGATAAAGTAATTGCTTATGCTTCGGTAAATTCTTTTGGAGACTGGAGGTCGAATATTTGTTTTGTAGCAGATGATGTTGATGAAGATTGGGAGTTTCGTTTACAGAAAAATATAGATGAAATTGCTCAGGATGTGGATACCAATTATCACAATTACAATATCAATAAAATATATCTGGATGCCTATCAACAGGTTTCCTCCTCAGGAGGGCAGCGGTACCCGTATGCCAGACAAGCCATTATTGATAATGTGAACAAGGGTGCTTTAATAGTGCATTATTACGGGCATGGAGGAGAAGTAGGTTGGGCAGAAGAGCGCGTTTTAGAATTGTTTGATATCAATTCCTGGCAGAATAAATACAATTTACCGGTTTTCGTAACGGCTACCTGCGAATTTTCAAGATATGATGATGCGAAACGCGTTTCTGCCGGAGAGCAGGTATTATTAAATCCGGAAGGGGCGGGAATAGCCTTGTTTACAACTACCCGAACCATTACTGAATCGGATGCGAGAAATTTATCCCGTTCTTTTTACAAGTATGCCATTCCTGAAAGTGCCGGCGAGGTTTTGACTTTCGGTCAGATCATGAAATGCATCAAGAATGATCTGAATTCCAGTGGTATTTCATTAACCAACAAAATGAAGTTCACGCTTTTGGGCGATCCTGCATTAAAATTACCTGTTCCGCAATTAAATATTGTGGTGAATGAAGTGTTGAACGCAGATACGGATGAGCAGATCGATGCGATTCATGCTTTGTCGAAAGTAAAGGTAAAAGGGGCTGTGCTTTCTGAAGATGGAACGGTTTTAGATTCCTTCAATGGCTTGCTAAAACCTAAAGTGTTCGATAAGCCACTTCAATTACAGACCTTAAATAATGATTTTGAAGATCTAGATCCTTTTCATTTCGATTTGCAACAAAGCACCTTGTATTCTGGAAATGTTACGGTAGAAAATGGCTTGTTTGAGTTTGAATTTGTCGTTCCTCAAGATATCGCCTATGCAGATGGTTTAGGTAAATTCTCTTTTTATGCGTTCAATGAAAGTCAGGATGCTATTGGTTTTTTTACAGATATTGTGATTGGTGGTTTTGATGAAAATGTAGAAGTAGATGATGAAGGTCCTGTTGTAGATTTGTACATGAACAATACTGATTTCAGGTATGGAGGTATTACGGATGCAAATCCAAGTTTATTTGCGGTAATTAAGGACGAATCAGGGATAAATATCACGGGTAACGGAATTGGGCACGACCTTGTTGCCACCCTCGATGAGGATAGTCAGTCGTCTGTTGTATTAAACCACTATTATGAATCCGATACTGATTCTTACCAAAGTGGTGTTGTGGTTTATCCGTATTCAGATTTGGAAGAAGGCGTACATCACTTAAAAATTAAAGTTTGGGATGTACATAATAACTCTTCGGAAGCATTTACAGAATTTGTTGTTGTGAATGATGAGAATTTGGTTTTGGAAAATTTAATGAATTATCCGAATCCCTTTAGCGATTTTACAAGAATTCATTTTGAACACAACCGACCGGGTGAAACTTTGGATGTAAGATTGGAGATTTATGATATGAATGGGAAGCTGGTGAAGTCTGTGAGCAATATTATTTCAGAATCTTCCTATGCAAATTCTGATTTTACTTGGGATGGAGCGTCTGATCAAGGCGTTTCTGTGAATAGCGGAATTTATCTCTGTAGAGTGATTGTTTCTTCGAAGGAATTGGAGCGTGAAAGTGTTATTAGTAGTCAAATGATACT
>Ga0207964_1000347_pt1 | contig 13109 bp, 10 predicted proteins | sample Knorr_S23_td_250_FD_185608 | JGI IMG/M metagenome (GOLD analysis project Ga0207964, IMG submission 185608) | Marine microbial communities from Southern Atlantic Ocean transect - Knorr_S23_td_250_ad_251m_LV_A (SPAdes) (version 2) | ecosystem: Environmental > Aquatic > Marine > Oceanic | place...
TCTATCTCTGCAAGCAGAGTACCAATATCAGAAAATAGAAGCCACTGAAAGCATCAATAGCACTAGCTATCAAGCATACTATCTTCAAGGATCCTACTTTTTATCCGGCGACCATCGCCCTTACAAAAAAGGTCGTTTTGGGGCTGTTAAACCCTCGTCTTCAGCAGGCGCTATAGAATTGGTTTTAAGGTATGGCTCACTGGGGTCAATAAACCTGGATGATAAGATTAATAGCGGCACCGATTTCCAGCTTAACAGCTTACTTTTTGGGGTAAATTATCATTTGAATAAGCGCATTAAGTTTATGCTTAATGTTATCAGTACAGATTCAACAGGTATATTTAAAGACGACGATCAGGAAGAGGGCGATGCTATTTCGCTGCGCGTGCAGTTAAAGTTTTAAATTGATTGTAATCGCTACCAATTTGCCGGCATAGGCGCCATCGCAATATCTAAATAATCTTATATTAATGCTATAACTAATTGATTAAAAAGATAATTATACATCTCTATTCTTGCCTGTTCGCGCCCGTTCTTTCATATCCGACTGTATATAGACCTGGTCTGTAGTGCCCATACTGGCATGCCCCAGATCATCCGCCATATGCTTAAGAGGTCTGGTTGAGATATCCTGAGAAGCCCCAGTATGGCGCAACCAGTGGGTAGTAGCCTCCCTAAGCGCTTTGGCATCATCAGCAAATCCCTCCGCCAGCATCTTATCGTAGGCTAAATCGAAAGCCTCTTGAACAATACGGCGCAGCTGTCTTGATGTCATGCCGCCAGTGCCTCGATTTTTAGCCACCAGAGACGCATTACTATTAAAATTAGGGCTTAACTCAGCCCTATAGGCCTGATAGCGCTTAATATAGGAAAATAGGGCACTTGGAACCGAGACATCGCGCAATTTATTACCTTTGCCCAGCACTTTTAACCAATGATTGGCGTCTGCATCCTCCCAGAAATGCTGCCAAATAGGCTGCCAACTGGGGCGATCTGAGAGCTCAGAGACCCTTAAATAAAGGGTTTTAAGTAGCGCCACCACAAATAGCATACGCTCATAGCTGGCGTCCTGATCAGCCGCATTTTGCGCGCAACTCAATACATAGTCCCACTGTAAATCTGAAAGGCGTTTAATATTTTTCTGGGTGGCGCCTTTAATAAGGTAGGGCGATTGCTTGCGTATGGCTGGAATAGGGTTGCCAAAGGCATAACCCTCATCTGCCAAGTAGTCGTAAAAACAGGATATGGCGGAAAAGCAGATCTTTATAGCCTCACCAGATAGCTTATGACCCTCTTTTGTCGGCTTAACATCTAAGCCCCCTGCCAGGGCTTTTTTACGGTCCTCCTTGCTGATTTTGGCGGCAAATGGTCGCCAATTTTCATTTTGACGCGCCTCTGCGCCGATTATCTTAAAGCGATCCTGCACCGAATCGGCAACCCAGCTTGATGACGGGCTATGAACAAAATCAAAAAAAGCCTCCAAATCCAGCCGTTTAAGCTGAATCACGCTTTTATCCGCCACAGTCCAAGCCCACAATAATAGGCGCTCAACCTCATTGCGATAGCTGCGATAGGTGGCTTCACTTTTGCGGCTGTAACTTTTTAGGAAGGCTTGAGTTTGCAGAAAGTCTTGCGTTATATCCGAGTTAGATGCAGTTAGCTTTTCAACAAAGGCTTTTGAATCTGGATACTCGCTGAGCATTGCCATACCCATGGGTAGGCGCACAAATGTCTTATGCGCATCGAATAAAGGGGTTGCCTTAAATTTTGCCATAGCTAACTCTTTATGATTTCGTCATTAAACTGCTGAAACTGGCCAATAGCCTTATTTGTAGCTTAGACGCACTGTATCAAGTCAATTCTCTATTGTCTAGCTATGTCCACTAATTGAGATTAGAGGAAATAATAACCTAATCTATTTATATGTACCTTGCCCTCTCCAAAACAATTAGGGTCAGAGCAATATTTCCCTTATCGCCCTGACCCCAATGATTCATCCGCTCCAGAGTTCTATTTCTCTAGATGGCTAGTGTGGAAATGGGCCCGCCATCAGACTCAAGAAACAACTTTATCTCATTGTATGTATCTTGTGGATGCAGTATAGGGGTCAAATGACCTCCTCTGGCAGGTCTTATCTGAATCCATTTCTGGTCTGTATTCTTCATAATGAATTCTTCTGTTTTGCTATATGGGAAAATACCATCATCTAGTCCCAAAAAGTAAAGCTGAGAAATCTTCATATTTTTTAAATCGGGCAGGATCAGGAGATTATAGATTTCAAATATCTTATCAATAGATGGGAACATAGTGTTCCATAGGGTTCTCATTTTTGGCTCCTCTGATTTATAGATGCTTTTACCCACCCAAGTAATTGGATAGCTGAGTAGATAAATCAAAGTGTTAACTACATGCTTTTTTAGGAAACTCGGATTTTGACAATACAATTCGGACTTAGGCACAAGGAGCGCCATAGTTTTTAGAATTTCCTTATAATCTTTAGGAAAAAATGGATTATAACCTTCCTCGCCTGGTCGATTATTCAACATGGTTTCAAACTCACCATTTTTCGAGACAAGAAAAGCAGGATTAATAAAGATAAGGTTTTCAAACATATGGGGATTAGTAATTGCAATACGTTGCAAAAATATAGCGCCTAAAGAGTGAGCTACGCCAATCATAGGAGAGCCGATAAAACCGTCCTGACCCTGAATATACTTGAGTCCACTCTTAACTCTATCTATTTGTACTAGTATTGAATAGTCGGCATTTCTATCATATTCACTACTGCCATGGCCCAGTGCATCTATAGCGATAATGCCATCTTCTCGAGGTATAGACCCGATAAAAGGAAACCAGGTTTCAATACTACCGGCAAAAACACCGTGCTGAATCACCCATGTCTTAGATCCATTTTTTGGTTTGCGATACAAATAGGATAACCCTTCTGGCGTCTTACCTTGCGCTATGTTATGTGTTTTAGTAGCTACATATGTTAATAACCATACAGCAAAGGTCTTTCTTACACTGCCCTGAGAATTTCTTTTAATTTCAGACTCAGAGATTTCGGAGAAATCTTCGCTTAGATATTCTACAGGATCATTAGAAGAAAATTCGGGAGGGTCGTCATTACCAAAAACTTCCACGGGGGTTTTGGGTCTGTCAAAAAAATAGTCGACCGGTTTGCATTTATCTGCATCTACTGCCTCATCGGTGGCAGCTTCCTGCGCAATGGAAGCGCAATTAAGCATGCCAATAGTCAATAGAAAAATTACATTGGGAAATAGTCTAGCCATTAGCGTTCTCCGTTGGACATATCATTAATAAAAGTGAATTCCATAGGTCATATCAACCACTGAATACACTCTCGACTGGCCTTTATACGACGCTCACCTCATAAGTAATATGAGCTTGCTCGGCATAAACAAACTGCCAGACTATGTCCTTCCATGAAAATCACTACCGCTACGGCCTATCGCACTAAAAATACTAGCCCGAAAAGTTATAAGCTTTAGCAATATGTGGTATGTGTCACACTTATACCTTAATATGTGGTATGAATAGCAATAATGTCCTGCGCTAAAATGCCTTTGAAACAAAAGCAATCCTCCCCCCTATCACCGATAATAAATAATAAGTTCGAATGATGGCCAAAATAGGTCTAAAGTTTATTATCAACAGTTTGTATATTCCGTATAATCATTTAGACCAAATGCCAAGCCAGCCAAGGAAATCATGCGCCGATTAGCCACCCTTACCCTCTTTATTGTTCTGACCGCTGCGCTAGCTGTTTCATCCTCCGGCGTCGAGGATCTGACATCTATTAAAGCAGAGACTCAGCAAACTAAACTGTACAGAGAGATCTTTAATAAACTGGCGACCAAACACTACCTTACCCAGCCTATCGACAATCAACTCTCTGAGAGCTACCTCAACACCTATATCGAGCGCTTAGATCCACTAAAGCGCTATTTTTTAGCCGCGGATATTGCTGAGTTTAATCAATGGCAGCACAGGCTAGATGATTTGGCAAAGCGCGGCGATGTGCACGCCGGCTTCTATATCTTTAATCGACTCAGAGAGCGTGCGACGGACCAGTTAAAGGCGAATATAACCCTGCTGCAAGATAAAGAGTACCGCTTTGATTTTACTGCTGATGAATCGATTGTATTGGATCCCGACAATCGCCATTGGTTTTTATCCTCCACAGAGGCAGATATTTTTTGGGCCAAAGTTCTGAAGGATTCAATGATACGATTAATCCTCAGCGGCAAGGAACAACAGCAGGCGCGCGAGTTACTAATCAAGCGTTATAAAACTCAGCTAACCCAGTATATACAGCGCGATAGCCAAGACGCCTTCCAAATGTACGTCAATGCCCTGGCCTCTCTTTACGATCCCCACACAGCTTATTTTTCCCCGCGCACTACTGAGAACTTCCAGATTAATATGTCCCTATCGCTGGAGGGTATTGGTGCCGAATTAACCACTGAAGATGAATATACAGAGGTGGTAAGAGTTATTCCCGGTGGGCCAGCCGATTTGCAAGGTATCTTAAAGCCAAAGGACCGAATTATCGGCGTAGGACAGGGAGAGAAAGAGATAGTAGATGTAGTGGGATGGCGAATTGACGATGTGGTTGCGCTGATCAGAGGAGAAAAAGGATCGGTGGTGCGCCTGGAGGTTAGCTCAGCGGCGAATAATCCCAAGATTGTCTCTATAGTGCGCGATAGGGTCAAGCTGGAAGAAAAGTCGGCACAGAGTAAAGTATTAGATATTCAATCCGGCGATCTAAGCTACAAGTTGGGTGTTATAGAGATACCCACCTTCTATATGGATTTTGAAGCCTATAGAAAAAAAGACCCAAATTTTAAAAGCTCCTCGCGGGATGTATATCGCATTTTACAGGAGCTTCAAAAACAAAATGTCGACGGCATTATATTGGATCTGCGCAACAATGGTGGCGGCTCGTTATTTGAGGCAACGGCGCTGACAGATCTGTTTATCGACTATGGTCCGGTAGTGCAAATTCGCGACTCTAATAAGAGAATATACCGCAACCAGCGGGCCACCTCAGAGGCCGTTTACTCAGGGCCACTGGTGGTTTTGATAAATCGCCTCAGCGCCTCTGCTTCGGAAATATTCGCAGGAGCCATGCAAGATTACGGCCGCGCACTAGTTGTTGGCAGCCAGAGTTATGGAAAAGGTACAGTGCAAAATATGACGGAACTCAGCAGTGGCCAGTTAAAATTGACCATCTCTAAGTTTTACCGTGTCTCAGGGGGCAGCACGCAACACCGTGGGATAATTCCAGATATTGCGTTGCCGTCAACCTATGACAGAGAGGAAGTCGGTGAAAGCCAACAGGAGAATGCCCTGCCCTGGGATCGGATTCACGCAGTTCCCCACCAGCGCTCCAAGCAGTTAAAAGCATTGCTCGAGCCGCTGATAAGCGAGCATAAAAAACGCGCCTATAATGAACCAGGTTTTATCAGTATGGTCGACCAATTAGCTTTAACTCAAAACTGGGGTAAAGAACTCTCGGTATCGCTCAATTTGAATGCACGCAGAGTTAGAAATGAGACTTTGGATGCAGAGTTGTTGGGAATTGAAAATAAACGACGTTTAACACAGGGGCTTAAGCCCTACCCCAGCATGGAGGCTTGGGAAGAGCAGGAAGATAAAGAGGAAGCCGAAGATAGGCCTGTAGCTGAATCTGATCCTATATTAAATGAAACCGCTTATATTCTGAGCGATCAAATTAAATTGCTCTCAACATCCCAAGCGGCTGAAGACGATGCCAAAATAGCTCGGATTCAAAGCACTCCATAAGGCGCTCTAGCATGTCTGATCAAACGATTAAAATAATGTCATTTAATGTCAATGGACTGCGCGCGAGGCTCGATCAATTAAAGGCTGTTATCGACCAGCACCAACCGGACTTTATAGGTCTTCAAGAGACTAAGGTGAGTAATGAGGAATTTCCTCATACAGAAATCCAAGCGCTGGGCTATCAGGCCGATATCCACGGTCAAAAAGGCCATTATGGCGTGGCCCTGTTGAGTAAACAAAGTCCACTGTCTAAGGGTCCACTGTCTAAGAGCCCACTGTCTATTGCCTGCGGCTTTCCCTCGGATACAGCAGATAGTCAGTGCCGTATGATCCATGGCCGCTATCAATTCAATAATAAAACGTTAAACCTTATTAACTGCTATTTCCCGCAGGGTGAGAGTCGCGCACATCCCACCAAGTTCCCTGCCAAACAGCAGTTTTATGCGAATCTATTGGCATACTTGGACAATAATTTTCAGCGCGATGATTTGGTATTGGTGATGGGCGATATGAATGTGGCTTATCGAGATGCCGATGTAGGCATTAAGCCTGAAAATGCTAAGCGCTGGCTTAAAACAGGTAAATGCGCCTTTCTCCCAGAGGAGCGGGAGTGGCTTCAAGCACTGCTTAACTGGGGTCTAATCGATAGTTTTAGAGCGCATAATCCAGACGACGCTCAAACGTTTAGCTGGTTTGATTACCGCAGTCGCGGTTTCGAGCAGGTGCCTAAAAGAGGTCTGAGAATTGATCTAATACTGGCCTCGGCCTCGGCCTCAGCTTGCCTAGCTGATTCTGGAATCGATCTGGATGCCAGAGGCCACCAAAAACCATCGGACCACTGCCCTATTTGGGTCAACCTAAATCTATAACCTACTTTTATAGCTTCACAGATTGGCTTCAAATTCAGGCAGGGCAGCAAACAGATCCTCCACTAATCCATAGTCGGCCACCGAGAAGATCGGCGCCTCCTCATCTTTGTTGATAGCCACAATAACCTTGCTGTCTTTCATGCCGGCAAGATGCTGAATAGCGCCGGAAATGCCGACAGCTATATACAGGTCTGGCGCCACAATCTTACCGGTCTGCCCCACCTGCATATCATTGGGGACAAAGTTGGCATCTACAGCCGCCCTTGAGGCTCCAACAGCAGCGCCCAATTTATCGGCAAGTCTGTACAGCATATCAAAATTATCGCCACTGCCCATACCTCGGCCGCCAGAAATAACAATACTAGCCGCAGTGAGCTCCGGTCGATCCGATACCGCCATCTCTTCGCTGACAAAAGAAGATGTCTGTGTATTGTGCACACAGGCCACAGCTTCAATCGCTGCAGAACCCCCCTGATCTGGCGCTGCATCAAAAGCAGTTCCACGCACCGTTAATAGCTTGACCGCATCAGCCGATTGCACAGTGGCAATCAGGTTGCCAGCATAGATTGGGCGCTTAAATGTGTCCTCACTGACCACGGCACTAATATCAGAAATCGCCTGCACATCCATCAGCGCGGCTACACGGGGCATAATATTTTTTGCGGTGGTGGTCGCAGTGGCGAGAATATGGCTGTAGCCTGCACCTACTTCGGCTATTAAAGGGGCCATATTTTCTGCGAGAAAGTGGCCGTATGCAGCGTTATCAGCAACCCGTACCTTGGCGATACCGGGGATTTGCGCCGCTTGCTCAGCAACAGTTTGACAGGATTCACCGGCTATCAATATATCAATATCTCCACCGATTGCCTGTGCTGCCGATAGAGAATTGAGCGTGGCAACATTTAATTGACTATTGTCATGTTCAGCGATAACTAAAATACTCATCAGATCACCTTCGCTTCAGTCTTTAATTTATTAACCAGCTGAGCCACATTCTCAACCAGAATGCCGGCCTGTCTCTGTGCCGGAGGTTCCACACCCAACAACTTGACGCGCGCACTTATATCAACACCGAGCTCCTCAGGGGTCGTTGTATCCAGCGGCTTGCGCTTGGCTTGCATAATATTTGGCAGCGATGCATAACGCGGCTCATTAAGTCGCAAATCGGTGGTCACTATAGCCGGTAGGGACAGGGACAAGGTCTGCAGTCCACCATCGACCTCTCTGGTAACCTTGACGCTGCCCTCTTCAACAATAAGCTCTGAGGCAAAGGTCCCCTGGGCACAACCAGTCAATGCGGCAAGCATCTGACCGGTTTGGTTATTATCACCATCGATCGCCTGCTTGCCCATGAGAACAATATCGGGGCTTTCTGAGTCCCATACCGCCTTCAGGCATTTGGCAGCTGCCAAGGGTTCTACGGGTTTATCTGTATTGACCAATATGGCTCTATCAGCCCCTAGTGCCAAAGCGGTACGAAGCTGCTCCTGTACCTGCTGAGACCCTACCGACACCACTACAATTTCAGAGGCCAGACCTTTTTCTTTGAGCCGAACTGCCTCTTCAACGGCAATTTCGCAGAATGGGTTGATAGACATTTTGACATTGGCTAAATCTACATCGGAGTTGTCTGTTTTGGGTCTAACTTTGACGTTGTAATCTACAACGCGTTTAACCGCTACCATTATTTTCATAGTCATCCCTATCTAATCTATACTGTATATATCGGTTTATTTCAGCTATGTCTGTCGGTTTGTTGCAGTGGGTCACAATGGATATCAACAGCCCAAACCCTCTGCCGGAGCGCGCACATATTGCCCAGACGGCGTTCACAAATCAAGCCTATGGGGCTTTCATTGCGACCCACCAGTCAGCCTAAATAAGCTGCTGACCCTAGAAATTTGCACTATTACTATTCATTATAGCTTCGATTTTACAAGGTCGGTAGAATACAGACTCAAATGTCGCAAGGGAGAACTATCATGGAACGAGAACATATGGATTATGACGTGGTTATCGTGGGGGCTGGACCCTCGGGATTATCCGCAGCCTGTCGATTAAAACAGGTCAATCCAGAGATATCAGTTTGTGTGGTGGAAAAGGGTTCAGAAGTCGGCGCGCATATTATCTCTGGTGCTGTTTTGGAGCCGACTGCGCTCAATGAGCTGTTCCCAGATTGGCCATCAATGGCAGCCCCTCTTATTACTCCAGTATCAGATGACCATATATTTGTGTTTACCGGCGCCAAGAAGCGCATAAGGGTACCGGGGCTATTTGCCCCTAAAACCATGCATAACAAAGGCAACTATGTTGTTAGCCTAGGTAATCTGTGCCGCTGGCTGGCTGGGCAGGCTGAGAATTTGGGCGTTGAGATTTTCCCGGGCTTTGCCGCCGCAGAGGTGCTGTATGGCGATAGTGGTGAAGTCAGGGGCATTGCTACCGGCGATATGGGTATTAGCCAATCCGGCGAGCGCAAAAATGGCTATATGCAAGGCATGGAATTGCGCGCCAAGTACACATTGTTTTCCGAGGGCTGTCGCGGTCATTTGGGCAAGCAGTTGATTGCCAAATACCATCTCGATAAAGGCAAGGATCCGCAACATTATGGCATTGGCATTAAAGAATTGTGGAAGGTGCCAGCTGAACAACATAAACCGGGTCTGGTGGTGCATTCCGCAGGTTGGCCATTGGATGAAAGCAAATCTCTAGGCGGTGGCTTCCTATACCATTTGGAAGACCATCAGGTGGCTGTGGGACTGATTACCGACCTGTCATACAGCAACCCTCATCTGAGCCCCTACGATGAATTTCAGCGCTATAAGCATCACCCAGAAATCAAACAGTATCTGCAAGGTGGAGAGCGAATTACCTATGGTGCTCGTGCATTAGTTAAAGGCGGTTTGCAATCGCTGCCAAAGATGTCCTTTCCCGGTGGCATTTTGATTGGTGATAATGCGGGAACGCTCAATTTTGCGAAAATTAAGGGCAGCCATACCGCAATGAAGTCGGGCATGATAGCCGCGGAAACCGCTGCCGCAGCGCTGGCTGAAGGCAGTAGCAATACAGATCTTGAAGACTATGCACAGGCCTACAAGAACTCCTGGGCCTATAAAGAGCTCCATAGGCAACGCAATTTTGGCCCGGCACAGCATAAATTTGGCAATATCCTCGGCTCAGCTTGCGCCTTTATTGATATCAATATTTTTAACGGCCTGTTGCCTTGGACTATGCGCAACAAAATTGCCGATCATAAAACCTTAAAACCTGCGGATCAGTGCCCAACCATAAACTACCCAAAATACGATGGAAAACTGAGTTTTGACAAGGCCTCTTCGGTATTTTTGTCGAATACTAATCACGAGGAAGATCAACCCTGCCATCTTGTGCTCTCTGACCCAGATCTGCCAATCAGCAAAAATTTGTCTCTCTATAACGAACCTGCCCAGCGCTACTGTCCAGCGGGCGTTTATGAAGTGGTTGCAAATGATGATGGTGCTGAGAAATTTCAGATAAATGCGCAGAACTGCGTGCATTGCAAGACCTGCGATATTAAGGAGCCCAGCCAAAATATTAATTGGGTCACACCCGAAGGGGCCGGAGGGCCCAATTACCCAAACATGTAACTCTATTCGTCGGGAAAATAGCCCAGTGAGAAGCTGCTACCCAAGCTCTCTAAAAACAGCTCATTGACCCCATTGGGCAGAGAGACCACCTGCCCCCAATCGATCAGCTGATAATAAACTGAACGGCTGATAAGACCCATCAGGTTATCGCGAACGCTTACCAGCGGTGAAATTTCCTCTGCAACCATCCCTTGCTTAATCACTAGAGGGTGATCCTCACCAACTACAATAAAGTCGTCAGTACTGGTTACCAAAACCACTGCCTGCTTGGCATTGCGTTCTTCTCGCCTCGCCTCAATAATAAAAAATGGCGCAATATCCACGTTGATCTGCCACTTTTCCACTGGAGTGACTAGGAAAAATTTGCCGTCCTCGAATTTTAGGATTGTCGAAAATAATTTAACCATCGCCGGTCGTTTAATTTCCCGCCCTTCATGTATCCATCTCCCCTCTCTATCTATCCTGAGATCCATATCGCCCGTTTTTTCTGGGCACCATAGATGCACGGGAGGAAGTGTTCCCAAGTGGTCTTTTTGTTGCTCTATCAGATCGGAAAAAAGTTTATCTGGGGTCGGCTTAGCGTCCACGAGTGAAATCACTTAGCGCTTTTTATATCTTCATAATTAGAGCTGCGATACTGGCCGCGGTTACCCATGGTTACACCTATATTGGTAATAAACTCCATCAACTCCGCAGTGTCAGTTCGGTAGTCCCAGGTGCGGTTAGAGTACAGCTCCACGGCGCCTTGAGCCAGCGCCCAACAGGCTAAATAGTGGAAATGAGGAGGTACATCCTCAAGCACACCCCGACCGATTAGCTCAGTCATTAAACCGGCCAGTGCATCTTCGTTAGAGCGTCTCAAGCGGTGCAATTCTTCAATTTGAGCTATCACTTCCCCCGAGTCAATCAAGCGGGCTTCCAACTGCTGCATTAACCTGTCACGTCGCGGATTTTCAAGGCGCGATTGAAAATAGGCCTTAGCGGCAGCACCTGAATCACCGCTCTCAGCCCTCTCAATTCCCAAGGTCAAACTTTTGGTAATAGTGCGCTCGTAATCGAGTACTATTCTGATAAAGATTTCATTTTTGGTGAGGAAGTGTTTGTAGACCGTGCCTTTGCCAATCTCGGATTTGGATGCAATTTTAGACACGGTAACACGATCGATGCCCTCTTCCAGCAACAGCTCTAAAGCAGCTTCAATAATTTTCTGTTCACGAGCCAGAAATAGCTTCTTCTTCTCGCGAATTCTCTCAGCACTGGAACTGTTATTCTGCATAGTTCTTATTGAACACCATAAGTCTATTTTTACAGCGTAATATCTCTATTGCTAGCCCGAACAAACTCGCGCTTTAGCTCAGAGAACGTGTGTACAGCAGGAAACTGTGGGAACTCGTCGATAACATTATCAGGTGCATGAAACAAAATTCCCGCATCTGCTTCTGCCAACATGGTCGTATCATTGTACGAGTCTCCGGCCGCTATGGTTCTGTAATACATACTTTTGAAACCCACCACAGCTTGCCGCTTGGGATTAGCCTGCCGCAATCTATAATCAGCCACGTTGCCATCCCCATCGATCTCGAGCTTGTGGCACAGCAGCGTGGGATAGCCCAACTGTTTCATCAGTGGGCTTGCAAATTCGTAGAAGGTATCTGAAAGGATTACCACTTGAAATCGTTCGCGCAGCCAATCCACAAAATCAGCGGCACCATCCAGCGGCGCAAGTGTAGCAATCACTTCCTGTATTTCCTTTAATCCTAGGCCATGCTGACGCAATAAACCCAACCTGTAGTTCATAAGCACGTCGTAGTCAGGCTCATCCCTAGTCGTTTTTTTAAGCTCCTCAATACCGGTCTTCTCAGCAAACGCAATCCAGATTTCTGGTACCAAAACACCCTCTAAGTCCAAACAAGCAATCTCCACAATAACTCCTCATAACAATATGTATACACTCTACTGAAATTACCGATCCTTCGCAATCGGCGTCATGGTTCAAGCTGTGCCGAATCAAAAGTTAGAGCGCCTAATTACTGTTCGCCAACTCAGCTATTTGGTATAATCTCAGCCTATTTTGGAGCTGGCTATAAGAGAGCCCCAGATTCTTGGTTTTACAGCAAATATGAGCACCTAATAACCATGCAGAATTTAATCAATACCACAGATATCGAGCGCGAACTTTCTACCAAAGCACCTCAGCAAATACTGCGTTATGCGCTGGAAAATCACGATAATATCGCCATCTCCTTTAGTGGCGCAGAAGACGTAGTTTTAATTGATATGGCTTATAAAATCCGCCCCGATATTAAAGTTTTTTCCTTGGATACGGGCAGATTGCACTCCGAGACTTACCGCTTTATGGACAGCGTGCGCAATCACTATAAGATAGATATAGATATTATTATGCCCGAGTCTCTGGCAGTGGAAAAATTAGTTAAGGAAAAAGGGCTATTTAGTTTTTACCAAGATGACCACAAGGAATGTTGCGGGATAAGAAAAATCTCTCCATTGCGCCGGCATCTTTTAACCTTGGACGCATGGATTACCGGTCAGCGCCGCGACCAGAGCCCAGGCACTAGAGCCAGCGTGCCAGTTATCCAAGATGATAAAGCATTCGCCCGCGAAAATGATGTTTTAACTAAGTTTAATCCATTGGCTAACTGGTCGTCTCAGCAGGTTTGGGATTATATACGCGCGTTTGAAGTGCCCTACAATGAACTTCACGACCGCGGATTTGTCAGCATTGGTTGCGAACCTTGCACAAGGGCCATTGGGCCGGGTCAACATGAAC
>Ga0207964_1000349_pt1 | contig 13069 bp, 8 predicted proteins | sample Knorr_S23_td_250_FD_185608 | JGI IMG/M metagenome (GOLD analysis project Ga0207964, IMG submission 185608) | Marine microbial communities from Southern Atlantic Ocean transect - Knorr_S23_td_250_ad_251m_LV_A (SPAdes) (version 2) | ecosystem: Environmental > Aquatic > Marine > Oceanic | place...
TAGCCCGTTTACACCTCGCTAAATTGGGCGTGGATTTAGAAGTGCTTAGTAAAGAACAAGCCGATTATATAAGCGTCCCCGTTGATGGTCCTTATAAACCGGAATACTACCGATATTAAAAAAAAGCCCCGCAATTGCGGGGCTTTTTTGTGACCAGTGAAGTTTTGAGTGACATGCTTATTAAAAGAGTATGTATGTTATCTATGGGTTCTGAAACAAGTTCAGAACAACCATCAACTAGTTGAAAACCCTTAGTTTAATCCCATTTAAACTTGTTGAATACCTGTGTAAAGCTTGTTTTGCAGGACCTTTAATTACAGCACCGTCAAAAATAAAATATTGTGATTCACAGCAGTAGCATGAAAGTGTATTTAAGTTTTCTTCATCCACATAAATCTGCTCACAACTGTTAAGTGGATCGTTGGTGCAGGCTCTGTCGTAGGCATTGTAAATATCGGAATCATCGTTAAAAATGAAATTGTGAAAAATGAGAATGCCATTTACACCTCCTTCAATAGTCGCATAGCCTCCCGGGGAGTGTAGTCCTGCGTACTCTAGATTGTTGGGGTACAGATAGTGATTTACACGAGCGTTAGGGAATTCGTACCTGTCTTTATTGCAAGATATCATTGTTAATACAAGAAGCGCTATAAGAGGTATTTTATTCATACTGAGTTTTTAACTTTAGGACTTTATTTTTTCTTTTAGGTGTAAAATTCGGTTTTTGGTCTGGTATTTGCAATTATTTACTCGTCTAAGGTTTTTGAATTATAGGCGATTTATTTATATTTACCGCATTGAAAAAATTGAATTAACAAAAAATAAAATTATGTATTAAATAAGTGATTTATCTATATATTTGTGTGCTTGAAAAAATGTAAGTGAACGAAAATTCAAATTTTATGTTTCAAAAGTTATTTACTGTGATTGCCTTGCTTGGGGTAACAAATTATTCCATTGCACAGACGCAGTCGGGTACTCTAAAAGGTACTATTACAGAACATGAGACGGGCGAAACTGTCCCAATGGCCAATGTTGTCTTGGAATTGAATGGTGCCGTTATTGCCGGGTCCGTGGCAGATTTTGATGGTAAGTATACCATCAAGCCTATCGACCCGGGGAGGTATACTCTTAAGGTGTCTTTTATTGGTTTTGCGACCAAGGAGATATCCGAAGTATTGGTTTCTTCCAACAAGATCACATTTGTTAACGCGGCTCTTAAACCCGAATCTGCAGTACTGGGGGAAGTTGAACTCGTGGAGTACGTAGTACCTTTGATCGACCCTGATAAATCAGGAACGACAAAGACCAAAGAAGAGATTACGGCTCTTCCCACGCGTAACGTTCAATCTGTTGCAGCCCAAACGGCAGGGATTTATCAGCAAGATGAGGGAGGAGATCTTAATGTACGTGGTGCACGTTCGGATGCAACGTTCTATTATATTGATGGTGTAAAAGTGAGAGCTTCCAATAAACTTCCTCAGGCATCTATTGAACAGATGACTGTAATTACAGGGGGTTTACCTGCATCTTATGGTGATGCTACCGGTGGTGTCATTAGTATTACAACTCGAGGGCCTTCGAATGAGTTTTTTGGAGGGGTAGAAGCTATTTCTTCCAGTATGCTGGATCCTTACGGATACAATCTTTTTGGATTTAACCTTTCCGGTCCTTTAATGAGAAATGAAGAGGGGAACTCTACCTTAGGTTTCTTCCTTTCCGGGGAGTATGAATCTGAGGAAGATGGAGACCCGTCCGGAGTGGGTGTTTACAAGGTAAAAGATGATGTTATGAAAGGCTTGCAGGAGGACCCATTGATCTTTAGTGTTCAAAACGGTATCGTTCAGGCGAAAAGAGCTGCTGAATTTATTACCATGGATGATCTTGAGCATGTTGATGCAAGACAAAATTCTGCATATAAAAACGTAGCCATTCAGGGTAAGATTGACTTTAAACCCGCTTTGAATACAAACATTACCCTGGGTGGTAACTTTACGAATTCTAAAGGTAAAAGTCCTATTTACACCTACAGTATGTTTAATCCGGAAAATAATCCGGAGTACATTGATCAGTCCTGGAGAGCTTATGGTCGTTTCCAACAAAGTTTTGGAGCTTCCGGCGATGAGCAGTCGGCCTCCACTTTAAAGAATGCCTTCTTTACTTTACAAGCCGATTATTCGAAGGATACCGGAACTACACAAGATGCAGATCATGGAGATAAATTATTCAACTACGGTTATGTAGGTAAATTTACCCCCGTGAGAGATACGATATTTGATGCTCCACAAGAATGGTATGATTCTGAATATACCATTGATATTTTATACCAAGGAGATACCTTATTTGAAAAAAAAACCGGAAATGAAGAAAGCGTAAACTATACTTTAGCTCAGAATCCAAGATCCTACTACAATTTTGAAGCGGGAGGATTAAATCCCTATGCAGAGAATTACACAAAATCTTATTACGATTTTATGGGTGCTGAATCAGTAACTACCTTAGATCAGATTACGGGTATTGGTGCAGCTGTAAATGGAGATCGTACGGATAATGTGTACTCTATATGGTTTAATACAGGTCGTGAGTATAACGGTTACAGTAAGTATGATAACTCACAGTTCCGGTTCACGGGCTCTGCTTCCGCCGATATTAACGATCATGCCATTCAGTTTGGTTTCGAGTATGAACAGAGAGATGACAGGTATTACGGTGTTAGTCCGGTGGGTCTTTGGACTCTGGCTGAGCAAAAAGTAAATAACTACATTGGACAGTTCGAAGGAGCTTACTACGAATACTTGTATAGTGATGCGGTTAACGGTACGGTTATTGGGAACCAACATTCTTATAACTATGATGAGATGTCGAGTTTTGCCAAAAATTTCAGAGATCAACATGGTATCGGGCACGATCAAATTGTTGACATTCATACTTATGATCCGGATCAATTGGATATAGGAATGTTTAGTGCTGATGAATTGTTAGATAATGGTTCGCAATATGGTGTTGGCTATGTATCATGGTACGGTTACGACTACCGGGGGAATATGATTGATGGTGTTCAGCCGGGAATGCATGAGTTCTTAACGGAGAAAGATGAGAAAGATAATTACAAGCGTGAAATCGGAGCTTTTCAGCCAATCTATGTAGCGGGTTACATTCAGGATAAATTTGCTTTTGAAGACCTGATCTTCAATATTGGTGTTCGTGTAGACAGATACGATGCCAACCAGGAAGTATTGAAAGACAAGTACTCGATCTACAATGTAATGACTGCCGGCGAAGTAACGGATTTAGGTACGCATCCTTCGAATATTGGAGACGATTATGTCGTATACGTTGATGACAATACCAATGCTGACGCTTCGATTACTGGTTACCGTAGTGGCGATGACTGGTTTAATGCAGATGGTCTTCCGATTAATAATCCGGAGGAATTAAATATCTCAAAAGGGGTCTTGCCTATGTTGGCTGACCCGGATGCCTTGTTAAGTGGCGATGCGCTCAACAAAGGGTTAAGTGCTGATGCCTTTAAAGATTATGAGCCACAAATAACGGTGATGCCTCGTATTTCGTTTAATTTCCCTATTTCTGATGAGGCCATGTTCTATGCTTACTACGATGTATTGACTCAACGCCCGGGTGCAAACAGAATGAATCCATTGGATTACTTGTTTTTAGCTTATAAAACGGCTTCTACAATTAATAACCCTGATCTGAAGTCTCAGAAGACTACAAATTATGAGGTTGGATTTAAGCAAACCTTATCTGCAAGCTCTGCATTGACCATTAATGCATTTTATAAACAAATGCGGGATATGATCCAGTTCACCAAGGTTGCCTATGCATTTCCTAAAGAGTATAATACTTACGGAAATATTGACTTTGGGACGGTAAAAGGATTGTCTTTGGCTTACGAAATGCGCAGAACAAAGAATACGAGTTTAAATGCAAATTACACCATGCAATTTGCGGATGGTTCCGGATCTTCTGCTACTTCCGGTGCAAACATTGTGAACTCTGAGCAACCGAACTTAAGAACGACATTACCTTTAGACTATGATCAACGTCATAATTTAACGGTAAGTATGGATTTCCGTTACGGTTCGGGTAAAAATTACAATGGCCCATTGTTGAATGGAAAGCAAATATTCGCAAATATGGGTTTTAATTTATTGGGAACTGCCGGTTCGGGGACTCCTTACAGTCGACAGTTGAATGCAACACGTGCTGCGATGTTTGGTATTAATAACAGAGCATATCTGGAAGGGAGTATCAATGGTTCTCGTTTACCATGGTCTTACCGTATGGACATGCGTGTTAATAAAAGTTTTGATCTTACGTGGGGGCAGGAAGAAGATCAAAAGTCTGCTTCTTTGAATGTTTACGTGCAGGTTCAAAATCTTTTAAATACAGCTAATGTTGTTAATGTTTATCAATTTACTGGTAATCCTGATGATGATGGGTACTTAACAACTGCAGTTGGTATTGGTGATATTCAGGATCAGTCCGATCCGACTTCATTTACCGATTTGTACACAGTGAAGTTAAATAATCCTAATAACTATACTCGTCCGAGAACAGTTCGTTTAGGTGTAACACTTGACTTTTAATCCAAGGCAGTAAATCGTATAAATATGAAAAAGACAATTAAAAATACTTTATATGTTTTCTTTGCTGTACTCATGATGAGTGCACAGGCAAGAGAAAATGTAAATTATGCTGGTGGAGATGCTACAAGTCCTGTACAGATTTTAGCTTATAACTGTGCTGTCGGAACGGCTCAGACACTATTAGATATTAATAATGTTAGAACAACCATTTTGAATGGTGGCGATATGTGGTGGGATCTTTCAAAGGGTCGCTATGAAATCCCTAAAGGCTCGGGGAAACATTCTATGTTTGCCGGTGCACTTTGGATCGGTGGTATGGATGACAACGATCAAATTAAAGTTGCCGCTCAAACCTATCGTCAGTCGGGTAGTGACTATTGGCCCGGACCACTTGATAATGTTCGTTTAACTGACGAAGAGCTTTCGAATTCTAAATACGGAAGTACCGAAGCATCTGTTTGTGCTCAGTATGATAAACACTTTGTAATTTTAAGAACAGATGTGGAAGAATTTGTTGCCTGGTGGAATTCCGAAGAACCTTCGGTAGAATATCCGGATTATGTGATCCCACAATCTATTTTAAATTATCCGGGGAATCGTATTACCGACGATTGGTCGAATGCTTTTTTGGACCAAGATACCTTGGTAGGCACTTCGCCTTATTATGATCGTGAGACCTTAGCTCCTTACCGAGATGTAAACCTAGATGGTTATTACGATCCATCGGCAGGAGATTATCCGGAGTATAACTTAGATGCATTTTTAGATTGTAAATCAGATGATATGTTATTTGGTGACCAGACTTTATGGTGGGTTTACAATGATAATGGGAACACGCACACCGAATCGGGTTCTGAGACATCAATAGGTTTAGAGGTTCAGGCTCAGGCTTTTGCATTTTCCACGAATGATGAGATCAATAATATGACTTTTTACAACTACAAAATGATCAACCGTTCGCATAATGCCCTAAATGAGACGTATTTTGGTGTTTGGGTAGATCCTGATCTGGGAAATTACCAAGATGACTATGTAGGTTGTGATGTGGTACGTGGTTTGGGTTATTGTTACAATGGTGATGAGGATGATGAAACCGCTGTTGGTTATGGTGCAAACCCACCGGCAATTGGTGTAGATTTCTTCCGTGGACCTTTAGCGGATCCAATATATGAACCGGACACTTTGGGTAATGATAGTTTGACCAATGAAGGTGAACAGTTGATGATGTCTAAGTTTGTTTACTATAACAATATTCAGAATACTCCTGATGGGAATCCTGATTTAGCTCCTGACTATTACGACTACCTGAGAGGGATTTGGTTGGATAATCAAGTTATGACTTACGGAGGAGATGGTAGAGATCAGGCGAATCCACCTTGTAACTTTATGTTCCCGGGTGATACGGATCCGGCATTTCCCGGTCAGACTTGGACGGAGCAAACAGCGGGTAATCCACCGGATGACCGCCGTTTCTTACAATCTGCAGGACCTTTTACTTTGGAGCCGGGTGCTGTTAATACCATTACTACAGGTGTTGTTTGGGCACGTGCTAACGAAGGTGGTGCCTGGGCATCTGTAGAGTTGATGCGTTTGGCAGATGATAAAGCTCAAAAATTATTTGATACTTGTTTTGAGGTCTTGGATGGTCCTGATGCTCCGAATTTAATGGTTCAGGAGTTAGACCAGGAATTGATTCTTACCATTTTTAATTTTGCTGCTTCTAATAACTATATGGAAGAATATGTGGAAGCAGATGATGTGAACATCATTGGTTTTTATGATAGCTTGCAAACCGAGCCTTACAGAAATGAGTATGTTTTTGAAGGCTATCAAATTTTCCAGTTGAGAGATGAAACGGTTACGGCCGCAGATGTTTACGATGTAGATAAAGCACGTTTGGTATTCCAGGCAGATATTAAGAACTTCCGTGATGCAGATGGTATGATCACTGATGAAGAAACAGATTCTCCAATTGACAAGTTGATCAATTTTGACTTTAGTCCTGATCTTCAGGCGAATATTCCTCAAGACATGACATTGGAAGCTGCAAATGATGGGATAACACACTCTGTTTCTATTACACAAGACCTATTTGCAGCAGGAGATCGTACTTTAATTAATCATAAGACCTATTATTATACGGCAATAGCCTATGCTTATAATGAGTATTTAGAATATGCTCCGAATCAGGTTCCTGATGCGGGGGATAAGTATGCACCAAGTTTCTATGGTCAGAAAAAACCATATTTAGCGGGACGTAAAAATATTAAGCAATATTCTGTAATTCCACATATCCCGAATGCGGAGGCTGATGGTACCATCCAAAATGCTGAGTATGGAACTCTTCCGTCGATGACTCGTTTAGAAGGGCTTGGTAACGGAGGAATGGAATTAGAGTTCACTACGGAAACGCGTGAAGCTTTACTTTCTGAATTCTGTGTTGCAGAAACGGGCTATGCAGTCAATGGTGCTCCGGTGAAGATTAAAGTTATTGATCCATTGAATGTACCTCAGAATACAGAGTTTACTTTTAAGATGAATGTCGATCAGAATGATACTTTATTTCTTGTTTCTGATTCAACTTCATATATCCTCCCACGTCAATGGATACTTGTAAATACAACATCAGGTGACACAGTTTCTTCTGAACAAGCCATATCGGTTAAGAATGAACAGATTATTAGTAACTGGGGACTTTCAGTAATGATCCGGGATGGAATTAATCCTGGAGATGAGGGTGCCCTAACTGCTTCTACAAATGGTTTTCTAAGTGCTTCTGAAATTAAAGATGATGCGACTTATTGGTTAAATTATTTAAGAGATACAGATGATTTCTACGAATTGGCAAACGGAACCAATTTTATACCTGCTGATAACTGGATCCGTTCGGGTACTGATGATGATATTGACCATAAAGATTTTGATAATGGAGAATCTTACGAAAAGATCTTGAATGGTGCCTGGGCGCCATATCGCCTTGTAGGTCGTGATCAGACAGGTGATTGTTCCCCCGCTTTTAGGAGTCAATCTTCAAATAAACTTAAAGATCTTCCATCGGTAGATATTGTGTTTACAGATGACCCATCTCTTTGGACACGTTGTCCGGTTATCGAAACAAAATCAGGATCAGATAGATTGAGTTTGAAGCCTGATGCTTCGGTTGGCAAAGATGGAAACCCTGATGATTCAGGAACAAACGGATTTTCCTGGTTCCCAGGGTATGCATTAGACCTTGAAAAAGGTGTACGTCTGAACATCATGTTCGGTGAATCTTCAGACCATCCGGATGATAATGGTACGGATATGATGTGGAATCCAACATCTTCATTAACTGAAGGAAATATAGATGCTGATCTTACAGAGGATCCGGATGATTCATATGATGTGATCTATGGTGGTAGGCATTATGTGTATATTATGAAGAGTGTATATGCCGGTTCTAATGAACATAATAACCCTCTGTACGACAAGTTAATAAACATGTCGAATAATAATGGATATAAGGTAAAAGTATTTGGTGATGTAGCTTGGGTTTCTATTCCAATATTGTCATCGAATGCTAAGTTATCTGATGGAGATATCGAAGTGAAAATCCGTGTTTCTAAGGCTTATGATGAATACAATATGGATGACGATGACAGTACTTGTGAAGGCAATGCTTCTACAGAAAATGGTGGGAATCCATATTTAACGTTCAATACGGATGACATTCAGACCGTAACCGAAAATAGGGATGCTGCTCAGAGTGCCATGGATCTTATCCGTGTGGTACCAAACCCTTATTACGGATCTAATAACTATGAGGGAGATCAGGTTGATCACAGAGTAAGAATAACGAACTTACCTAAAACCTGTACGATTTCGATCTACAATGTTTCAGGTACTTTAGTGCGTCAGGTAAACCTTGACAGCGATCAAAACGTGACAGGTTGGGATTGGGATCTTAAAAACGACCATAATGTGGCCATCTCGTCGGGGGTTTACATTATTCACGTTGATGCCGGAGAGATAGGTGCAAAAGTCTTGAAGTGGTTCGGAGCCCTTCGACCTATTGATTTAGATTCATTCTAATAGAATAAATGTTAAAGACTAAATTTCATACGACTATGGTTATGAACAAATATACAAAGCATTTGCTACCTGTTCTTTTTGCAGGTTTGGTGACACTTTATTCTACGAGTGCATCAGCAGGGAACGAACAACGTTCAGGTCAGGCCGGAGCGACAGAATTATTAATTAACCCTTGGGCCCGATCATCGGGTTGGGGAGGGATTAATACCGCTTCCGTTTCAGGACTTGAAGCTTCCTTTATGAATGTTGCTGGTTTGTCGCAAACAGAGAATACAGAATTGTTATTTTCCAGTACTTCCTGGATATCAGATATCAATATCAATGCTTTTGGTTTTTCCAAAGCATTAGAAGATGATGTTGTACTGGGTTTATCTGTAATGTCAATGGCTTTCGGCGATATTGAGATTACTACGACTGAGCAACCGGAAGGTACAGGAGCTACGTATTCTCCATCTTATATGAATATCGGATTTTCTTATGCTAAGAAATTTACCGATAATATTTCTTGTGGTGCTACCGTTCGAATGATCTCTGAATCTATTCCTGATTTAAAAGCATCGGGAGTTTCCTTAGATGCAGGGGTACAATATGTAACTGGTGTAGATCGCCAGATTAAATTTGGTATCTCATTGAAAAATGTAGGTCCTAAAATGCAATACACCGGTGATGGTAATGATGTGAGAAATACCAATTCGGATGCAAACGGTCAGGATTATGCCATGACTTATGATATGCGTGTTGAAGCTTTTGAATTACCTTCTTCACTTAATATTGGAGGGGCTTACGATATTCATATCGATCAGGATAACCGTTTGACTTTAGCTGGTAATTTCACTTCAAATTCTTTCACAAAAGATCAAATAGGTGCTGGTGCTGAATATGCTTACAAAACGTACTTCATGCTTAGAACCGGATACGTTTATGAAAAAGGTATTACTGGAGATTTCTCCAGTGGTAGAACGACTGCTTTTACAGGACTGAATTTTGGTGCTTCTTTCGAGTTGCCATTGAGTAATGGTACTAATTTTGGTCTGGACTACTCGTACAGAGCGGCTAGCCCATTGGCTTCACCACACTCAATTGGCGCCAGAATTACACTGTAAGAATTATCTTCTTTTAGAAGAATATTCATAAATTTGCAGAAAGAGGACTCCTATGGTCTTCTTTTTGCGTTATTTAGATAAACTAAATTTTTTGATTATGTCTACAGTTTCATACTACACAGAAGAAGGGCTTCAGAAGTTGAAAGAGGAGCTGGATCATTTGAAATTTGTTGAAAGACCAAGTATTTCTCAGCAAATAGCGGAAGCTAGAGATAAAGGTGACTTGTCTGAAAATGCCGAGTACGATGCGGCAAAAGAGGCACAGGGCATGCTTGAGATGAAGATTGCGAAACTCGAAGGAATGTATGCCGGTGCTCGTGTTATTGATGAGTCTCAGTTAGATACGGATAAGGTCCTCGCATTGTCTATTGTAAAAATTAAAAACTTAAACACCAAAGCTGAGATGACTTTTACTTTGGTGGCAGAAACAGAAGCTGATATTAAGACCGGTAAAATCTCTGTTAATTCACCTATTGCCACAGGCTTACTGGGTAAAAAAGTAGGTGATATTGCCGAAATTCAAGTCCCTGCCGGAATGGTAAAGTTTGAAGTTTTAGAGATTTCCAGGTAATGGCAAGCATTTTTACAAAGATTGTTCGGGGAGAAATACCATGTAATAAGATTGCTGAAGACGATAACTTTTTAGCATTTTTAGACATATTTCCTCTTGCTAAAGGTCATGCTTTAGTGATTCCTAAAAAGGAAACCGATTACATTTTTGATATTCAGAATCCGGAGTATCAAGATCTGTGGGCTTTTGCTAAAAAGGTTGCCAAGGCAATAGATCATGCAATTCCTTGTGAAAGAGTAGGCGTAGCTGTGATAGGATTGGAAGTGCCTCATGCACATATTCATTTAATTCCTTTACAATCGGTGGAGGATATTAATTTTTCAAAACCAAAATTGAAGTTAGAGTCCTCAGAACTTGAAGCGATTGCTGAAAAGATAAAGGCTGAACTTTAAGTGGTGACCAGTTTTCAGTTTTCCATTTAAAAAAGCATGTCACACTGAGCTTGTCGAAGTGCGGCATGCGTACCGATTTAAATTGCCGTCCTTCGACAGGCTCAGGATGACAATTTATTATCCATTACCAATTCTATTTTCATTATCCTTAATAAAATTAGACCAGGAGGAGTAGCCCTTTTTTGATCCTAAGGCACCGTTTTGTAATCCGTGACAAACTGCGGCAGCGAGTCCATCAGTAGCATCCAGATATTTTGGCATTTCTTTCAGATGAAGTAATTGCATGAGCATCCTTGCTACTTGTTCTTTAGAAGCTGAACCACGACCGGTAATGGCTTTTTTGATCTTTAGCGGGGCATATTCGGTTACCGGAATATCTCTTTGAAGTGCTGCCGCCATAGCTACACCCTGTGCCCGTCCTAATTTCAACATAGATTGAACATTTTTACCAAAGAATGGAGCTTCCAAGGCTACTTCGTCCGGATGGTAGTGGTCTATGATGGCTAAGCTTTTTTCAAAGATCTTTTGAAGTTTTAGATATGGATCTTTGATTTTGTTGAGTATGAGTACGTCCATCATAATCATTTCGAATTCAGAGCCCTTCTTTCGGACGAGACCGAACCCCATAATTGTTGTTCCCGGATCTATTCCTAATATGATCTTTTCTTTACTCAATGGATGGTTTTTGTTTTTCCAGCTGCGTGCTGGAATGTGATAAATATACTCTTTGTAAAATAAGATACCTAATTAATGACTAATGACCAATGACTAATTAATGACTAATGACTAATGACCAATGACTAATGATTAATGAAGTTTTTAGTGACACCTACTAACACACCAACCTACCAACCTACTAAAATACCTAATACCTAATACCTTTTACCTACTACCTAATACCCACATTTTTTGTAGTTTTAAGCAATGCTGGTAAAAGGTGAAGAATAAAAAAATACACATCCCGGGAATTTTTGGTTTGCTAATCATTGCAATGAGTTTTTTCGTTGCTGTATTTGCGTACTATTTAGCGCCGGATAACAGCCCTTTTGCCAATGAAATGCACTTAGAGCTAAGCACTTTGGAGCCGGGAACAGAAGTGTCTTTTATTAAGTTGAAACATCATTCAGATGGAAATACTTCGTTTGTAGATCGGCTTATTTATGGTAAAAAGAAAAGCTACACCTCTTTACCGGTTAACTCTTTTGAGCTAAAAGAAAATGTTGTGACTTACACGTCTTTTGGCTCTTCCTATCAAAAAGAAATACCTGTTGAGCAATTAGAGGGATCGCGTTTGGAAACCGGTAGTTACAAAAGGAAATTTTATTTAGGAACAGATAAGTATGGTAGAGATCTGTTGAGTAGATTGATGGTGGCTACTCGAATTTCTTTGGCTGTGGGCTTTATTTCCGTTTTTATTTCCTTAGTGATCGGAATTACTTTGGGTTTGATCTCAGGCTATTATGGTTCATGGTTAGATAATGCCATCATGTGGCTGATTAATGTGGTGTGGTCTATTCCAACCTTATTGATGGTTATTGCAATTAGTTTGGCTTTAGGGAAAGGGTTTTGGCAGGTATTTGTGGCAGTTGGATTAACGATGTGGGTAGAAGTGGCTCGTGTGGTTAGAGGGCAGGTAATGAGTTTAAAACAGATGGAATACATACAGGCGGCTAAAGTTTTAGGCTTTGGAGATCTTAGGATCATGTTCCGTCATATTTTGCCTAATATTATTAGTCCGATCATTGTTATTTCTGCAGCAAATTTTGCTTCGGCAATATTAATTGAAGCAGGATTGAGCTTTTTGGGTATCGGGGCGCAGGCTCCCATGCCATCATGGGGAACCATGATAAAAGATCATTACGCTTACATTATTCTCGATAAGGCTTATTTAGCTATTGCTCCGGGAATGGCAATTATGTTTTTGGTATTGGCATTTATGTTGGTGGGGAATATGCTTCGTGAAAGGTTTGATGTGAGAGGGTGACTTGTTGGTTGATGGTTGTTGGTCGATTGATAAGAGGGTGTCAGGACAAAAGCACATAAAATTGTTTCGTGGTAAACAAGCGGACTAGCAGATTTTTTTTCTTACCTACGACCTTTAAACTTTAAACTTTCAATTTTCGACATGCATTTTAATTTATTTACATTTGTTTTCATAGTTTGGCTTTATGAATGAACATTTAGACGCTTCTTCAGAAGATTTTGGTGCCGAGGAAAACGAATTTGAAATTAAACTTCGTCCTGCTGCCTTCGATGATTTTTCGGGGCAAAAAAAGGTAGTTGATAATTTGGAGGTTTTCGTCTCTGCATCAAATCAAAGAG
>Ga0207964_1000350_pt1 | contig 13010 bp, 12 predicted proteins | sample Knorr_S23_td_250_FD_185608 | JGI IMG/M metagenome (GOLD analysis project Ga0207964, IMG submission 185608) | Marine microbial communities from Southern Atlantic Ocean transect - Knorr_S23_td_250_ad_251m_LV_A (SPAdes) (version 2) | ecosystem: Environmental > Aquatic > Marine > Oceanic | place...
AATTCTCGCGCTCGAAAAATACGCGATCTCACTGTACCTACAGGGCAATCCATTACCGCAGAAATATCTTCATAACTAAGTCCGTCAAATTCACGCAACGTCAACGCTGTGCGCAAGTCCTCTGGCAGCTGGCTCAAACAGAGTTTAATCGTACGATCCAACTCTTCTTTTAGCATCTCATTTTCCGGCGTAGACTCATCAATTAAGCCTTCATTATTGGTGAATTGCTCTGCATCTTCAATATCGATATTAGAAGCCACTAGACGACGACTTCTAGACACCAAATGATTCTTCGCCGTATTGATGGCGATCCTGTATAGCCAGGTATAAAATTGGCTATCGCCACGAAAATTAGGAAGCGCTTTGTAGGCTTTGATAAACGCTTCTTGAGTAACATCGGGAACCTCATCGACATCGCGCACAAAACGCCCAATGATAGCCTGCAATTTAAACTGATATTTGAGCACCAGAAGTTCAAAAGCTCTTTTGTCACCGCGCTGTACTCTTTGCACTAACTGGTGATCTGTTGATTCAGTCTTAGGTTCCTTCATTAACGAATCCGCTTATGTCCTCTGGGTATTTCTAGTTTTTTACACATTGAATCTGGCAATTGGTGTCAAAAAGGCCCGCCCAATAACCATTTTGTTCACAGAGCCACTTGGTTACAGGCTTATACATCGTATAATACTACCATGTTAGTTTTATTATGTGTGGTTTATCAATGAAGAGAAAGTTTCTCTACGATGTATTAGTGATTGGCAGTGGCGCTGCAGGGTTAACTCTAGCTTTACAGCTGAACAGGCAACTCAAAGTTGCACTAGTCAGTAAATCAACCCTAAAAGGGGGGGCTTCTTGGCTAGCTCAAGGCGGTATAGCCGCTGTATTTGATAAAGAGGATAGCTCCGAAGCCCATATTGAAGACACACTGATTGCCGGCGCAGGCTTATGCCATGACCAAAGTGTTAAATATGTGGTAGAAAATGGCCCGTCAGCGATTAAATGGCTAATTGATCAGGGAGTTGATTTCACCTTGGATTCCGATCAGATGCATTATCATCTAACTCAGGAAGGCGGTCATAGCCACCGGCGCATCTTACATTCGGCAGATGCCACCGGCAAAGCGGTGACCGGCACATTGGTCGATCAGGTAATCAATCGAGAAAACATAGATATCTATGAGCACCACTGCGCCGTTGATCTGGTAACTCAAGCGGATAATGATTCAAGGAAAATACGCTGCACTGGGGCATACTTACTGGATATAAAAAGCGGTGCTGTGTCTCTATTTCAGTCAAAAAACGTAGTTTTGGCCTGTGGCGGCGCCAGTAAAGCCTATTTATATACCAGCAATCCAGATGGTGCCAGTGGTGACGGCTTGGCTATGGCCTGGCGCCGTGGATGTAGAGTGGCAAATCTGGAATTTAATCAGTTCCATCCAACCTGCCTTTACCACCCCAAAGCAAAATCTTTCCTAGTCACTGAAGCACTCCGAGGCGAAGGCGCTATTTTGAAGCTACCGGATGGATCTAGGTTTATGGATAGATTCCACCCCGATGGTGAATTAGCGCCCAGAGATGTAGTTGCCCGCGCCATAGATTTCGAAATGAAACGTCTGGGCTGTGATTCTGTATTTTTGGATATCAGCCATAGACCGGCAGAATTTATTAGAGAGCATTTCCCTACTGTCTACGAAAACTGCCTTCAGTTTAATATAGACATTACACAGGAACCCATTCCTGTAGTGCCGGCCGCTCACTATACCTGTGGTGGCATTGTGGTAAATAAACAGGGGCAAACTGACCTACTCAACCTGTATGCCATTGGTGAAACTGCATTTACGGGCCTGCATGGCGCCAATCGTATGGCCAGTAATTCTCTGCTGGAATGCTTGGTCTATGCTCAGGCTTCAGCCAAGGCAATCAATAAATTGATAGCCAGTATCAGCGCCCCTGATTTTATTGCCGATTGGGATGAATCCAGAGTCAATAGTTCCGATGAAGATGTAGTCATATCGCACAACTGGGACGAGATGCGCCGTTTTATGTGGGATTATGTGGGCATTGTCCGCACAGATAAGCGCTTACAGCGAGCAAAACACCGTATCAAACTGCTGCAAAGTGAAATTCAGGAGTATTACAGCAATTACAAAATATCCAGAGATCTATTAGAGCTGCGCAATCTGGCCACGGTATCCGAGCTTATTATTCGCTGTGCCCAGCAACGCAAAGAGAGCCGAGGGTTGCATTATACGGTGGACTATCCGGAGCTGTCGGCGGTGGCCAAAGATACCATTATGGTACCCATCAATTTTGCGGGGCAAGATATCATAGTACATCGCGACTAGAGGGTACTAATAAGCAATTTGCGCAACTGCCGGTGTTGCTCTGAAGACATTGAATCAGCAGGGGCTAGCTGTATCAATTTATTGCCCTCTTCACCCTTAAAATACATCACTATAAGTGAGCGCGTTACCCATTGACTAGGTCTTAAGTAGGCGCTGTTACCATTGACAATCCACCGATCAGCCGTGGGTTGGTAAATCACAATATTATCTCTAGCACTAGCAAACTTGGTTATCTCCACGTAAGCAAGTACAACTATCAGCAATAGCGCCACAGTCTTTACCCAAAATAGAATTGGCATTAGTAGCAACAAACCAGATATCGTACCTGCTAGGCAAACTGTCAATATAAGTAGGGATTTTGCGGGTTTTATAACAAATCTAGACGCTGTGTTTTCGGCTTTCATAAATAATAGCTACAATCCTTTGCATATCGGCTTCCAATGGCTTTTCTTTGTTTAAAAACCAATTAAATAGTTGCTGATCTTCAAGCTCCAAAAGCGCATGAAAGCGCAATTTATCTTCCTCTGACAGCTGATCATAATGTTCTTCAACAAAGGGCTGTAGAATTAAATCCAATTCCAACATACCTCGACGACTAGCCCATATAAGACGATTTTTATGCATGATCAACCCACAACTATTAAAGGTTTAATTATAGGGAACTAGACGAAAATAGGCTAAACTATCGCTTTATTTTTTTCATTTAAACCCAGCATGGAATCTATTGATGAATGATCTAGGACGTGGATTAATTGAATTGTGTGGCGAGGATAGCCTTAAATTCCTGCAAGGACAGGTCAGTTGCGATTTAAATAACGCCGATCAGCAAATTATTCGCGGCTGTCACTGCACCCCTCAGGGGCGTGTTATTTTTTTATTTAGCGCGCGAGTGGAATCGCAACAGCGGATCCTACTTGAAACCCATCCCTCTATTGTGGAAACGGCTATAGCTAGCCTGAGTAAGTATGCGGTGTTTTCGAAAACCGAAATCACTGATATCAGCACTCAAAATAGTTCTATAGAACCACCAATAACACCTATTGAGCGACTTAGACTGGGCATTCCAGATATTACTCTGGATACCACTGAGCAGTTTATTCCGCAGATGCTGAATCTCGACCTATTGGATTACATCAACTTTAAAAAAGGCTGTTATACAGGACAGGAAGTGGTGGCGCGCGCTCATTATCGCGGTCAAGTAAAACGCAGAATGCACCACCTTTCCCTGAGTTGCTCATCTGTACCATCACCCAATACGGCAATATCTGACCGTGAAGGCAAGCAACTGGGCTCTATAGTTAATGCCGTCTCCAGTGATGATAGCGTCGAAGCATTAGCTGTATTATCTGACAAAGCATTAAATTGTGACAATTTAGTGATAGACAATCAGTCAGTAGCGGTTAGCTACCACTCAATGCCATACCAGAGCACAGATAATGCTTGAACTATTTGCAAACCCTCTGCTTATAAAAATTGGGGTGTTTTCTGCGCTGTTTTTTTTAATCAGTCTATTATCACTGCCTTGGTTGGTGGCTCTAATCCCCGAGGATTATTTTCTCCACAACCAACGTCAATCAACCCAATGGCAAGAAAATCGCCCACTGGCGCGCATTATTGTGCTTATCGCCAAAAATTTACTGGGTTATATTTTATTGATTGGGGGAATACTAATGCTATTTTTACCCGGACAGGGCATTCTCACCATAGTGGTAGGCCTGTTACTAATTGATTATCCAGGAAAATTTGAACTAGAGAGAAAGATAGCCAAAACACCTAGCATTTTTAAAGGGTTAAATTGGCTGAGAGCCAAAGCCAAAAAACCTCCCCTAAAATAGATTTCAGGTCGGATTATTTGCCAACATGGTCTCTAAGGCCGTATCCCGATCCGGAAGCTGCCAATCAATCGGCTGTAAACCGCGCTGCTGCAAGTAGTTATTAGCTGTAGAAAAGTGTCCACAGCCCCAAAAACCTCGATGAGCCGATAGTGGTGATGGATGAACCGATTTAAGTATCAGATGCTTAGAGGAATCTATCATCGATGCTTTCTTTTGGGCGAAACTGCCCCACAAAATAAAAACCACAGATTCCAGATGGTCGTTAACCGTTCTAATTACTTGATCGGTAAACTGCTCCCAACCTTTGCCCTGATGCGCACCAGCATTGCCCTGCTCTACAGTCAGCGTAGCATTCAGTAGCAATACCCCCTGCTGAGCCCAACTGATCAGGCATCCGTGCTTAGGTTGATCTATGGATAGGTCAGTTTTCATTTCTTTGTAAATATTAACCAGTGAAGGTGGCACTTTTATATCTGGCATTACAGAGAAGCAGAGGCCGTGAGCCTGACCGGGGCCATGATAGGGATCCTGCCCCAAAATCACCACTCGCACCTGATCAAAGGGGGTATTATTAAGCGCCGCAAACCATTGTGAGCCGGGAGGATAGATAACTGCGCCCTGTTGTTTGCGCTGCATCAAAAACTCACGCAACGACTGCATATACTCTTTATTAAATTCGGCACCGAGCATCTCTTGCCATTGAGGATGCAATCTGATCTCCCTCTGATCACTCATATCCATATCCTTTTTTAACCATCTAGTGAACTCAAATGTTATAATAGGTTGCCTTGAGACTAGTTTCCACGTTTTATAGTCTAAGTTAAAAAAGTCAGAGCCTAACCATAAGCATCCGTTGCCCACTTTTTCAGTTTGGGCTTTTAGTCTGATTGTGCGTATCTTCGCACACCGGTTAGGAAAATGACCGCAGGGATTAAATGCAATTAGGATTATCAATGTTTCAAACAGATTCTTATATAACCACAAATGAACGTCGTATTGCCCTGTGGCTTCTCGCCTGTGCCACTGTTATCTTGGGTATGATTCTACTCGGCGGCGTAACCAGACTGACTAATTCTGGCTTATCTATGGTGGAGTGGAAGCCTTTAATAGGTGCAATTCCCCCTTTAAATCAAGGGGATTGGCAACAGCTGTTTTTGAAATACCAACAATTTCCCGAGTATCAGAAAATCAATCTAGGAATGACCTTGGAAGAATTCAAAGTCATTTTTATGTATGAGTATTTACATCGTGTACTGGGAAGGCTTATCGGCATAATTTTTATAGTTCCGTTTGCTTACTTTTACTTCACTCGTAGCATCTCACCTCAACTGTTACCCAAGCTACTGGTAATGCTGTTGCTTGGTGGATGCCAAGGCCTATTGGGCTGGTATATGGTCAAAAGTGGCTTGATAGATGTGCCCCATGTAAGCCAATACCGACTGACTGCTCATCTGGGTTTAGCAGTACTGATCTATGCCTTTATTATCTGGACAGCATTGCAGTTAATTAATCCCCCCTCGAAACAGCCCAGTGGATTAGCCAAGTCCGCTTGTATTCTCAGTGTATTGATCTTCTTTATGATTCTATCTGGTGGCTTTGTGGCAGGGACAAAAGCAGGTTATGCCTACCCCACATGGCCTCTGATGGGTGATAGTTTTATTCCAAACGGCCTCTATGATATGAGCCCAGCTTGGTTATCTGCCTTTGAAGATATTACTACCATTCAATTCAACCATCGTATTTTTGCCTATGTGATCACGCTATCAATGCTGGGCTTTGCTATCCGCGCTTTAAAGGCAAAAGTTGCCGGCAAAGTACGCACAGGCGTTTATTGCATGCTATGTTTATTAGTAATACAGATTTGTTTAGGTATCAGTACATTAGTTTTCTATGTACCGGTTGCAGTAGCGGCCGCCCATCAGGTTGGCGCTGTGGCACTGTTAACTGCGACCTTATTTGTCAGCCATTCACTGATTAATCGTATATCACCATCAAGTTAAATTTGCGGAGTTTGCCAATGAAGAAATGTTTAAGTTTTTTAGTCGCCTGTATTTTTTCTACCCTAGCCACTGTCAGTTTGGCTGCCGAACCAGATCCAGCGGCAGGCAAAGCTAAATCAGCCACCTGTGCTAGCTGTCATGGAAAAAATGGAATTAGCAATAATGATATATGGCCAAATTTGGCGGGACAAAAGCAGGGCTACCTAGCCAGCTCCCTCAAGGCATATAGAGATGGCAGTCGCAAGAATGCGATGATGTCGGCAATGGCAAAAGGGTTATCTGATAAAGATATCGCCAATCTGGCCGCTTATTATTCAAGCCTCAGCCCTATTCCCGAATCCAAGTAGATTATATAAGCCGCGGCCTATTGGTCGCGGCTCTCTATTATGCCAAACTAAATTACTCCGGTCGCATATGGGGAAATAGCAACACATCTCTTATTGACGGTGAATCGGTTAGCAACATAACCAGTCGATCTATGCCAATACCCTCACCTGCCGTAGGCGGCAAACCGTATTCTAGAGCGCGAACATAGTCTGCGTCGTAGTGCATGGCTTCGTCATCTCCCGCATCTTTCTCAGCCACCTGCTGTTTAAAGCGAGCCGCTTGGTCTTCTGCATCATTGAGCTCAGAGAAACCATTGGCAATTTCTCGACCACCGACAAAAAATTCGAAACGATCGGTGACAAAGGGATCTTGGTCATTGCGACGCGCTAGTGGTGATACCTCGGTTGGGTAGCGAGTGATAAAGGTCGGCTGCTCCAACCTGTGCTCAACCGTCTTTTCAAAAATCTCGATCTGAACCTTGCCAAGCCCCCACTGATCTTTGAGAGGAATACCCAAATCTGAAGCGATTTGTCTGGCACTCTGCTCATCGGCCAATTGCTGGGCATCAATATCTGGATTGTAGGCGAGAATAGAATCAAAAACTGAGAGGCGCGCAAAGGGTTCGGCAAAGTCATAGGTGGTCTGAGACTGCACTTCTCCTTCATCATTCTTAATCGTATTGATCACTTTGGTTGTGCCCAATACCTGTTGGGATAGCTGGCGCAACATATCCTCGGTAAGATTCATCATATCGTTGAAATCAGCATAGGCCTGATAGAACTCGAGCATAGTAAATTCTGGATTGTGCCTTGTGGACAACCCTTCATTTCTAAAATTGCGATTTATTTCGTAAACCCTTTCAAACCCACCTACCACAAGGCGCTTTAGGTACAGCTCTGGGGCAATACGCATATACATATCAATATCTAAAGCATTGTGGTGAGTTACAAATGGACGCGCCACAGCACCGCCAGGGATAGTTTGCAACATAGGCGTTTCAACTTCTAAATAACCTGCGTTATTGAGATAACCGCGAATAAAATCTACTACCTTGGAGCGCGTTATAAAGGTGTTGCGCACCTCTGGATTAACAATAAGATCTACATAACGTTGACGGTAGCGTATCTCCTGATCGACCAGACCATGAAACTTATCGGGCAGTGGTCGCAACGCTTTGGTCAACAATTGGTAATCATCCATTTGCACATAGAGGTCACCTTTACCCGACTTGTGCAAAACACCTTCAACACCCACTATATCCCCCAAATCTAGCGATTTGGCAAAGGGACGCGCCGGTTTAGTCACATACAGTTGAATGCTGTCAGAGCCATCCTGTAGCAGGATAAAAGCCCCTCGATTGCGAATAACTCGACCGGCAACGCTGACCACCCTATTTAGGCTTTCAAGTTCTTCTTTACTGCGCTCGCCATATTCAGACTGCAACTGTGCTGACTTATGCTGTGGACGAAAGTCGTTGGGAAAGGTGGCACCGGGCTGCTCTCTGAGTTCATTGAGCTTGACTCGGCGTTCGGCAATTAACTTATTTTCGTCTTGTTGATCGGTCATATTGTTGTTCACTTTGGTTTGTAAAACTAGATCCCCGCCTTGAGCGAGGCAACTATAAATTGGTCCAATTTCCCATCCAGTACTGCTTGGGTATTTCTGGTTTCAACACCAGTGCGCAGATCTTTAATTCTGGCGTCATCCAAAACATAGGATCTTATCTGACTACCCCAACCAATATCTGACTTACCATCCTCTGTGGCTTGCGCCACTTCCTGTCGCTTGCGCAGTTCAAGTTCATAGAGACGAGCGCGCAACATCTGCCAACATTTATCGCGATTTTGATGCTGAGATCGCTGATTCTGACATTGTACAACTATTCCACTGGGTTCATGGGTTAAACGCACAGCGGAGTCTGTTTTGTTGACATGCTGACCCCCAGCACCCGAAGCGCGATAGGTATCAGTGCGCACATCGGAAGGATTTATCTCTATATCTATATTGTCATCAATTTCTGGTGATACATAAACGGCGGCAAAGGAGGTATGCCTGCGGTTACCCGAATCAAAAGGCGATTTGCGCACCAATCTGTGCACACCAATTTCGGTTCGCAACCAACCAAATGCGTAGTCTCCACTAATCTGTACCGTGGCGCTTTTTATACCGGCGACCTCACCGGCAGAGCACTCGACCAATTCAGCTTTAAAGCCCTTGTCATCAGCCCACCGCAAATACATACGCAGTAGCATCTCGGCCCAATCTTGAGCCTCTGTACCTCCTGAGCCAGATTGAATATCGAGAAATGCACTGTTTTCGTCCATCTCTCCAGAAAACATTCTTCTAAATTCGAGGGTGGCAAGCTGGGATTCCATGGTTGCGATTTCAGACTCGACTTCGCCTAGGGTATCTTCATCGCCTTCTTCTACAGCGATCTCAAGCAACTCTCTGGCATCTGATACACCAGTATCCAAGTCGTCGATAGTTTTTACTACCACCTCTAAAGAGGATCGCTCACGCCCTAACTCTTGAGCGCGCTCAGGGTTATTCCAAACATCGGGTTCGGCGAGCTCTAACTCGACTTCAGCCAAGCGATCTTTGCGATTATCATAGTCAAAGATACCCCCTGAGCAGGTCGGCTCGAGTCTTCATATCATCGAGGGCATTGTAAAATTGGTTTACTTCCATAGCTGTAAATCTTTGTCGTCGAGCAAAGCGCGCATTTTAACCCAGCAGGCTGTTCACACCAAGAAAAAACAGGGTTGATTAACTAGTCTCTGTAGCTCAATATGAACAGTATGGACAAATGACTTCTTAAATACACCTTTGGCTTGGCTCAAGTTATTGGCAATACTGGTAATCCATGGGAAAAAAATCTTTTCAATTCGAACTTAAACAGCATTTCTATGATCACTTTGCGGATTCTGAAACTGAGTTCTTTAGTTCGGTAATGCCACAAAGACTAGAGCAGCCAACTTGGGTTAGCTGTAATTATTCTCTGGCCTCTGAATTGCAAATTAATCATCGGCATTTAAGTAGTAAAGAAACCCTCGCACTGATAAGTGGCGAAGTGCAACAGGATAATATTAAACCTATAGCACTGGTCTACTCTGGCCATCAATTTGGAGTTTGGGCAGGTCAGCTTGGCGATGGCAGAGCCATAACCTTGGGTGAATTGGCAGTTGGCGAAGCTCAACAACTTTGGGATATTCAACTTAAGGGCGCCGGTACCACCCCCTACTCTAGATTTGGTGATGGACGCGCTGTATTGCGCTCTAGCATCCGCGAATACCTGTGCTCAGAAGCTATGCATGGTCTGGGTATTGCCACTACCAGAGCTCTGGGCTTGGTAGCTAGCACAACCCCAGTCCAACGCGAGAAAGTCGAGCCTGCCGCCATGCTTTGCCGAGTGGCACAAAGTCATATTAGATTTGGCAGTTTTGAACATTTTCATTACGCCAATAACCCGCAGGCGCTAAAGACACTTGCCGATTATGTAATTGAGAGACACTTCCCCCAGTGGACTGACAATACTCAACGCTATTTGCTACTACTGGAAAACGCTGTGTTAAAGACGGCCAAAACTATTGCCCAGTGGCAGGCTGTGGGTTTTTGCCACGGTGTAATGAATACAGATAATATGTCGATTCTAGGTGATACCATCGACTATGGGCCGTTCGGTTTTCTGGATACTTATAATCCCAACCATATCTGCAATCATTCCGACACTCAGGGGCGCTATTCATTTAAAAACCAGCCATCCATTGGGCTTTGGAACCTAAATGCACTGGCCGGCTGTTTTAGCTCACTGCTCAGCAGCGATGAAATTATTCACTGCCTGAAACAGTATGAAGCAGAATTCTTTGATCAGTATCATCGTCTTATGGCAAGCAAGATAGGTCTTGAGTCTTGTCGTGCATCCGACCCCGAATTAATTAATCAGCTATTGTCACTACTAGAAGACGAGGCTGTTGATTACAGCATTTTCTTTCGCAAACTCTGTGATTTTTGTACAGCGGATCAAACTGTGCGCGATTATTTTTCTAACCCCAGTCAGTTTGATAGCTGGGCTGAAAAATACCTACAGCGCCTATCTGAGCAATCATTATCTGACAACCAACGACAACAAAGGATGCGGGGTGTAAATCCACAGTATGTATTTCGCAACTATATGGCACAGACAGCCATAGAAGCGGCTGAACAAGGTGATTATAGCGAAATTGAACTATTGCTCGAAATTTTACAAAAGCCATATAAGGAGCATCCACAAGCCTCTCAATATGCGGGACCACCACCAGACTGGGCAACGCAGATTTCAGTTAGCTGTTCATCCTAATAATTTAACATAAGCTGAGACTACTGCATTAGACACAAGACGATGATCAGAGTAGGCAAAAACAGGCGAATAAACGGAGTTTATATTCAATAAATGAGTGGTTTGAGCCTGTTTTTAACAACCTATAAGCGAGTATCATCCTAATGCAGTGCTCTCAGGCTATTAATTGGCAAATGCTCACGGCTATAATAGGACAATATTCGCAAGCCCTCGGGAGTCAGAAATTTGTATTTAGCTAAGACCCTTTGCACTTTGTTGCTTATGCTACTCTGTCAATCTGTATATGCGGATATTTTTGGGGCGTTCCGCGAAGCCGACGGCTCTACCAATTGGCAATATGTTGCCAATTTCACCGGCAATATTCTTATTATTGCGTTGACTATTACTGCCATTCGACTTTACTTTAGTCGCCGACAGGCGCGCAAATATAATCAAGAATTGGAAGCCATTCGCTCTGGACTTGAACAGCGAGTTGAAGAGCGCACTGCTACGCTGGATAAATCAAACAAAATGCTCAAGGTGGAAATTGACGAGCATCGCGTAACCACTCAACAACTACAGCAATCAGAAGCCTATATCAATAGTATCTTACAATCGATGCCACTGATGCTTGTGGGACTCAATGAGCAAAATAAGATTAGCCAATGGAATCATTGCGCTGAAATAATTAGCGGAATATCCTCAGAAAAAGCCTTAGGCTTTGATCTATGGGAAATTTATCCCGCTATTACCATTACTAGGGATCAGGTCACACAGGCTCAGGAAGAAAATAAAGTTATTACCGTCAAATACAGTCAACGTGGTCAAAAGCACTTTGATATTATCATTTATCCGCTACAAAAAGAGCACGAAACTGGCGTGGTGATTTTGATCGATGATGTCACCCAGCGCGCCAAGAATGAGAATATGCTAATTCAGAGAGATAAGATGTCTGCCATGGGAGAAATGGCATCGGTTATGGCTCACGATATCAGTATACCGCTCAAAGCTATTATTAAAGATATTGAAATTGTCAGGCAGGGCATAGTCGATGATCCGACAGATACAGATGGATTGAGCGAACAACTCGAAGATGCCATTATCCGCGGCCAACAAGCCAATTCAGTTATCTCTAACCTACTTGATTTTTCTACTAGTGGTGGCGGTGAAAAAGCGCTCGATAATATGGCGTCCATTGTGGATCGCAGTATAGGATTAGCTAATGATGTTTTGTCTGTAACTGCCGATTTAAGATTTGGCCATGTCAAAATCAATCGCAACTATGCAGATGATCTGCCCCTGATACCCTGTTATGCAACTGAGATGCAACAGGTGTTGTTAAGCCTATTTCGCCATTCGTGCTACGCCTTAAGCGATATCGATAGTAGTAATAGTCCCGAGATTAATATAGATATTTCGGTTGCCTACGACGACCTTTGGATACGAATAAATCACAATGGCACCTGTATAAATTTGGAAGAACAGATGACGCTATTTGAGCCCCTTAATCAAGAGGATAATTCAAAAAAATTGCTCAATCCGGGTATGCACTTATCGTTCTCTCACTTTATTGTCACAGAACAACATCAGGGACAAATTGCCGTGACTTCAAACCCTGATGAGGGCACCACCTTCCATATCCAATTACCCACAACGGGGAATACTAATAGCGCTGATTAAGACCGCTGTTTAGGTTCTATTGGGCTCCATATGCAGGATTATAAGCTGTAAGTTTTCTCGCCCGCGGTATTCATTGATATCCAACCGATAAACACAGTGAACAACAGCGTCTGCAGCAGGCCATTTCTGTGTATCTACATTAAAGTAAATACCATCAATATCTAGCTGTTCTGCTGAGGTAGGTGCTACAGTCACTTTTAGATGATTCTCACCTACTATGCGCTGTTTCTTGAGGAAAAACAGACCCTGAAAACAGGGTTCGGGAAATGCCTGCCCCCAAGGCGCTGCATCTCGCAATATCTGTGCAGTCTGCATATTGAAGTACTTGGACTCTAACTCGCCATCGGTCAGGATGGTTGCCTGCAAATCAGTCTTATCAATGGTTTCTTTTATCTGCTGCTGAAATGCCTGTTCAAATTTAGGCAATAACGACTCATCTAAGCTCAAACCAGCAGCCATTGCATGCCCGCCAAACTTGCTGATAAGTCCGGGGTTAAGGGTCGCTATGG
>Ga0207964_1000352_pt1 | contig 12957 bp, 9 predicted proteins | sample Knorr_S23_td_250_FD_185608 | JGI IMG/M metagenome (GOLD analysis project Ga0207964, IMG submission 185608) | Marine microbial communities from Southern Atlantic Ocean transect - Knorr_S23_td_250_ad_251m_LV_A (SPAdes) (version 2) | ecosystem: Environmental > Aquatic > Marine > Oceanic | place...
GGGTTTAACCGCAAGGACCAGAATGAAACCTAAACTCGCTATCGGGTGACTCTATTAGCTGTTGCTCAATAGCCAAAAATACATCCAAACGCTCGCTGACCTCTTGCTGTGAAGCCACCGTTTCGGCAAGTTTTAGATAATCCTGAAAATGCCTGCCCTCTGATTTAAGCAGTGACACATAGAGTTTTTCTAATTCTTCGTCAAGAAAAGGCGCTAATCGTGCAAAACGCTCACAGGAGCGCGCCTCAATAAGAGCCTGACCAGCGTCTAGGTCATAAATAAGCACTAATTTTGTCTCTGATCCCGATTTAGCAGCAAGATCTAAGTCATTAAGACTCACCACTACACTCGGAGACGACCGAACATCTGATACTGGATATTCGCCTTTGCCCAGATGTAAAGTAAGTCCTTCCTATTGTGTAATGACTGAAGCCTTCTAAAGTAGAGGGTTTTTTACCTGAAAAATATATCTTCGCACTATTTAGATTAATAGCATGTGATAGGCTATCAAATTCATAATTTGCTTTGGCGCTTGCTGACACCAATAAACCTACACCCAACAACACAGGCACTAATAATTTACGAATTTGATTAAGAAAATAGCAGCTGGCTACCGCAAAGTTAAAACTAGATTTGAAATATTGACTTAGCATTGTCCACTCCTTGGATTGACTTTAATCAGGGTTGTTGCTTAAAACTCTTGGCTTCTAGATAAAAGCCAAGCTAATAATAAGGCGTTATAAAAATATAACCATTGCAAAGAAGCACTAATAAAAATGTCCTAATTAATTTGATTCATAAATGATTAATTTAGAACACAAAAAAGGCAGCCAATGGCTGCCTTTTTTCTTTGTAGAATTAGAATTACTCATCTATTTCAATGAAAGTCCAAGAAGATTTTGAATTTTTTTTATTAGTTACCATTTTTAATGCATAAATCCTTTTGTTAAAACGAATCAGATCATCAATTAAAAAAACGCAGTCTCTATTACTACATAGCCTCATACTCTTATCATAATCTTGATTTGCATGCATATAATCATATAGATCTTTCATGCCTTTACGATTAGTCATTGCACTGACAGCTGAGTGATGATCAACTAGCCTGTACTTATGAGTCTTGCTAATATTGAACTGGCAGGTTAAGCCATCGCAGAAAACATAGGGCTGATACTCTGAATTGTTATGATCTGTGTCAGAATCATTAAATTCTGGGGGTTTTGGATTATTGGACTTGTTACCTTCAGCAAACGAAATCAGGTTGTATTTACAAACAAATTCAGCATACTTGTTAGCCGCTGAAACAGGCCTTGGAATATTCTTTATGTTATCAATAATTTTTTGAGAAAGTTGTTTTTTACAGTCCTTCGAACTAAATGCTTTAAACAATTCTAACGGATAACCGTGATAAGAAGGTCCACGAAACCCAGCATAATCATTATCTTCAGGTACAGCATACGTAGAATTATCATCATAATTTTCATTTAGTTCTTCTAAAAGATAATTTACAATCATAGAATGCTCAAAAGTTTCTGAAAAAATAGTCTCTTTCATGAAGTAATCATATGTCGCTATACCAAAAATTACCCTTGATTGTTCTCTAGCAGGAATAGAACCTGTCCTATTCGTGTATAGTTCAGGCTTATTGAAAAACAATTTAGGCAAAACGACTAAAAGAAATTCGAGGCGGTTTTCCTCAAGAACTACCAACTTACGAAGCTCAGTAAGCTCTTGTTCAACGGATTGCTTAAGTGCGTCTGTTATTTTAATGTCCTTAGTTTGATGCTTTGTAAAAGCATTCCACATCTTTGCCATACAATCTCTAAAAGGCTCTTTCAACCACCATAAACCCCACCACTCAGCGTGTTCCCTAAAACATTTTAATCCCTCTGAAGAAGCCTGTTGCCACGTTAAATCCCAGATTAGGACCAAATATGATTGTCCCTCTAAACTTTTATCCAATTCCTTATAATTTTTAAAAGAAGCAAATAAAGAAGTGTCACCTTGTCTCGTAACTGGAATTTTTTCCTCAGAATCACCAATTTTTAACCTAATTTTATCAATGGTATATTGATCAAAACCGTCTAAACTCTGCGGTAGCTGACCTTTGAATTTTATATCGACATGCGCCTCTGGATGAGGATAGGTCGTCACCTTGATATCATCATAGCCTGCCGATGCGCCTGTTGAGAATAATAGCGCCATGCAGATTAAAACCGGCATATATTTTTGCGCTCGAATACAACTGATAAAAACGCAAACTGATCTTCGAAGACTACTTGCGGATCTTCTAAGATAATTACAAAAATTTTGAGTTAACATAAATCCATTCCTTGGATTAGATTTGAAAAGAACTGTAAATAAGATACTTATTCACAAAGTTTGATATGAGGGCGGCATTATCCTCTTCCTGGGGGATAATGCCATGATTCATAAGTACTAGATAATTGTGCCTATATATAATATTGAATGATAAGGCAAAGTAACCCAGTGGCGGTTCGATATAACCTCCAACACAGGCGCAGCGGTGGTTGATTTAGGGTTTAACCGCAAGGACCAGAATGAAACCTAAACTCGCTATCGGGTGACTCTATTAGCTGTTGCTCAATAGCCAAAAATACATCCAAACGCTCGCTGATCTCTTGCTGTGAAGCCACCGTTTCGGCAAGTTTTAGGTAATCTTTAAAATGCCTGCCCTCTGATTTAAGCAGTGACACATAGAATTTTTCTAATTCTTCGTCAAGAAACGGCGCCAATCGTGCAAAACGCTCACAGGAGCGCGCTTCAATAAGGGCACCCACAATCAATATATCCACTAGCTTATCGGGATCATTGGGCCTTACCGCCTCTCTAAGCTTGACCGCGTAGCGAGAGGCCGTTATTTGCCGATATTGGATATTTCGGCGCTTCATAATAGCGATAACCTGTTCAAAGTGACGCAGCTCTTCCCGCGCTAATCTCGACATCTTATTCAGCAGATCAAAATTATCCACATAACGGTACATTAAATTCAGTGCAGTACTGGCGGCTTTTTTTTCGCAGTTAGCATGATCAATCAACAATAATTCAGGATTAGCCAAGGCATTATCAATCCATAATTGCGGTGTATTACAGGGAAGAAAATCTTTAATTTCTTGCAGAACAGTCATAGTTAATAAGAGCCTAATTTTAAAGCCAGAATTATAAACAATTAGCACCTAACTAACAGCCTAAAAAAGCAAAAACACGATCATAGAAAATGAACTTAATTTTAAACAATCACAGACTCAGTAAAATGAACTCACAACCATAGCTTTATCTTCTGTAAAAAAACTACAAATTCTTGTACAATCGTTTAATACCATCCTGTAAACCTAAGGTTTAATCTAATTAAATCTTACAACCTATTGTTATTTATGAGGTATTCCGTGTTAGAAGCCTATCGCGCCCATGTCGCAGAACGTCAATTAGAAGGTATTCCACCCAAGCCATTAACCCCTGAGTGGACCTCTGCTTTAGTTGAGTTACTCAAGAATCCACCAGTAAATGAAGAAGCATTTTTGCTTGATTTAATTGCTAATCGCGTACCTCCAGGTGTCGATGAATCAGCCTATGTAAAAGCCGGCTTTTTAAGTGCCATTGTTAAAGGTGAAACCACCTCCCCTTTGATCGATCGAGCGGCTGCGGTTGAACTACTTGGCAATATGCACGGCGGCTATAATGTCGCCACCCTAGTAGAGCTTTTAGATGACAGTGAACTCAGCGAATTAGCCGCTACACAACTTAAGGCAACCACCCTAGTATTTGATGCCTTTCACGATGTAGCCGAAAAAGCCGATGCTGGCAATGCGCAAGCTAAAGCAGTTATGCAGTCTTGGGCTGATGCTGAATGGTTTACAGGCAACGATGCAGTGCCACAGAGTATTAAAGCGGTGGTATTTAAGGCCACTGGCGAGACCAATACCGATGACCTCTCCCCTGCACAGGATGCTTGGTCGCGCCCAGATATTCCATTGCATGCAAAAGCCATGTACAAAATGACCCGCGATGGTTTAAATCCAGAAGAACATGGCGTTATTGGCCCTATGGCTCAGGTTGAAGATATTAAGTCGAAAGGCTTACCCGTTGCTTTTGTTGGTGATGTGGTGGGTACTGGCTCTTCGCGAAAATCAGCCACCAACTCCGTTCTATGGTTCTTTGGTGAAGATATGCCCGGCGTGCCCAACAAGCGCTCTGGCGGTATCTGTATCGGCAGTAAAGTCGCCCCGATCTTCTTTAACACCATGGAAGATGCTGGAGCCTTGGTGTTTGAGGCCCCTGTAGATGATATCCATTACGGCGATATCATTGAGATTCGCCCCTATGATGGTCAAATTCTTAATGAAGCTGGCGATATTATCTGTGAGTTTGAGCATAAATCAGAGGTTATTCTGGATGAAGTTCAGGCTGATGGCCGAATCAACCTTATTGTAGGTCGTGGTTTAACTCAGCGTGCTAGAGAGCATCTAGGCCTTCCTGCTTCTGAGGTTTTCCGCAAACCTGAAACTCCACAGGAATCAACTGCTGGCTTCTCACTGGCACAAAAAATGGTCGGTAAAGCCTGTGGTGTTGATGGCGTTCGCCCTGGCACCTACTGCGAACCTAAGATGACTACCGTAGGCTCTCAGGATACTACAGGACCCATGACTCGAGACGAACTTAAAGATCTTGCCTGCCTTGGTTTCTCATCAGATTTAGTCATGCAGTCATTCTGCCATACAGCGGCCTACCCCAAGCCCGTCGATATCGACACCCAGCATAGCCTGCCTGACTTTATCATGAACCGTGGCGGTGTTTCGTTACGCCCGGGTGATGGCATTATTCACAGCTGGCTTAACCGTATGCTACTGCCCGATACCGTAGGTACCGGCGGTGATTCGCACACTAGATTCCCCATGGGTATTTCATTCCCCGGTGGTTCTGGTCTTGTGGCATTCGCAGCGGCTACCGGCGTTATGCCATTGGATATGCCAGAATCGGTTCTAGTGCGCTTTAAAGGCGAAATGCAGCCGGGCATTACTTTGCGTGACTTGGTTCATGCAATTCCCTACTACGGTATTAAAGAAGGTCTATTAACGGTTGAGAAGAAAGGTAAAAAGAACTTCTTCTCAGGTCGCATTTTAGAAATTGAAGGTGAAGGCATCGAAAGCCTCACCGTTGAGCAGGCATTTGAGCTATCTGATGCCTCGGCTGAGCGTTCTGCGGCCGGCTGTACCATAAAACTAAGCGAAGATTCGGTTGCTGAATACTTACGTTCTAACGTCACGCTATTGCGCTGGATGATTGCTGAAGGCTATGGCGATGTGCGTACCCTTGAGCGTCGCGTTCGTCAAATGGAAGAATGGCTGGAAAACCCAAGCCTAATGTCTGCCGATGCCGATGCTGAATATGCCGCAGTTATCGAGATCGATCTAGCCGACATCAAAGAGCCTATCGTTTGCTGTCCAAATGACCCTGATGATGCCAAGCTGCTCTCTGAAGTAGCTGGTGACAAAGTGGATGAGATCTTTATTGGTTCTTGTATGACTAATATTGGTCACTTCCGTGCCGCCGGTAAGCTTCTAGATGAAGCCGGCTCGGTGGACTCTAGATTCTGGATCTGCCCACCGACTCGTATGGATGCTCATACGCTAATGGAAGAAGGCTATTACAATATTTACGGCAAAGTCGGTGCACGCACCGAAATGCCCGGCTGTTCGCTGTGTATGGGTAACCAAGCACGAGTTCTTGCTGGCGCGACGGTACTCTCAACTTCTACCCGAAACTTCCCCAACCGTTTAGGTGATGGCGCCAATGTTTATTTGGCATCAGCCGAGCTTGCATCGGTGGGTGGTATCTTAGGTCGACTGCCTACCCCCGACGAATATATGCAATATGCGGGTAAAATCGATTCCATGTCAGATGAAATCTATCGCTATATGAACTTTGATCAGATTGAATCGTTCCAGAAGTCCGCTGAGCAGGGCAAAACTATTGCAGCTCAACAGATTGTTGAAGTCAGTTAAGAGCGTTTTAAAGCTATAAAAAAACCCCGCATTGGCGGGGTTTTTTTATAGCTGCTTAAATTCACATTTCAGTTACATATAAGCATTACTAGTATCTGTATGATCCGTAGAATCCTTAACCCCTTTAAGCTCAGGAATTTTTTCCATTAGGGTTTTTTCCACCCCCTCTTTTAGGGTTAAACTAACCGATGAACAACCCTGACAGCCACCCCCAAATTCAAGTACCGCAAAGCCCTCATCCATTGTTGCAAGGGATACATTGCCACCATGAGAGGCGAGACCCGGATTGATTTCACTGTGAAGCAGATAATTAATTCTATCTTCGATAGGACTGTCATCATTAACCGTGGGAACGCGGGAGTTGGGCGCTCTAATAGTCAACTGACCACCAAATTTATCCTCCGCAAAGTCAACTTTAGCATCGTCGAGAAAGGGAATGCTACGTGACTCAAAGTAAGCATTAAACTTGTCGTATTCGATAATCACATCTTCTTCGTTATGCTCACCCGGCCTGCTATAGGCAATACAGGTTTCGGCTTTTGGCGTTCCCGGATCGGAGATAAACATACGAATGCCAATACCTTCGCAATTTTGCTTTTCTAGCAACCCCGCAAGGTAGTCTTGAGCTGATTCTGTGATAGTGACATTAACCATGAAATAAATTCCAACCTAAACCTGAGTAAAAGACTTGGTTATTTTACGACATACGCGGTCTAAACAAAACTTTTCTTTTTTATAAATACTGGTATCATACTCTTCCATCAAAATATTTTGATAAAGCACTAAATAAAGGCGCTAGAGCATTGTATGCATAACAACGGACACAGCAAAATTCACACATCCTTACTGGATGCCGCACAGCAGCGAATTCTGCTAATCGATGGCGCCATGGGTACTATGATCCAACAGCACAGTCTTGAGGAGGCGGATTTTCGCGGCCAGCGTTTTGCCGACTGGGATTCTGAAATCAAAGGTAATAATGATCTGTTAAGCCTTACTCAACCGCAGATTATTCTGGATATTCACCGCGCTTATCTTGAAGCGGGTGCAGATATTATTGAAACCAATACTTTTAACTCCACTAGGGTCTCGCAGGCTGATTACAGTATGCAGTCGCTATCTGCGGAGATTAATCGCCAGTCAGCCAAGCTTGCACGTCAAGCGGCTGATGAGTTTTCTACGCCTGAGAGACCGCGCTTTGTTGCGGGTATTCTTGGCCCTACCAGTCGCACCGCGTCTCTATCGCCCGATGTTAACGATCCCGCTGCACGCAATGTGACCTTTGATGAATTGGTTGAAAACTATTGCGAATCAACCGAAGCTCTTATTGAGGGTGGCTGCGATATTATTATGGTGGAAACCATATTCGATACCCTAAATGCTAAGGCGGCACTTTTTGCGGTGCAATCAGTATTTGAACAGCTTGAGACTGAATTACCCATAATGATCAGCGGCACTATTACCGATGCTAGTGGTCGTACGCTATCGGGACAGACTCCCGAGGCTTTTTGGAATTCAATTCGCCATAGCGATCCAGTTAGCATTGGCCTTAACTGCGCGTTGGGGCCCGATGAGTTGCGCCCTCACCTATTAGATATCTCCAATGTGGCCGATACCTTGGTCACCGCCCACCCCAATGCGGGTTTACCCAATGAGTTTGGCGGTTATGATCTAGAGCCTGAGGCAATGGCCGCTACTATTTTGGAATTTGCCCAGTCGGGGCTACTCAATATAGTCGGTGGCTGCTGTGGTACTACCCCAGAGCATATCCGTGCTATTGCCGAGTCTGTGGCTGATATTGCACCGCGCCAGATTCCACAGGTCGAGCCCGCCTGTCGCCTATCGGGGTTGGAGCCATTTAATATCAAACAGGATTCGCTGTTTGTGAATGTCGGTGAGCGCTGTAATGTCACTGGCTCGGCAAAATTTAAACGGCTGATTCTCGAAGAGAATTACGATGCGGCGCTACAGGTTGCTTTGCAACAGGTGGAGAACGGCGCTCAGATTATCGATATCAATATGGATGAGGGTATGTTGGAAGCCATTCCCGCTATGGTGACATTCCTCCATTTGATCGCTTCGGAACCAGATATTTCACGGGTACCGATTATGGTGGATTCCTCCAAGTGGGAGGTTATCGAAGCTGGGCTTAAATGTATTCAGGGCAAGGCGGTGGTCAATTCCATCAGCCTTAAGGAAGGCGAAGAGGAATTTGTCGCCAAGGCACGGCTGTGCAAAAAATATGGTGCCGCTATTGTGGTAATGGCTTTTGATGAGCAGGGTCAGGCAGATAACCTCGAGCGCCGTCAGCAGATTTGTCAGCGTAGCTATGACCTGTTGGTCAATCATATAGGCTACCCCGCTGAGGATATTATTTTTGATCCCAATGTATTTGCGGTGGCCACAGGTATTGAGGAACACAATCGCTACGGCTTGGACTTTATTGAAGCCACGGGCTGGATTAAACAAAATCTACCCCACGCCTTGGTGTCTGGCGGTATTTCCAATGTGTCGTTCTCATTTAGGGGCAACAACCCGGTGCGCGAGGCGATTCACTCGGCATTTCTGTTCTATGCTATTCGCCAAGGACTGACCATGGGTATTGTTAATGCGGGTCAGTTGGCGGTCTATGATGAATTGCCTGCAACTCTGCGCGATGCGGTGGAAGATGTGGTGCTGTACCGCAATGAGCAGGCAACAGACAATCTTTTAGCCATTGCCAACGATTATCGTGGCGACGGTCAAACCAAAGCTAAAACTGAAGATCTCAGCTGGCGTGAAGCTAACGTCAATCGTCGGCTTGAACATGCCTTGGTTAAAGGCATTACTGCCTATATTGAAGAGGATACCGAAGAAGCTCGCCAACAGGCAGATCGTCCATTGCATGTGATCGAAGGTGCGCTGATGGATGGCATGAATATAGTCGGCGACCTATTTGGCTCAGGCAAAATGTTTCTGCCGCAGGTGGTTAAATCTGCCCGCGTAATGAAACAGGCAGTGGCCTATTTACAGCCCTATATCGAAGATGAGAAAGACGAGTCTGCCAGCAGTAACGGTAAAATACTCATGGCTACTGTAAAAGGCGATGTTCACGATATTGGCAAAAATATTGTCGGCGTGGTTTTGCAATGTAATAACTATGAGGTGATTGACCTAGGGGTGATGGTGCCCGCTGAAAAAATCTTACAGACCGCCAAACATGAACAGGTAGATATTATCGGCCTATCTGGGCTAATTACCCCATCACTTGATGAGATGGTGCATTTGGGCAAGGAAATGCAACGTCAGGGCTTTTCTGTACCTCTATTAATTGGTGGCGCTACCACCTCTAAGGCGCATACAGCGGTTAAAATCGCCCCCAATTACGATAATAATCAGGCGATTTATGTCTCCGATGCTTCTAGAGCCGTGGGCGTGGCCAGCAAACTCATTAGCGATGACAGTCGCGATGGCTTTGTGGCGGATATTCAAAAGGATTATGACGCAGTTAGATTACGTACCGCTAATCGCACTTCGCGGGGGACATTATTTGCCTATGAGGATGCAGTTAAGCAAAAACCACAGCTAAACTGGCGCGACTATACCCCTGAAATTCCTAAGCAGTTGGGGGTTACTGTACTGGACGACTACCCTCTTGAGGCTCTAGTACCCTATATTGACTGGACACCGTTTTTTATCACTTGGGATCTAGTGGGCAAATACCCGAAGATTTTCAATGACGATGTAGTAGGTGAAGCTGCGCAAAATCTATTCGAAGATGCTCAGGTGTTATTAAAAGATATTATTGACAACAAACGCTTAAAAGCGCGTGCTGTATTTGGTCTGTGGGAAGCAAATAGCGTTAATCATGATGATATAGAAATTTATGACAGCAATAACGGTGAAGAACCCCTAGCTACTGTGCATCATATTCGCCAACAAATTCAAAAGCCTGGCGCCAGCGAGGAGCTTTATTCACTGGCTGATTTTGTGGCACCCAAAGACAGCGGCATAACTGATTATATTGGTGGCTTTGCGGTGACTACGGGTATTGGAGCCGATGAGTTGGCCGATCAATATGAAGCTAAACAAGATGACTATAATGCGATTATGGTCAAGGCTCTGGCCGACCGTTTAGCTGAGGCCTTTGCCGAGCACTTGCATGAGCGGGTACGCCGTGAATACTGGGGCTATGCCGCTGATGAAACGCTGGATAATGAGGCGCTTATCAAGGAGAAATACCGCGGTATCCGCCCTGCCCCCGGCTACCCTGCCTGTCCAGATCATACTGAGAAGGCGGCGCTATTTGAGCTTTTGGTTGCCGAGAAAAATACCGGACTCACTCTGACCGAAAGCTTTGCCATGACTCCCGCCGCCGCGGTTAGCGGCTGGTACTTCGGGCACCCTGAAGCTAAATATTTTAATACGGGTAAAATTGATAGCGATCAGCTTGAATCCCTTGCAAAACGAAAGGGCGTTGAGGTTTCAGAGTTGGCGCGTTGGCTAACGCCAATTTTAAACGACTAATGGGGTTATTTGATGCCTGAGAGCGAATCTGACAAGAAGCAAAAAACCAACCTGTTATCCGTGATTAAGAGTATTCTGGCCGCCGGCATTGGGGTGCAAAGTGATAAGAATCGTACCCGTGATTTTGAACAGGGAAATCCCTTGACCTTTATTATTGGCGGTGTTGTTTTTACCCTGCTTTTTATCGCTACCATAGCTACAGTGGTGGGTTTTGTTTTAAGCCATTAAAACCGTTAAGCAACCTCAAAATTTAGGTCATCGACAAATTTTGAATCGGAAATAATTGCTTCTAGATGCGCATGGTTGCGAGGCAATATTTGCGACTGGTAAAACTGCGCTGTGGCGACCTTTTGAGATAGAAATTTATCTTTATGTCCCGCCTCAATTTCTCGCTGGGCTGCACAGGCCAATATCAACAACTGCCAATAGGCAATGGAATTACCCAACAACATCATAAATTGATAGGCCGCAAAAGAAGCCTTGTGATTATTCTGCAAAATATACTCAATAGCAGTCTGGCACTGGTCTATGGTACTTATAAGAGGAACTGTAAGCGACTTAACCACAGCTGAATGATCTGCCAGACTATCAGCTGTTTGAGTCATTTCAGTTATCACCTGCTGTAGCCCACTGCCTTTGTCGCGAAGGCATTTACGTCCGACAAAATCCAGCGCCTGTATGCCATTGGTTCCTTCATAAATGGGCAGTATTCGCGCATCGCGCATATGCTGAGCAGCACCTGTTTCTTCAATAAAGCCCATACCGCCATGCACCTGAACGCCCAGTGATGTTGTTTCCATAGCCATCTCAGTACACCAACCCTTTACCAGTGGCGTCATTATTTCGACCCGCTCAGCACTGACCTCTCTTATTTGCTTATCTTGATGATGAGTAGCACGGTCCTGTGTGGCGATAGTATATAGGGACATAGCCCTGCCAGCTTCTGTAAGTGCACGCATCTGAGCTAACATGCGCTTAACATCTGCATGATGGATAATCTCTGTTCGCCCCTCGACCCCATGAACCGCACCCTGAATACGCTGATTGGCGTATTCAACAGCCTGCTGATAGGCGCGCTCACCAACTGATACACCCTGATGCCCTACTGCCAATCGCGCATGATTCATCATGCTAAACATGCACATTAGTCCTTTATTTTTGGGGCCTACTAAGTAGCCTACAGCCCCGCCATTATCACCAAAAGCTAGGGTACAGGTGGGACTGCTATGTATACCTAGCTTATGTTCAACCCCCACTGCTTTAACATCGTTACGCTGCGCCAAAGTACCATCGTCGTCAATTAGGTATTTGGGCACCAAGAACAGTGAAATACCTTCATTGCCCTCGGGGGCATCCGGCAATCTTGCCAACACCAAATGAATAATATTCTCCGCCTGCTGATGCTCGCCCCAGCTAATATAGATTTTTTGCCCACTGATTAAGTAATGATCACCCTGTGGCACCGCCTTGGTTTTTACTAGGGATAGATCACTGCCCGCCTGAGATTCAGTTAAATCCATGGTGCCAGACCAGACTCCGGAAATTAGCTTATGCAGATAGCGATCTTTTTGCTCCTCAGAGCCATACAGATTAAGTGCATGAATGACCCCGCGAGTAAGTGTAGGCAATAAACTAAAGCCAACATTGGCAGATTGCAGCATTTCCTGTACTGCCGCATCGATGATTGCGGGGAAACCAGCACCACCATATTGCGTAGAGCCACTCAGGGAACACCAACCGGCTTCAACCATTTGCTGATAGACGCCATCTAATGCCGGCGAAGTAATTACGCGATCGGCCTCGAGATAAGCTGGCTGGGTATTGGATGGCCAATTAGTGGGGGCAACAACCTGCTCAAAGAATCTTGCCGCCTCGGGCAGTATAGCGGCGACCATATCCTCTCCTGCATCTTCAAATCCAGGCATGGCACATAGATCTGAATAGTTCACCAGATGTTCGAGAATAAATTGTAATTCCTGCTGAGGAACCTTATAAACTGTCATGGTGGCTCGCCCCTTAAACTTGTACCTATTTAATAAATAGGATAAGCCCAATCTATGAAAATAGTAAATTAAAAATCATGACTGAGCGGTCTTAATTAGCGAGATAATTACCTAGAATATGGTTTATATTTTTATTTTATATAATTGATTTATATGGTTTATTTATTTATAATCCAATAACCATTATCGGCATCCAACTTACCTGTCACAGGATCAGAAACCAGCCTATCAATCACCTCAAGCCCCATCTGAGCCATACCTACAAAGGTATTTTCACCTGGTCTATTTGGCGTTAAATCGGGGAAGTTTCGTCGCGTTCTATGTATCCAATAAGTGTCCGAAACTGTGGTTATTTTGAAGGCTTTTTTCACCTCTTGATGCCCCAGCATAAACCCAAGTAATCCACCCCAGGTTGCTGTTGGATT
>Ga0207964_1000353_pt1 | contig 12955 bp, 5 predicted proteins | sample Knorr_S23_td_250_FD_185608 | JGI IMG/M metagenome (GOLD analysis project Ga0207964, IMG submission 185608) | Marine microbial communities from Southern Atlantic Ocean transect - Knorr_S23_td_250_ad_251m_LV_A (SPAdes) (version 2) | ecosystem: Environmental > Aquatic > Marine > Oceanic | place...
GGATACTGCGCTCGCTAATATGTTTTGGGATTCTACTTATGACTTTCTGAAATTCTCAGACGCAGCTAAAATTGTTTTTGGTAGTGGAGTCCACGCATCAGATTTTGACAGTTCCATACAGGCTGACGGAAGTAACCTTGTCATATATAACGATACAGGGAATATACAGATAGGAGATACTGTAGAAATAACAGGAGACTTAACTGTTACTGGGAATATAAGCAAAATGATAGACGTTAAGACTGCGGCCTATTGGAGTAGTTCTACTTCGGCTTATTATGTAACTCTAAGCGGTGCAAGTACAAGTGAAAGCACTAATCTAAGTGCGGCTTCTTACACTTTAATGTATGTGGTTCCTTTTGACGGTAAGGTAAAAAGAATAAGCTCTTGGAATCAAGGTACTGCGTCCCCAATGACTTCTACTTTTGAGTTATACATAAACGGAGATGATGATCCTTTATCAGACCAGAGAGGTACTGATTTAGTTTTAACGTCTTACGCTAATGCAATGACTGGCGATTGTGCGTCTGACTGGACTTTCTCTAAAGGTGAAACCATAGCAATAAGAAGAACGGATAGTAATGCTGCTTACGGAGTTACTATGAGTATAGTTTTAGAATATGATACAACAACGTAATTATGGCACTAGCAAATAAAAAACATACTAGAATATATTCTACCACTGGTAGTGATTCTGATAAAATAGACTCTACCAAGCTAGACAGAATAGCGGCCAAGTTTAACGCTAAAGAGCATATAGTAGATGAAGATTCTTTTGAGACTCTGGGGCCTGTATTATATCAATTACAGCAAGTAACAGAAGAACTAGATGAAATTAGAAGATTCGCTGCCGCAGAGCTTAATCACAAAGCTACAACTAGGCACGTTTTAAATTGTGGGTTTGTTGGTAGTTACTCCTCTAGGCAATTTATGCCTTTTGCGTATGGTGGTACTTTTGAGTATACTAGTACTGCAGGTAGGCTAGAGTACTTTGGATTTGTAGCTCCTTGCAACGGAAAGGTAGATCATGTTGTTATGAGATCTGAGAATATGTGTGGAAATTCTCAGGTGAATATTCATATTGCTGGAGCTGGATTGGAGGTTCCAAGTAATACTCCTAACTTCTACTCAACAGCTGTAAATATGGCTGCTGATGACACTTCCTATAAGTTTCAAAATTTTACCAATCAAGGGGGGCAAGAGAATGCTTTTACGGCAGGGCAGATAATTATGATTTCTTTTGACCCTACGTACGTATCGGGAGATACAGTATCAACAGCAGTTTTAGAATTAGATTGGACTAACGAATTATAAAATAGAAATAATGGCATTAAATGGAAAATATATATCACTCAATTCAATAATGGAGCAAGTCTATGCTGATAATGGTTATCAGTTTGAACTTCCTTGGGTTGATGTTATGATGTGGACAGAGGAAGCTCTTAACTTAATAGGGCACCCCAGACAATATGTAAGGAAGGTTACGGGGCATAAAGCCAATCCTGACTTAGATATAAAAAATTATAGAGCGCAATTGCCTTGCGACTTTCATCAGTTAGAACAGATAGCTGTTAATGGTATGCCTGCAGAGTATTCAGGAGATACATTCCATCACTTAATGGACGGAGCTTGCTGCGGTATAGAGGGTTTTGCAAACCTAGCTGCCCACGTTCAGGAAAAGAACTGGGGTACGTTAGTAAAAGTAACTGAAGGTGACGGTACTGCTCGGTACGAACAAAGAGGTGAGTCAGAAATGGATAATTTAAATCTAGATAACTCTGGTATAATGTCTTTTGATATGACAGTAGAAGCAGATTCTAGTTTTAATCCTATTACATTTGATTTAAATAATAATAATATTACTCTATCCGCAAAGGAGGGTAAGGTGTGTATGGCGTACTTAGCCATTCCTACGGATGACGAAGGACTACCTCTTATCCCCGAAGATACAAGTTATCAATTAGCTGTAAAGAAATATCTCACAATGAAGATAGACTATATAGCATGGAGAAGAGGAGAGCTAGCTCCTGGTGTATACGATCACTCTGAAAGAGAGTGGATGTGGTATGTAGGGCAGGCCGGTAATAAAGCTAAAATGCCTAATATAGATCAGCTAGAGGCTATTAAAAATATGACCATGAGATTGCTTCCAAATATAAATGCTCATGAAACATTTTTTAAAAATTTAGGCTCGCCCGAAACAAGAAAAAATTTTAATAGATAATGAGAGATCAGCAAATACATACCTTCCATAAAGGGCTGGATAGCGATACTAGCCCTACGTTTGTGCAGAACGGGACTTATACACACGCTACAGATATAAAGATTTCTTCCAAAGGTTCTCCAAATAGTGGAGGCGCTATTACTACTCCTTCAGGAAATGCACTAATGTTGAACTTAACTTATTCTATGGAGATGGAAACAGTATATTCATACCAAAATGGTGTGTATACTGGTATGGTATTAGATAGGGTGGACGAAATTCCTTGCTATATCATAGGACATGCTTTTATTAGGAATATCTTAGTTGTATTCACAGTTGCCGAGGGAGAAACTACTCTTCATGCGGACAAGGAGGAATCCCATTCTATAAGGACAAGTGTAATTTTTGAAGTTGATATAGACACTAAGAAGTCTAAAATTATATATGAAAACAAAGATTTAAATTTTAGCAGAAAGCATCCTATAACTGCTGTTGGGAGGTATGAATCGAGCTCTATACAAAGAGTTTATTGGACTGACGGGGTAAATACTGTTAAGGCTTTAAACATTAAAGATCCTTACGTTAAAAATATAGATATAAATGAAATATCTCTAGTTCCGTCTGTAGATTTACCAGTATTAAAGGTTCAAAATATCGTTTCAGGAGGGAATTTGCCTGCAGGAGTTTACCAATACGCCTATAGATTAAAAAGTTCTACAGGACAGGAAACTAAATTTACTATGTTTACTAATCCTATTTCGGTAGTGGCGGGAAGTGATTATTGGAAATATGTAGAAGATCCAGAAGGGGATAATGAAAAGAATGGAACTGAGCCAGGGAAAGCTACAGGTAGAGCTGTACAGCTGTACGTATCAGATATAAATCAAAATTATGAGACAATTGAGTTTCTTGCTATATATAGAAAACATTCGGGCGGGGAGTCTGCGTCCCCAGTTGAAAGATCTTACGTATTCAGCGCAAGCACTATTAATAGCGACTCTATGTCAATTACTCACTCTAGTGATGATACGAGGGAGGATATACTATTAGAGGAGGCAACTTCCTTTGAAATAAATTTAGCGTCGGCAAAAACTATAGCTACAAAAGATAATAGATTATTTTTAGGAGGTATTTCAGAAAGTGTTAGTGATCTAATGTTTAACGCTAGGGCCTATAGATACAAAAGAGAGGATTCCACGGAAATTCATTACCCCTACAAAGCAGCAGGGACCTCTACATATGTAACAGCTCCAGACTCTTTAAGTGTTGAAGAGGGTGATGAGGATGCAATTAATCCTTTTAATAACTTAAATGCAAATAATTTTAGTAGCCCTCATAAATATAAGTATCAAAAAAATGGAGCTATAATAGGCGGGGAGGGTCCTTTTGTGAAATACAAGTTTACTAAACAAAAAATATCTGGAGACACTGCTTTGGGCGATCACCCCTCTACCCCTCCATTTATATCTTCTGACGAGGTCGAAGTGGGCAGCGAGGGCTTCGCGGGGGAGAACAATAAAGGAGATTATAAGTCTGGAGTAATAAGCGCGAAGTATAGAGGATACCAAAGAGATGAAGTATATAGATTTGGTGTTGTGCTTTATAACAAGCAAGGTAGCCCAGGATTTGTAAATTGGGTTGGAGATATTAGATTTCCATCAATAGATGATATTGATATTGCAGCAGACAATGACGGTAATCCTATTGAGCCTACAAGCGATGCATCAAATACCGAGGGAACGCATAACTTTTCTTTATCCCAAACAGATGTATCCCAAAGTGGACATAGTTATTATACTTCAGGATCCGCGGCTCATAAAGACCTCACGGTTCATACTGGAACACAGATTTCAGATATTAGAAATGCTGTAACCTCTGAAAACGATAATACCTCTGATTATGCAGGTACAAATGTATCAGCAGGTACTCACTACTTATATGCTTTAGGTATTGAGTTTATGGTAGAAATCCCTGAAGACATAAAAGACTCTGTTTCAGGGTATAGCATTGTAAGAACGAAGAGAAAACAAAGAGATAAAACTGTTTTAGGAGTTGGACTTTTAAACTATCTTAACGCGTTTGAGCGCGCAAAGGGTAGTCCGGGCCATATAGATAACCCCTACCCCGCAGTATGGTGGATGGGGTATGGAAAAACCCTTGATTATTTTGCTGGTGTTGGGAACGCCCGTCAGCACCACGGAAAACAAATATCAAGATTCTGGACTGTAGACAGCCCAGAGTTTGCATTTTCTCAGGAGTACCCAGCAGCAACTTCTTCGGATTATTTTCAAATATACGGAGGGTTAACTGGAGGGGGAGCTGAAGACGCTTATGGTAAAAATGCTTACGCCACTAATGGAAATCATAGAAAATACTATAGCCATCTGATGAGGGGGGTTAAAAATTCATCCGTAGCGCCATTTATAGAAATAGAGCACTCTCGAAAGTTTAAGTATGAAGATCGGCTGACGGAAGGATTAGATGTTTACCTGAAGGCAGCTGGGGAAATAACTACGTTCACTGGTAACTTTGCTTTTGAACATGAGCTTGGATACCAAAATGCGTTACACTCCCCAGGTGCTCTTTCTACAGGAGAAGATACTTTACTTGCTGTAATGAGCCGGACCCAAGAACTTGTAACTGGAGAGGCCGCCTCTAACGTAGAACCCGAAAATGATTGGGAATATAATGATGCGTATGAAAAGGAGTCTCTCTCTCACTGGGGCCATTATTTACATTATAGTGGGGGAACGTCTACAACTTTTACAGGACTCAGCACCGGAACTAAGTCTCTAAAATCTACCAAAGATAAATTATTAGTAGCCTGGAGAAGAGATTTAGGTGAAGGAATAAGTAGAACTCAATATGGAGGAGTAGATAGTAATGCTAGAGCTTACTCTACATACATATCTACAGGGCACTACACTTCAGTATCAGACAAAACCCCCCAAAAAGTTTTTGGTGGAGATACCTATGTAACTTTTTACGATATTGAAAAAGTTAATTTCTACAAAGACTCAGACTTTAATGAATCGTTTGGATTTTCACATTCGGATTCTAATCACTCTCAGACGGAAAGCTCTTTTTCTTATGCTTACCCCGTAGAAACTACAATTAATACCACCCTCAGATTAGGATGGCACTACGCCAATAAGCATGATTTTAGAAACAACGGGGAAACAAGGTTTAACTCTTTTGACTACAATGATGTATACTCTGCTGAAAATGATTTAATTGTTTACATACCTAAACCTTCTACACAGATAAACGAATCGAGTACTTTTGATAACAGAATATTATACTCCAATGTAAAGGAAAACTCATCCGCGTCGGATGGTTGGAGATCTTTTAGAAGTGAGTCATATGTAGATTTAGATGGAAATAAAGGAGGAATTGTAAAGCTTGTAAACTTTAAAGATAATTTATATTTTATCCAAACAAATGGGTTTGGCGCTATGTCAATTAACCCTACATCCGCAGTAATAGACCAATCTGGGGCGTCTATTGTACTAGGTAAGGGAGATGTGATTCAAGATTTTAAATATATCTCAGAAACTATAGGAGCTCCATTCGCTTCTTTTGTTGTTGCAAGTGGTGCAGGAATTTATTTAGCAAATCCTTTAACTTCAAAGCTATACTCTTTTAGGGCAAATGGATTTGAGTCCCTATCTGATGTAAAAAGAGTTTCTTCCTTAGTGAGTACCGAGTTTATGGTCCCCACCGAAAAAATAAATACAGACTACCTTACTCTAGGGTATGACCCCGAAAACTCAGAAATTTTGTTTTCCAATAAAAACACGGGAAAAACATTAGTTTTTAATGAGCAGTTAAATGTGTTTACAAGTTTTTACAGCTATTATACTAATATATTTATACCTGCAAGAAATATGTTATCTATAAAAGATAATAGCATTTACACCCATTCCTCAACCAGCCCGATGTCTTGGTTCACTGTTCCTATGGAGCCTAGTCTTAAATTATTAGTTAACAAGTACCCAACTGAAACTAAAATATTTGATAATCTAGATTGGCACCAAACACTTAAAGGGGGGATAGAAACAGTTTCATTTTTTGGCCGGGCAACCGGGGGATATATTGATGAAGAGGTTAATTTACTAGATCCAGAAGATCCAAATTATTTTCCATACTTAAGAGAGACAGAAGACTCTTCAAAACTTCCTGTGCCTAGAACTAAATCAGAAACAAGAATTAGAGCTAAATATTTATCTATAACGTTAAAAGCTAAAAAGGGGGCAAAGGTGCTTCTTTATTCTTTAAAAACCTTATTCAGAATTTCTAAAAGATAATAAAAAATAGTATATTGCGAAATTATGCCAGATAAGAATAAAAAAAATAAAGCAAGAAAATTTAGAATGATGCGCCCCGCTCAAGGACAGTACTTTCCTGGGCAGGCTAAGAACACTCATTCTACACACTTAGCTTCTGTATTTGAAGCTGATGGCAAATATTATGTAGCACCTACTATTACAAATAAGAAAGCTCCGTACGCAGGATACCAACCTCAATCTTTTCAAGAGGCTTATGCTGCGGGAGAAGCAATACCATTTGATACTTTTGAGGAAGCTATGCATTTTTCCGAAGGTTCTTGGAAATTACCTAAATATCCTAGACCTGAATTTAAGAATGGGGGAGACACTAATCCTCCCGTGTATAATGCAGACTTAACTAACTACAGTAATTTATTACCTGAAATTACTTTAACTGATGATTTGCCAAACACTAATCAAGCTTACTTAGGTAATTTAAAAAGTACAAATCCTATAGCATACGCAGCAATTTCTGCTCAAAATAGAGCAGGACAATCTGTTACAGATATAGCTAATTGGTTACCTGGTTCGGGGGAGGCTATAGATGCAGGGTATACAGCTGACGCCTTATCTAAGGGGAACTACGGAGATGCCGCACTATATGGGGCAGGGTTTATGTTACCATTTGTACCTGGAAAAGTTATTAAAGAAGGGGTTAAAAATTTTACAAAAAGATTTAGAAAAACACCCGAAATAACACCAGATCAAAAAACATTATCAGAGATAAGTGAATTTTCACCAAATCAAAATGTAGGCATCAAGAATATATCGTATACTACTGCCCCCGATTTAAGTTATGATCGTTTAATCTCTAGTGATGTTTTGGGAGGTTGGTTCCCAGGAGATGCAAAGTTGTTTATGAATGAGTTAAGTAAAGGGGCTGAACCGTTTGCGGATAGAATAGCAAGCAGAGTAAAAGAGTTATCAACCCCTAGAGGAATGCAGAGATTAGAAGAGTTATATGCTCCTTCTCTGCCTCCAACTCTTAGATCTCATCATGCAGCGCAAAAAGCTAGTAAAAGAGTACATGAATTAGAAAACACTCTTACATATAATGCATTAGCAAAAGATTATGTAGATAATAATTTAGGATTTATGAGTAACCAAGCAATTAGAAACTCTAGATTTGCACAGAAATCTTTATTTGATAATGCAGCTTATTTTCCAACAGGGAATACTAATTATCGTCCTGGAATGGACCCAAGTAAAATGAAGCTCCAAACAGGTGAGATGATGGGCTTAGGAACTTCTTATGCAGATAATGTTCCTGTTATGGATCATGAAATTAATCATTTTTTACAACAAGGAGATAGAACTGTTTTAGATGCAGAGCTTTCTCAACTAACTCCTAGAGCTGACATAGATTTAGATGATGCTGCAGGAGGAGCTTATGATTACTTTAAAACGGGTTCAAAAGGGAAAGAACCTACATCTTTTGCGGCAGAGCTTAGATCAACTTTAACAGATAAAGGTTTTATGAAATATGCAGATGATGGGTATTTTGCAGATGTATCTCCAGATCAATTAAAGTTAGCATATAAAGAACTAAGTGCAAATCCCGCATATAAACAAATAAAAAAAACTCACCCAATTATCAGCCAGTCTGGAAATAAATATTTTAGCCCACAAAGAATATTTGATTTTATGGAGCCGACAGACAAAAACTTTGAGTTGCTTTCTAAATCTCTTAATAAATTACCTGCAATAGTACCAGGAATGATAGGAGCAAGATATGCAAAAGACATTATGACAAATGAGTCTCCTGAAGGATCACTAAAATACGGAGGACAGGTATCTAAATATAAAAATGGAGGAAGTATGAAAAAAATAAAAAAATACGATGTAGACTACGAAGCTGAAGATGGTGAAGTAGTTATAGGAGATATATTTGTAAACAAAGCTTACAACGGCGGTACAGCCACCAAGTATAAAGGAGCTAACATGTATAAGTTAGGAGGACCGTCTCACGCAGAGGGAGGTATAGGCATCAAGATGAATACTGATGAACCATCTTATGTATTTAGCGACAGATTAAATGCAGGAGGGAATATGACATACGCCACTGCTGCTTCTAAATTTGGTAGCGAGTTAGATCAAATAAACAAAATGGCAATGGGCGGAGATGTGTACGATAGAAACACAGCAAAGCTTATGAACCCTAGATTAATGGCAAAAGTAAAAGAACTCTATGGGCAGCAAGAAGATTATAAAAAAGAACAAGGTATAAGTCAAGACCCTGATAAAATGTTTTTAGGAGGACTTGCGGCAGGAATATTTGGAAAGCTAGCTGGAGGGATTGGCCAAAGTACAGGAGGAACTGCTCTTCAATTTTTACCTGGAGCTTTAAACGTAGCTAAAGGACTGTTTGGTAAAAAGCCTACATTAGATTTAGGTACATATACCCCTGAAGAAATAGGGTACCAAGATTTCTCCTCTATAGAGAGCGGATTTCAAGGGCAACAAGGAAGAGGACTTGCTGCACTAAGACTAGGAGTAGAAGAGGGCGGAGCAACAGGATCTCAACTTAGAGCAAATTTACAAGCAGGTACTTCTGCGGCTCAAGCAGATGCTACTAAGTTCTATACTAATCTAGCAGGATTAAAGGCTCAAGATAAATCTAGAGTAGACGCTGTAAATATTCAACAGGCTAATCAAGCGCAATTAATTAATCAGCAAAGAAGAGCGCAAGAAGCCCAGTTTGGAATGGCAAATGACCCTAGACGGGCTTTCGCGCCGGGGATTAGCCAACTTTTAGGAACAGCTAACTCTATGAGACAAGAAGGATTCCAAAGAGGAATGTTAGAAAATATTTACGGTCCTATGGGAGGAGGTAACTACGGCGTAGAAAGCTCTTCACTTGCAACACCGACAATGGATTGGAGTAACCCAGGAGGCGGTATGTGGGATAACCCATATATGCAGCAAGGAACTGGATTTGAATTACCAAGATAAAAGATAATATTATGGCAGAAATAAAATACGGAAAAGGGATAGGAGGATTTCTAGGTAGTATGCCTACAATAGATTATCAATACACACCTATGCCATTCAACGAAATGCTTAGTATGGCCCAAATGGGGTTTAAAATGCGAGAGGCTAACAACGAGACTACAGGAGAAATAAATAAGCTTTATGACTCTTCAGTTCTTGGTGTAGATCAACCTGTTTTTGATCAAAAACAAGAAGCATTTGCAGGCAAGTTAAAAGACGAGATGTCTAAAGCAGGAGGTAGTTTAGGGCAACTTAATTCATTCCTAAACCAGGAGCTTAGAGCTGCAGGTGCAGATAAAACATATGTAGGTGCAACAAACTCTGTTGCTGCTTATAAACAAGACTTAGCAGATACAGCTAAGAATGTAAAAGATCCTATCCTTCAACAGTTCTACCCACAAAAAGCTTTATCTACTTATTCAGAAAGCGGGGGAGCAGCAGCTGGATCCTCATACTCACCGATAGCACAAAGATCTAACCTGACATATACCGATGCTCAGAAAGTAATATCAAGTGCAGTGTCTAGAGTTCAACCTCAGATTACACAAAGGCTAAATCAAGTTGAGCTAGACGGTACGACTGGAGATCAGTTAGTTACATACAAGCAAAAAGAATATCAGAATTTAAAAAATCACCTCACTGAATTAGTTAATCATAATTTAGATCTTCAAAGATATTATAGCGATATTGCAGAAGCAACTGGGCAAGACTACGAAACTGTAGTTAATAAAGTTATTGAGTCAGAAGCAAAAATGGGGCAAATATTCGATTATAAAGAGGGTAAAATAAGTCAAAGCGCAGGAAGTAAAAGGCAACAACCGTATATATATACAGGGCCTGCATCTGCTGTTGATTTAGAAGGAATGTATGGAGCTGACAATGTTCAAGATGCTCTTAAAAACCTAGAGGCAGAAACACAAAACGATGCAATCTCACAAGCTGACTACACAGCTAAAAGAAGTTTATTACAAAATGCTGCAAATAAAGCGGGCTTAACTCCTGATGATTTAGCATCTATAAAACGCCCTTCTTATGGGTATCCACAAAGCGGCGGTAGTCAAAGAGGGCAACAAAGAGAAGCTGAAGCTTTAAAACGAAAAGGATTTAAATCTGTAGGAGAAAGATTCCAAACTTCATTTGATGAGATAACAGAAAATGCTACAATGAATCCTGACTATAGCTTATACGAACCTACTAAAGGGGTGCAAAAACAAGCAATTGCAGCGCTAAGTAACATGGTAGGGTACACTGATGATATGGTAGTACAGTCTGTAGTAGTTAATAATGAGTGGGAATCTGTAGAAGATCAAACAGACATAAACTTATTCGGAGCTAACATAGAAAGCGTGTCTACTAGACCTTACTGGGATAACAACACTAATCAATCAGTGGTGAAAGTGCAAGGTAAATTAAAGCCTGCTAAAACAGGAGAGCTTGGGTCTAAGTTTGAAGCAATAGTTCCTGTAACAACTATAGCAGGTGTTAATCAAGATTTAAAAGCTTTTTACGCTAGTCCTACTATGAATGAGCTTTCTAGACTAATGGTTAAAGGACAGAAGGTTAGTGGAGCTAGATTAAATGAATTTACAGAGGTTGTACGACAAGTGTCTGACGATCCTAATGTACAAAACCTTAACAACGCGTATGCAGTTGAAGCAAACGAAGACGGAACATACAGTATAGTGTTAATAGATAAGGTTACAACAGAGTCAATAAAAACTGACCTTGAAGAAGTTACAGCTAAAACGCTGACAGAATTGTCAATAGAAATAGATAGAATTATACAAGAATCCGCTAAACAATAAAACATAAAATATGAGTAATCCAAGTACAGGAGGTTCGCGAAAGACAGTAGCTAGCCCCTACAACGATCAATTCTCAGGGGTAGTAAATCTAATAGAAGAAAATGAAGGATGGGTGCCAAATGTATACGACGACGGCACAGGTAAAGAAACCATAGGATATGGATTTACCGATTATGTTTTAACAGGAAAAGATGGAAGGCCCTCTATGTCTGATTTCTCAAAAGGAATGACTAGAGAGCAAGGAAACCAACTACTAAAAGATGTAGTATTGCCTGAGTTTGAATCTCAATTAAAGGCAAAAATTCCAAAGTACGATACTCTTAATGTTAACCAAAAAAATGCACTTCTAGATGTAGTGTATAGAAACGGTGCAGGAAATGTTTCTAATAGCGGATTATTTGATGCTATTAATAATGGAGACTATGATACAGCCGCTAGTATAATAAAAGATTCTGATGCATTACGTAAAGCAGGAGGCAAAGCACTAGAAGAAGGGGATGACTTATACGAAGGTATAAAGAAAAGAAACGATAAAGCTCACGAGCTATTTACTACCCCCGCAAAATTTAAACTAAAAGATCTTTTTACCGGAGATACTCCTAGAGTAAGAGAAGGGTATATGGGATTGATTAGTGGAGAAGAGTTGGAAGAATACGGCAGACTGGGTATAAGATATAACCCAGGAGCAGATATTACACGCCAGCTTGCTGAACACCAAAGTAATTTAGAAAAAGTACGTAATGTAGTGGTTAGAGGTACTGTAGGAGCAGCTATTGCTGTAGCAGAGCCTTTTGCGTATTTATTAGATATAGAAAATCACATTGATAATGTTAACGGAGTCCCTGTAGACTACGATAACTTTTTTGCTAAAGGGCTAAGAGATACAGAAGAAAATCTAAGAGAAGCTCTACCTATATACACCAAGTCTAATAGGCCTGACATTTTTAGCTCAGACTGGTGGTTCCAAAACACTGACCAAGTTATTAGATCTATAGGATACTTTGTACCTGCAGGTTTAGCATTTAAAGGAGCTAATTTAGCAACTAAAGCTTTAGTAGGTAAAGCAGCTAACGCTATGGGTAAAAGTGTTATTGGTGCAAACCCTGCAATAACAGGAGCATCAGCCTTAACCTCAGCTACAGTACTAAACTATAGTGAGCATGCATTATCTGCAGCTAAACATATTGAGGATAACTTTAAACCTTTAACTGAGCAGTATATCTCAGAAGGAATGGATCCTGGACAGGCATCTGAAAAAGCTAAAAGAACTCTAGCACTACAAGCAGAGAAAATAGTAGAGGGAGGTAAGGCAAATATCTTATGGCAATCTATATCACAAGCAAACTTGTTTAGAGGTATTGCACACAGTAGAAGATTTGCAGGACTTAGCCAAGCTACTAAAGGTAAAGGACTTAGGGATGGGTTCAACAGACTAGGTATAGAAATGTTTACAGAAGCTGCGGAAGAAATCAACACTGGATACCAGGAGGTAGAAGCGCAACGTAAAGTAGATAGAGAGCTTGGTAAGCGTGTAGAAGATAACCGTTATGGTTGGCAAAAGTTTTTAGAGCACGTAACTAGCTATGAGGGTGCTACTGAAGGATTACTAGGAGCATTTGGTGCAGGAC
>Ga0207964_1000355_pt1 | contig 12889 bp, 12 predicted proteins | sample Knorr_S23_td_250_FD_185608 | JGI IMG/M metagenome (GOLD analysis project Ga0207964, IMG submission 185608) | Marine microbial communities from Southern Atlantic Ocean transect - Knorr_S23_td_250_ad_251m_LV_A (SPAdes) (version 2) | ecosystem: Environmental > Aquatic > Marine > Oceanic | place...
TTTGGCTCAATTTTAGGCAAGATAAAGCGATTAATAACTCGTTTGATAAGGTTCCGGAAGGTTTTAACGAAACAATCAAACTGAAAGACCATCAGAAAGCGGGCAAATATACCAAAGCTAAGCTAAGACTCAACCATTTTGAAATTATTTTTTCAACGATTGTTCTTCTATTGTGGACGCTTGGAGGGGCAATGAATTGGATTGACGGTTTTTGGGCAGAAAAGGTTTCAGACCCTGTTCTAATGGGCACTTTTTTTATCCTGAGTATTATGATTATTGCTAGCTTTATAGATCTTCCTTTTAGCATTTATAGGAACTTTGTTCTGGAGCAAAAATTTGGCTTTAATCGTATGACTGTTGGAACTTTTGCTGGTGATTTAATTAAAGAGTTGATTTTAAGTCTTGTCCTAATATTGCCTCTTATCTATGTCATTTTATATTTAATGAATTTTGAAACCATTGGTAATTATTGGTGGATTTATGTATGGATTATTATTAGCCTTTTCTCATTATTTATGATGTGGATCTATCCCTCGTTTATCGCACCAATTTTTAATAAATTTAACCCTCTAGATAACGAAACTCTCAAAGCAAGAATAACAAATTTATTGGAGAGAACTGGATTTGGTAGTGATGGCATCTTTGTCATGGATGGATCCAAAAGATCATCTCATGGCAACGCCTATTTCACTGGAATTGGTAAAAATAAAAGAATTGTATTTTTTGATACACTTCTTAAAGGAATGGAAGATAAGGAAATTGAGGCCATACTGGCCCATGAGCTTGGTCACTTTCATCATAAACATACGCGTCAAAGAATGATCAGCTCATTTGTTTTCAGCTTCGCTAGTCTTGCTCTTTTGGGGTATCTAATTAATCAAACTTGGTTCTATAATGGACTTGGTGTCTCTCAGCCTTCTTCGCACGCGGCCCTAGTTTTATTCAGCCTGACTCTTCCTGTCTTTAGTTTTTTTATCACCCCAATTAGCAATCTTATTTCCAGAAAGCATGAATTTCAGGCAGACGCTTTTGCTGCAAGCCATACCGATGCAAAAGACCTCATCTCGTCTCTCATTAAGCTTTATAAGGAGAACTCATCTTCACTTTCTCCAGATAAATATTATTCTGCTTTTCATGACTCTCATCCTAGCGCGGTACTTAGAATTGAAAGACTTCAATAATTTTTTTGCCTAGTGCCGTTAACTAGAAAACAAAAATGGCGCATAGACAAAGTCCAATCTGAAAAGATTGCTCGCGCTGACAAAATCGCCTCAAAACTAGAATCTCAAGTTCAAGATGATGAAACAGAATACCAAGGAAGAGTCATCACTCGATATGGCCAACGACAACTCGTTGAGGATGAAAATGGAAAAGTCTTTCAATCTGTAAGTCGTCAAAATATTGGTTTTTCTGTTGCTGGAGACAGAGTTCTTTTTCAAAAAACAAAACATGATGATGCGATTGTTACAGCGATTTTTCCGCGTGACAGCAAACTCAAAAGGCAAGACAAATTGATTGCAGCTAATATTGATCAATTATGGCTTGTTGTAGCTATAGAGCCTCACTATGAATTTGAGCTGATAGATCGATATCTGATCATGGCTGAAAATTCAAAGCTTCCGATAGGAATTATTGTTAATAAGATTGAACTCTCAGAAAATGAAGCCTTTAGGGATTTCCAACATTACCAATCTCTTGGCTACGATGTTCATTTCATAAGTGTTAAAAAACAAATAAACCTTAATTTTTTAAAAGAGCAGCTAGTTAATAAATCTCATATTTTTCTAGGTCAATCTGGTGTTGGTAAATCCTCACTAATTAACTCTCTCATTCCCGATTTGGAACTGAGGGTCAATGAGATTTCAAGCAAAAGCAAACTTGGCAAACACACTACTACTAATACGACCATCTATCACATTCCTAGTGGAGGGGATTTAATTGACTCACCAGGCGTTAGAGAGTTTCAGCTAGAGAATCTAACTGAAGTTGAAATCATCAATGGATTTAGGGAATTTAAAGCCTTGTCAGGCGAATGTCGATTTAGGGACTGCAAACATATTAATGAGCCTAATTGCGCGGTAAAAAAAGCATTAGAAAATGGCAAAGTTAATAAAAATCGTTATCGGAGCTATCTAAACATACTTACTTAATCATTTTTTTTAAAAAATATAACGCGATCTGAGTAATGGTTTATCTCTAGCTTTAAATGATTAGACAAAACCCTCAATGACTTTTGATTATAAAAACCAATATGTGAGGGATCATTTTTGTAATACCATGATTTAAAGTCTTTATCGTCAGTTAAGGTTTGAGTCATTACTCCAATCATACCTCCAGGCTTAAGAATTGCAGCTAACCTTTCAAACTCAAAGATAGGATTAGACAAGTGCTCAATAACCTCAGTTAGTGTGATAAAGTCAAACTTTTTGTCAAATACTGATTCATCTTCAGCATAAAACTTATCGTATAAATCAACTTGATGCCCCTCTTCTTCAAGTATCAAAGAGAGAGTTGGGCCAGGCCCACATCCAAAGTCAAGGCCATAAGAGCCATCTGAAATTAAATCATTCAAAGGCTTAGTAAGTTGACTTAAGAATTGGCGGTAACGAAGGTCTTGCGGGTTATTGTTATGAGTATCGTACCTCTCTTTTTCTTCAGAGTCTGATAAGTGATATTGAGATGGAACAAAAACAAATTTACAAGCTAAGCATTGTAAATACTCACGAAACTGGTCTTTATGAAAGAGTGAACATTTTTTAGATGTACATAGCGGACAAGTAATTTGAGTAGGCAATTGTCCGCTAGAAATTTTAATATTTAGTGAGAATGGCCGCCAGCAGAGTGCACATGGCCGTGAGATAGCTCTTCCGCTTCAGCATCTCTTACATCTTCAATGCTGACAGAAAAATGAAGAGTTTCACCCGCCAAAGGATGATTTGCATCAACAGTGATTTTTTCTTTATCTTGCTTTGTAACAGTCACAACAAATGCATTACCATCTTGATCTTGTGACTGCAATTGCATTCCAACGTTTACCTCATCAATGCCCTGAAGTGCAGATCTAGGAATTTCCTGAATTGCGTCCTGCATTCTAAGACCATACCCCTCTTCAGGCTCAACAGAAACCTCCATTTTATCTCCCTTGCTTGCACCTTCAAGAGCAGACTCTAAGCCAGGAATAATGTTGCCATGACCTTGCAGGAAGTCTAAAGTCTCTTTACCTTCAGATGAGTCAATAACATCTCCCGCGTCATTTTTAAGAGTGTAGTGCATTGAAACAACTTTATCCTTACTAACCTTCATATTTTCTCCAAAATAAATAAAAAAAAACTTTCCAGAATGGAAAGTCTAAAAGAACAGTGTAAACGAATGAAACTTAACAATATTTTACCATAGGAATATATTTTTCAACTAATCAACTCGCTCATTGCACTATCCACGCTAGGATAATCAAAAACAAAACCCTCTTGAGTCAATCTTTTGGGAATTACGGACGCACTTAGAGTTAAAACTTGAGAGCCTTTACCGAGAAGGATTTTGAGCTGCCATTCCCAAACCGGTATAAAAAATGGCCTATTTAAGGCTTTAGCAAGGGACTTTCCAAAAACCTTTTGAGGAACTGGCTCGGGAGATGTGACGTTGTATACCCCTTTGCTTTGTGTATTATCCATAAGAAAATGAATCGCTTTGACGAGATCTTTGATATGGATCCAAGAAAAACATTGATTTCCTGTCAATATAGGACCACCCACTCCAAAGTAGTAGGGCCAATACAGCTTTTGAAGTGCGCCTCCCTCTCTTGAGAGAACAACTCCAAACCTTAGGATAATGACATTTTCTGATATAGATTTTGCCGCGTTCTCAATTGCAATGTTTAAATCTGTTAAATAGCCATCCCCTTTTGAGTCGTCCTCAGTCATTGGTTTATCGCAACTAGATTCTGCATAGAAGCTTATACCTGATGCGCATATAACTCTTGGCTTAACACTCAGTGAATTAACCGCATCAGCGAGCAATTGATTAGTGTCTACTCTGCTTTGCCACATCTCTCTAATAATTTTTTTAGACCATCTTTTCGATATAGTTGAGCCTGAGAGCTGAATCACCAAATCACTTCCTTCAATTATTGAGATAAGATGCTCTAGAGATTTAAAGGCATCCCTGTTAAAGCAATTCACTTGATGAGTTTTTGATAAACTGTTTTGAAGTGCGCGACCTATTAAACCTGTGCCGCCTAAAATGACGATGTTCATATTACTTAATCCAGTTAACTGAATTATCGATTAATAATTGAGTTAAAAACTCAATGTGGTCTGACCTGTCATTGAGCGCAGGTATGTAGCCAAATTTTTCTCCACCAGACTCTATAAAATAGTCTTTATTCTCAACACTAATCTCCTCAATCGTCTCTAAACAGTCGGCAGAAAAGCCAGGACAAATCACCTGAACATTTTTTATGCCTTTATTTGGCAAAGATTTCAATGTTTGATCTGTATATTCCTTCATCCATTCCGCTACACCGAGCCTTGATTGATAGGACATCTGGTACTCGCTAGGTTTTAGATTTAATTTTTTAGCTAAGAGAAACGTCGTTCTGCAGCACTGGCATGGATAGTTATCACCCTTATCAAAATAGCGCTTTGGAATGCCGTGATAGGACATGAGCAAGAAATCAGGCTTGCCATGCAACTTTTGATACTCTTTAACACTATTTGCGAGGGCATCAATATACATCTCTTCTTCGCTATAGTTACTGATAAATCTAAGGTCTGGAACATTTCTCCAAGAAAGTAATTCTTTAGCAACTGCATCAAAAACTGACCCAGTAGAAGATGCTGCATACTGTGGGTACAAAGGAAGGACAATAATTTTATTACAACCCTTCTCCTCCAACTCATCTAATGCAGATTTCATAGAAGGCTTTCCATAACACATACCAAGAGCGACTTCATATTGTTCTGGTGCTTGATTATTGAGTTCAGAAATAATAGCCAATTTCTGTCTTTTTGCTATCGATAGGAGTGGTGAACCCTCTCCATGAGTATCCCAAACAGTTTGGTAAGCCTTAGCAGACTTTCTAGGACGCAAATTTAAAATAACTGCATTAAGGATTATGTTCCAAATCCATTTTGGTGGGGGTGGTTCTATCACCCTTGTATCTGATAAAAATTGCCTTAAATACGGTTTTACAGCTTTTTTAGTTGGCGCATCAGGCGTACCCAAGTTGGATAAAAGTACTCCAATCTTAGCTTGACCTGCCGATTCATGTATAGACGAGCATTGGTACAAAAGTTTGCCTCTAATATATTTTTTAAACGTGATAAGATACCCTATAAAATAGCCAAATATTTCAATTTAAGCTACCATCCTACCTGATATGAATATTTTACTACTTGTTGCTCATGGAAGCAGAAGAGAGGAATCAAATCTTGAAATTGAGTCCTTATCAAAAAAAATGCTCAAATTTGATTCAAGTCAATTTGATAAAGTTATGCCAGCTTTTCTGGAGTTTGCCTCACCCTCCATTCCTGAGGCTATCAAGGAGTGTCATAACATAGGGGCACAGCATGTTACAGTCTTACCCTATTTTCTTTCGGCCGGTGTTCACATTAATAGAGATATCCCTGAGGAGGTTAATCAAGCCTCGCAAAATTTTCCCAATCTTGAGATCAACATAACAAGCTATTTTGGATCTAGAGATGAGATTGCTGAGCTTCTAATGAAGACTGCAATAGGTAAATAAATTAAGACATTTATATCTTAAAACCCTTCTGAATCCATTGATTGTTTGTTTGATAAACAGTACCAATGAGTCCCATATTTTTCTTTTTTGAAAGGTAGACTGGAATATCTTCAAGTACAGGTTGAAGCCTTCCCTTATTCTCAAAACTTTTCTGGAATTCGCTGGCAACAAAAATATCCAAAAAATTTCTTACTAAGTCGCTAGTAATATAAACGCCCCCTAATGCTCCAACTGTGAGAGCCATACTCCCAGCCACAGAGCCAAAGATTTTACAAAACATCTGGACAGTTTCATCTGCCAAGGGGTCATAATCTCCATTAACCGCTGATGCAGTTATTTCTGAAGGAGATTGGTACACCATTTCTTTACCATTAATTTGACAAAGCGCTTCATACAAATTCATGATTCCTGGACCAGAGAGAATTCTTTCAACAGCGACATGACCAAATTTTTTGGTCAACAAGGTTAAAATTTCAAACTCAAGACTGGTATTAGGTGCAAAATCTGAGTGTCCTCCTTCACCAGCGATTGGAAGCCAACCCGAGGGTGACATGATTAAACCACAAACCCCTAAACCGGTTCCAGGACCAATCACTAGTCTTAATTTTTCTGGCTCAACAATACCCTCATTGATAACAATTACATCATTATCCCCAAGTGTTGTCGTTGCAAAAGCCTGTGCAGTAAAGTCATTTATCCATTCAACATCGACACCTTTAAGAGCCTTTTTAACATCCTTTTTACTGATAACCCAATGATTATTTGCTAGCTTAAAGACGTCCAGATGAACCGTACCTGCAGTAGCAAAACAGGCATATTGAATATCAATGTTTTTCTGATTCGACAGATAATACTGAATTGCACTTTGAATATCTTCAAAATCGGAACACTTCAGATTTTCTATTTTTTCAATCTTAGATGACCCAGGAGAGACAAGTGCAAACCTTGCATTTGTAGCGCCAATATCACCTACCAAATTGTATAGTTTATTATTAATGATTTCTTTCTCCATCAAAAATACAGACCATATAAAGGTCTTCCTCTCCAGTATTGTGAACACGGTGAAAAACACCATCTTCGATTAAATACATTTCACCGCCCAAAATATCGAATTCGTTGTCATCAAGCTGCATTCTTCCAGATCCACTCATAATCATATAGACCTCCTCTTGACCTGGATGAGAGTGGCCTCGCGTTGATTTACCTGGGTGTAGCGTTGTTGTGCTGACCACAAGGTTTTTAAGTGAGTTATTATCTTTAAGTAAATAGGTTTCATTATCTTTAACTACTTCGCCATCTATATTGTTAATTTTCATAATATTTTTTAATTTAAAAAATTTATATTATCTCATTGCTTTTTAATAACTAATGAGTCTTTAAACTTTTTTAAATATTAATTCTTAGGGACTCCAGAATATATCAAGACCATTCTCTAGAAAAGCATAGATTGGCATTTTGTTAGAATCACTCAAGTTCATGGCTTCTTCAAGGGTAAGAAGCTTACTCGATCCATTAAGATGTAAAAATATTTTTTTAGCCTCCATAATGGATTTTGCAGTTAGACTAATTCGCTCATAAGGAGCAGTTTTGGGCGTTGTTGCAATCAAAGAATTTTTTGTTTTTAAATCCATCCCCTCTTTAAGCTCATCAGAACAAGGAAATAGGGATGCTGTGTGGCCATCTGCCCCCATTCCTAATATGATTATGTCAAAAGGCATCGTAAAGCTTTTAAGTGCTTCTTCGCTCAATAAAACACCTTCCTTTGCACTTTGTGCATCATTTTTAAGAGGTACAAAATTTACTTTTTTTGCTTTATTTTTTATGAGGTGAGTTTTAAGTAATAGTTCATTACTATCCTTGTTTTCAGAATTAACCCAACGATCATCAACTAAGGTTAAATCCACTTTAGACCAATCTAGATTAAGAAGAGACAATTCCTCAAATAGAGGCTTAGGAGTGCTTCCACCAGAAACTGCCATACTAGCACGCCCTCTCTTCTGAATAGCTTCCTTCAAAATTTCACTTATATTTTGACTAAGATCACTAACCAAAGATTCACTACTATTGGTGCTGTAAAAGCCAACATGCTCAGGAAGGTAATAGGTTTTGCTACTCCTCATGCCAGCTATGTCCGTCACGTGAAATCAGCTCTTCGCTCTCAACCGGGCCATTACTTCCAGCATTATAAAAGCAAAGCTTTTGATCTGATTGGTTGAAGGCCTCTAAGGCATCATCACACCATTTCCATGCAAGCTCAACCTCTTCTCTACAAAGGAATAAACTTTGATTACCATTTAATATATCCATTAACAAACTTTGATATCCGCTTGGTATATTAAGCAACTTTTGCGTTTTTTTGAAGTCTAGTCTCATAGGGTCTGAACGCACCGTTAAATGCTTACCAACACCATGGGGTTTTGTAAAAACCTGAAGAGATATCCCCTCAGTTGGATGCAGACTTATAATTAAAGTGTTCCCCTCTAAACTCTCTTCACTACCATTAAAAATATAGTGCCCATCAGACTTAAAATGAATCACAATTTGAGTTGCTTTTGAGGTCATTCTTTTGCCAGTTCGAATGTAAAAAGGAACCCCCAACCATCGCCAATTTTGTATTTCTGTCTTTACAGCTACAAAAGTCTCAGTATTACTATCTTGGTTTGCCCCATCCTCATTAATATAACCAGGTTTTTGAATCCCATCTATTTCACCATCAATATATTGAGCGGAAACGAAGTTTGACGAAATGCTTTCATTGTCAAGAGACTTTAATGCTTCTAAAACTTTCACCTTTTCTGTCCGAATGCTTTGGTCATCCAGTCTATTCGGTGGCTCCATTGCAATCAAGCAAAGCAGCTGAAGAAGATGACTTTGAGCCATGTCTCTTAACTGTCCCACTCCATCAAAATATCCCCAGCGATCTTCAATTCCAACTGATTCGGCTGCCGTTATCTCAACATACTCAATACTTTTGCTATTCCACTGACTTGAGAACAGAGAGTTTGCAAACCTTAAAGTAATTAAATTTTGTACTGTTTCCTTTCCTAAATAATGGTCAATACGATAAATTTGGGATTCATCAAAATGTTTTGTAAGCTTTTCATTGATTTCTTGAGAAGATTTTAAGTCGAACCCCATAGGCTTTTCAACGACGATTCTTGAGTGAGATGAGATTAAATTAGCACTACTAAGACCATCACAAACGATCTCAAAAAGACTTGGAGATATTGCTAAATAGAAAGCCGTAGGGGTTTTCCAGTCCTTAATTTTTATATTTAAATCATTATAACTTTCTTCCATTGAAAGGTCACAAGTGCAATAATGCAAACGTTCTTGCAAACGCAAAATAGTTTCAGTATTCAGATACTCTTTTGAGACGAAAGTTTCTAGCGCCTCTTTTACTTTGTCTTTTAACTCCGCGTCAGAAGAATCACGCCTTCCAACACCTAATATTTTTAATGAATCACTCAGTTTATTATCTCTTTCAAGGTAATACCAAGCAGGTATTAGCTTACGCATAGAAAGGTCCCCAAAGACGCCAAAGAGGACAAAACTATCAATTTTTATTGCAGATTCAGACATAATATATTCAACCGTAAATTTTAATCCTTATCTGGTAACCAATTAGTATGGAAAAACTCACCCCTATTTTTATCAATTCGCTCATAGGTATGCGCACCAAAATAATCTCTTTGCGCTTGCAGAAGGTTTGCAGGTAAACGATTATTTCTATAGCCATCAAAATAAGCCAGTGATGAGGTCATTGCAGGAACGGGAATTCCATTTGCAATTGCAGTAGAAACAATGCTTCTCCACCCTTCCTGTGATTTGATTATTTTCTCCTTAAAGAACGGATCTAAAAGTAAATTTTTAATACTTGGGTTCTGATCATAAGCATCTTTTATCTTGGTCAAAAATGCTGACCTGATAATACATCCTCCTCTCCACATGAGCGCAATTGCACCATAGTTTAGATTCCAGTCAAACTCTTTTGCTGCATCTGAAAGAAGCGTGTAACCTTGAGCATATGAAACCATTTTTGAGGCATAAAGTGCATCATGAATCTCATCCAAAGCTTTTGCTTTATCACCTGTGAAATTAATGTTTGGACCGCTAAGTTGTTTAGAAGCTTCTACTCGCTCGTCTTTTATTGAGGATAAGTATCTTGAAAACACTGCTTCACCAATGAGTGTTAAGGGTGAGCCTAATTCTAGTGCGACTGAGGCTGTCCATTTTCCTGTACCCTTCTGACCTGCAGTATCAAGAATCTTATCAACCAGATAACTGCCGTCTTCCTCTTTAAATTTAAGAATATCAGCTGTAATTTCTATCAGGTAGCTATTAAGCTCTCCTTCATTCCATTTCTTGAATGTTTTGTGCATCTCTTCATTAGACATTTCCAGAACATCTTTCATGATTTGATACGCTTCACAAATCAGCTGCATATCTCCGTACTCAATGCCGTTATGCACCATCTTGACAAAGTGGCCAGAACCGCCTTCACCAATCCAGTCACAGCAGGCCTCGTTATCACCTACTTTTGCAGATATTTTTTGAAAAATATCCTTAACCTCAGGCCATGCAGAGACAGAGCCCCCGGGCATAATAGATGGCCCCTTTAAGGCCCCCTCTTCACCGCCCGATACACCTGCTCCAATAAACTGTAAGCCTTTATTTTCAAGCTCTTGGGCTCTTCTCGATGTATCTGGATAATGAGAGTTTCCACCATCAATAATGATGTCGCCTTGATCAAGGAGTGGGATTAACTTTTGAATATAGTCATCAACCACAGAGCCAGCAACAACCATAAGCATAATTTTTCTAGGGATTTTGATTGAGTTGACAAAATCTTCAAGATTTTCAAATCCAATAATCTTGTTATTTTTTGATCTATTATTAACAATATTATCTATTTGGGGAGTAGTTCGATTATGGACAGCCACAGTGAATCCATTGCTCTCCATATTTAACGCCAGACTTGTACCCATCACTCCAAGGCCAATCAAGCCAATATCTGCATTGATATTATTCATAGTTCACAACAACAATATTTTTAATATTAAACCGTAAAAACGAGATAAAGTTTAAACTATAGATTTTTTAATATTGTGTCAAAGTGTTGCAAAGTGTGTTGCAAAAAACAAAACTAAAAATACCTTAAAATCTACAAAAGACCGTTTTTACGAGCATTCAAGAATTTTTGAAACTTTATAGCACTTTGTTTAAGAGTTCTCTCTTGTGTTTCATAGTCTACATAAACAATTCCAAATCTCATCTTATAGCCTTCAGCCCACTCAAAATTATCCATCAAACTCCAAGCAAAATATCCTCTAACATCAACACCCATTTGAATAGCTTCGTGAACCATTAGTAAATGGTTTTGATAATAGCGATAACGCTGTTCATCATCCACAACGCCATCAACTACATGATCATCAACAGCTGCCCCATTCTCTGTGATATAAACTGGTGGAAGCTTGTAAATTCTATGTAAGTCAGTGAGTAGCTTTAAAAGAGCTTCAGGATGAACCTCCCAGCCAATATGTGTTCTCTCGACCTCTTGCAATTCAACACTTAAGTAATGACTTTCTTTTTGATTCATGAGCTTTTGGAGTTGCTCAGCCTTAGTTTCATCTTCTAAAACATCATCTGACTCAAGGATACGAATTTCAGCACGCTCAAGTTTCTTCAAAATTGTATCAGATACTTTTCCTTGCCTCCTATTAGTGACCATACTTCTTGAATAAAAATTCACACCCAAGAAATCAATTTTTTCACTAATAATAGCCATATCATTATCTTTAATTGTCGGCATAAACTCTTCAAAATGAAGATAAACTGAACCAGGATACTTTCCTTCCATAATGGGCTTAATAAACCAATGTGTATGCTCATCATCAGCAAACTGTGCGGCTTCAATCGATAAATCATCTACTGGATAATTCGGAGTAAAGTTTAAAACAATTCCGTGTTGCGAATTTTTTGCATTTTTTCTTAAAATAGGCATAGCCATGCCATGTGCAAGCAATAAATTATGGCACGCCAAAAAACCAGATGCCTCATCGGCAATTCCAGGGGCATGAATACCATATCGATAACCATGAAATGCACTACACCAGGGCTCATTAAGTGTTACATAAAATCTAATCCTGTCTCCAAAATATTTACTCACCACATCAGCATATTGAGCAAATTTAACTGATGTTTCTCGGTTTAGCCAGCCACCCTTGTCTTCGAGATATTGTGGCAAGTCCCAGTGATACAGAGTCGCCATGACTGTTATATTTTTTTTCTCAAGAGCAGTAATTAATCTGTCATAAAAATCTAATCCTTTCTGGTTAACACTTCCATCCTCTTTGATAATCCTTGGCCAAGCAATGGAAAGTCGATAGGCATCAACATTAAGAGAGGCAATGAGGTCAACATCCTGCTCATATAAGTGATAGTGATTGCAAGCAATATCCCCATTATGTTGCTTATAGACCGTTCCAGGTGTTGCGCAAAAAGTATCCCATATTGAGTCGCAACGCTCATCAACGCCCGTAGCCCCTTCGATTTGGTAGGATGCAGTAGCAACTCCAAAAATAAATTCTGGATTATTAAGTTTTGAATCTTTTGGAAATTTATACATTATTCAAATACCTATATTAATTAAAGCCTATCCTCACTATCTAAATCAAAAATAGATGAGTGAACTGGATCAAAGCCTACTAATACAGAGTCACCACTATTAATAGTGGAATTGCCATCAACAATAAAGTGAAACTCCTGTCCACCAATCTTTGACCATACCAAAGTATCAGCACCCATTGGCTCAACAACTTCAGCTTCCAAACTAAATTTTACTGGCATCTTATTAGCTTCATCTCCAACCACAACACTTTCAGGACGAATACCTAGCCAAATTTGCCTCTCTTCTTTAATGTCCTCTTTAAACTTATAATTACTTAGATCTGGTGATTCGCACCAACCACCTTCTAACTTAAAGATGGGTTTTTTATTAAGTACAATTTTTCCTTGCAAAAAATTCATGCTAGGAGATCCTATAAATTCAGCCACATATTTATTTACAGGGAAATTGTAAATTGTTTTAGGTTTATCTAGCTGCAGAATCAAGCCATCTCTCATAATTGCAATTCGATTTGC
>Ga0207964_1000358_pt1 | contig 12805 bp, 7 predicted proteins | sample Knorr_S23_td_250_FD_185608 | JGI IMG/M metagenome (GOLD analysis project Ga0207964, IMG submission 185608) | Marine microbial communities from Southern Atlantic Ocean transect - Knorr_S23_td_250_ad_251m_LV_A (SPAdes) (version 2) | ecosystem: Environmental > Aquatic > Marine > Oceanic | place...
ATATATGTGCCAATTTTCTAACCTGTTGACTGGATAGCAGTCCATAGGGTACTGCTATCCTGAGCATAGGCGCTAGTCGCTGTACATATAAGCCATTTTGTAAGCGCAGAGGTAGAAATTCTTCATCTGCTATTTCACCGGCCATATAACGTTGTGTTTGATCTCTAAATTGCTCAACACGTTCGCGTACAATTTTGTGGTCGTAACTGTCGTATTTATACATTTGTTAAGGCTATGTGCTTCTTTGGTTATATGAAAGATCGCTATGATACAGTTTGCCCCTTGTGTTTTAAATTATTATTTGCCTATATAGAGCTAAAAAAAAGTAATAACAGTAAGTCTTTTCCATTATTTAACTAGGCATTTTTACATCATTCAAGGCAAGACAGTCAGATAAATGCTTGCTAAAATAGGTGTTTACTATGCAGTCTTTTAATTTTAGGCTGCTTCAACAATCTATTTGGATAGTTTTAAATGACCGATTTAAATGATCAAAATAATGGTGATTCCACCGCAGATGCAATTGCCACAGTGGCTGTTGTGTTAATTGTTTTAACTGGCGTTGTTTACTGGTTGACCACTCTGTAAGGCACACACCTTATGCGACAACAAGTCGAAAATGATCTAGGTATTAGTGATACCAAAAGCATTGTTCAGCAATATCTTAAAAAGGTTCCTTACAGTAACCCTATATCATCTGCTGAGCAGGAATCTCTTCGCTTGCAGATTAAAAAGCTGCTGCAACAAAGAAATGCAGTTATTGTTGCCCACTACTATACGGATCCACTGATACAGTCACTGGCTGAAGAAACCGGTGGCATAGTTGCAGACTCTCTGGAAATGGCGCGTTTTGGCAACAATCATCAAGCGGATACGCTGATTGTGGCAGGGGTTAAATTTATGGGCGAAACCGCCAAGATTTTGACCCCCCATAAAACCGTATTGATGCCAACGCTAGAGGCAACCTGTTCCTTGGATGTGGGTTGTCAGGTGGATGAATTTACCGCTTTTTGTGATCAACACCCAGATCGCACAGTTGTGGTTTACGCCAACACCTCGGCAGAGGTAAAAGCCCGCGCTGACTGGGTAGTGACATCCAGTATCGCTGTGAAAGTAGTCGACTATTTAGACAGTCGCGGTGACAAATTAATTTGGGCGCCGGACAAGTATCTAGGTAGTTATATTCAAAAGCAGACCGGTGCTGATATGTTGATGTGGGATGGTAGCTGTATTGTCCATGAAGAATTTAAAGCTAAAGGCATAATTGATCTAACTCAAGTTAACAAAAACGCAGCCGTATTAGTTCATCCTGAGTCTCCACAATCAGTGATTGAGTTGGCCGATGTGGTTGGCTCAACTTCGCAACTTATTGACGCAGCTAAACGATTGCCTAACAAACAGCTTGTTGTTGCCACAGATCAGGGTATCTTTTACAAAATGCAGCAAGCTGTTCCCGATAAAGAGCTAATAATAGCGCCCACCGGCGGTAATGGTGCTACCTGTAGAAGCTGTGCTAATTGTCCTTGGATGGGAATGAACAATCTAAAAAACTTGCTGGGTTGTCTTGAGCAGGGCAATGGTGAAATAAAGGTTGAAGCGGGTGTTGCTGATAAAGCTCGCACAGCTCTAGATCGCATGATGAACTTTAAATAGATTGCTCAGAGTGCCTCTAGACTTTTTTGCATTGCCTCTATATTCAATAACCGCTCTTCAATTATTGAACGTCGTTTGAAGTCTGCCGCCACCAATTTTAAGGCAAATCCCAATTGCTTTCTCGCTCTATCCAGAGCGCCGACCAAAATAAAGTACTCGGCTCTGGCTTCATGGACGCCAGATATATTGCCCGCCAGACCTCTAACTTCTGCCAAATGATACCAGATTGATGGATCCTCAGGGCGACTCCTGCTCAGTGCTGTCAGTACCTGTGATGCTTTTTCATAGTTGTGGATACGCCAAAGCGCTTCAGCTTGAAGCCTTTGTAGCGGGTAATTATTTTGGTTAAATGCTAGTTGTCGTTCAATCTTGGTTAACGCCTGTTGATACTGCTGTGAGGCAATATCGATTTCTATATCTGCATAGATAAAAGGCAAATAATTAGGCGCATCGGCTAACAGTTGGTTAATGATTCTTTTGGCTTCTTTGCTATTGTTTTGTTTGAGGTGCGCTAGCGCTAAACCATATTTTGCGGCAACAGTATATTGGCTGTTGGTCTCCAACTGTCGGGAAAAGTGCTTCACAGAATCATTGGCATTATTTTGCAACAGCAACTGCATGCGCGCCTTGATAATATAAAATTCTTGGTGGTCTTTATAATGCCGTTGCTGAATATTAAATGCGCGCGCTTTGGTATCTGCTACACGTCGCTCCGTAACCGGATGGGTGAGAAGAAACTCAGGAACTCTACTGGAGTTAAATCTGGTTAGTGCCAACATCTTATTGAGCATATCTGCAGTGGCATTGGGGTCACGATTTGCACGAATTAGGGTTTTTATACCCAGTCGGTCTGCTTCTTGTTCGTTACTGCGGCTGTACCTTAGCTGCTGATCGACTGTAAGCGCCCGAGTGGCCGATAACACGGCCAATCCAGCATCACCGCCCACCGTTGAGCTAATCACCAATGATGCCAGGAAGCCTGCTAAGCTCAGATGTGAACTATTGCGTCTAGCTTCAATGCTACGGGCATGATGACGTTGACTAAGGTGTGCAAATTCATGGGCGATAATTGAGGCCAGTTGGTCTTCATTTTCGGCATAATTAAATATACCTGTATGAAAGCCTATAATTCCGCCGGGGACAGCAAAGGCATTAATGGTTGGATTATTGACGACAACGATGGTCAAGCGGGTATCATCTAGCTCGCTATAGGTGCTTAGATCAAATACTAGGTTTTCCAAATAAGACTGCAATAGTGGGTCATCATACTGTTGTACGCGACTTCTAAACGCCTGTAGCCATGCTTTCCCTAGCTTGTGCTCTTGACTCTTGGATACGATGCTAGAACTGGCATCACCCAGAACGGGTAGCTCTATATCTGCAGCCATACTGGTATTCAAAAGCACCACCCCAACTAGAAGGGCGCTCAGACTGCGTAGCTTTATTTTTAAGCATAAATTCTGATATTTGTTTTTTGATATCAGTGGTTGCAGCTGTGAGTTCTTGGACATAGGGCCCTTAATTGAGGTTTCAAATAAGCATAATTACTTTATCTGATATTGGCCTAAAATTCGACAGTTGAAAATTTAATTGGTTTCATAGGAGATGGTTAGGTAATTTCAATGTATTATTATCCATACGTAAAATAGCAACTAGATTTAGAGGGCTGTATGAAGCAGGTACTTCAGAGATGGTTAAAACAGTATTTTAGTAGTGAAGAAGCGGTAATTCTTTGCGTTATTCTAATTGCCTCACTGGTATTGTTAGCTACCATGGGCGATGTGTTGGGACCTGTTATTGCAGCGCTAATACTGACATTCCTGCTTCAGGGCGTAGTTAACAATCTGCGTAAACTAGGCGTGGGTAATAGGATGGCCATTTTAACGTCCTATGTGCTTTTTTTACTGGGTTTCGTTTCTGTTGTGGTGGGGTTTGTACCTATTATAAGTCGTCAGATTTCTCTGCTGTTAAAAGAGTTGCCAAATATGGTGATGCAGCTGAAACAGCTGTTTGATTCTCTGCCTGAAATGGTTTCTGAGTATATAAGCCCTGAACAATTTCAGTTAATCGTAGCGAGAATTTCTGAAGAACTGGCCGATTTTGCCGAGCAATTATTTACCCTATCTATTAGTAGCTTTCCCAGTTTACTTGCAGTTTTACTTTATCTTATTTTGGTGCCTCTACTGGTTTTCTTTATGCTTAAAGATAAGGATATTTTACTGTCATTTATCTCAAATATTTTGCCCAAAAAGCGCGCAGTTATGACACGTATTTGGAATGAGATGGATATTCAATTTGCCAACTATGTGCGTGGTAAGGCAATTGAAATAGTTATCGTAGGTTCAGTTTCTTTAATTGTCTTTACAACTTTAAGGCTTGAATACGCTGTCTTATTGGCATCACTGGTTGGTTTGTCGGTACTTATTCCTTATATTGGCGCAACGGTGGTTACTATACCTGTTTTGTTAGTGGGTTATCTTCAATGGGGCTTTGTTGACCAATTTGTTTGGCTGGTTGCTCTCTACGCGCTGATTCAAATTCTTGATGGCAACCTATTGGTACCATTGCTGTTTTCTGAGGTGGTTAATTTGCATCCAGTCGCCATTGTCATTGCCGTACTTGTATTTGGTGGAATATGGGGCTTCTGGGGACTTTTCTTTGCTATTCCTCTAGCTACCTTGGTTAAGGCGACCTACAACGCATGGCCAAGAGCAGGCGTTCAGGAGTAATTGCTTATTTGCTTATATAGGGATATTAAATAATGAATTTCACAAACTACGGACGCAAGCTTACTTCAACCCCTTTTATTTTTTGGCTGCTATTATTGGCCTCTTGCAGCTTTATTGAAACTGCAGAAAAACAGACTAATTCTGTTGTAAAAAGTGCCAATGATCAGCGGGATTATCATCGAATTACGCTCAGTAATAATCTCGATGTACTGTTAATTTCAGATCCGACAACAGACAAGGCGGCGGCCTCTCTGGATATTTATTTGGGTAGTTATCAAAACCCTCGTGATAGAGAGGGATTGGCTCATTTTCTCGAGCATATGCTATTTTTGGGAACAGAACAGTTTCCAGAGCCTGACGAGTACCAAACCTTTATAAGTGAGCATGGTGGTAGACATAATGCCATGACCAGTATGGAGCATACCAACTACTTTTTCGATATAGACGCCAAGCATTTAGAGTCTGCTCTGGATCGATTTGCACCATTTTTTACCCACCCCAACTTTGATGCTGCCTATGTGGATCGCGAGCGCAATGCGGTTGAGTCTGAATACAGATTAAAAATAAAAGATGATGGGCGCCGTCAATGGGATGTCCTCAGAGAGCAGATAAATATCGACCACCCGTTGTCAAAATTCACCGTTGGCAATTTACAAACCCTAGCTGATCGAGATCAATCCACAGCTAGGGATGAGTTGATACAGATGTATCGCCAATATTATTCGGCCAATCTTATGACATTGGCAGTATTGGGCAAGCAGAGCATTGAGCAACTAGAAGCCATGGTTAGGTCTAGGTTTTCTGGGATCGTTGATAAGGAGGTATTAATTGAACCTTATCAGCAACCCTATATTCAGTCTTCACGACTGCCTATGCAGATCACCTATACGCCATTAAAAGAAACCCGAGAAATCAGTTTATTATTCTTATTGCCCAATTTGCAGGCTTATTGGCAAAGCAAGCCTGCCCACTATTTGGCGAACTTAATAGGTTATGAGGGGCAGGGTAGTCTGCTTCAAGCGCTAAAGGAAAAAGGATGGGTTGAATCACTGTCTGCGGGTATTGTTTTAGAAGATCGTGGCGGCAGTTTTTTTGGTGTTGATGTAGCGGTAACACCTCAGGGGATGGCGCATCGCAATCAAATAATCAACGACCTATTCGCATGGATCAATCTTATTTCTGATCAGGGCGTTGAAGGTTGGCGTCAGCAAGAGTTAGCGGTAATGAGTGATCTTGAATTTAGATACAGCGAAAAACAAGATCCCAGTAGCTATGTAGCAGGTCTTTCGCAAAGAATGCATCTATATTCGGGTAAATCGTTGTTGCAAGGCCCTTATCAAATGACCGAATTTGATCGACAAGCCATACAGCTTGTCGCTAATAAGCTCAAGCCCGACAATATGCTTGTTATGGTTACTGATCCTGAGTCTCCAGTGGAAGCTATCACAGAACTTTATCAGGCGCCGTATTCGGCAAGCGCCATAGATAGTCAGCTAATTAAGCGCTGGTCGGTACCTAGTACAGATTTGCAGATCAGTTTGCCGACTAAAAACCCCTATATACCAGAGCAGTTATCTCTAGTGAAGCCGCCCATAGTATTGGAGGTTCCTGAAAAATTATATGATCAGGACGGGCTGCGCGTATGGTATCTAGAGAGCAGTAAATACGGTGTTCCCAAAGCGCAGGTTAGCCTGTCGTTGGGCACCCAGAAGGTCAGATCGCTAAAGGGGCAGGTAACAGCTGAACTCTATACTGCCTATATAGCTGATCAGTTAAATGTGGACCTCTATCCAGCGCGACTCGCTGGCTTGGGTTACTCAGTCTACGTTGATAAGCGCGGTATCAAACTAGATATTGACGGTTATGCGGAAAATCAGGGGCTATTGATTAAAGCGATCTTATCAAAACTGGTTAAACCCGAATGGAACAAAGCCGATTTTGACAGGGTTAAGCAACAGCTTATTAGAAACAAAGGCAACTTCACAAGGGAGTATCCGTTTAGGCAAATTATGGCCAAATTACGCACTGCGATTTATGGTCAATGGATGCCTAGCGAGCAGATTGCCGCGCTTGAGACAACAAGCCTAGATCATTTGCAGCAATTTACTCAGCACCTGTTGGCGGGCACTGATATAGAGGCGCTAATAACTGGTAATCACAACCCCAGTTCCGCTCAAGACATTACAAAAGCGTTACAGGCTCTAGCGCACAGGTCTATTGTATTACCCAAGGATGTTGCCAAGATTTCTCAAGCGGACCACAGTATTGATTTGCCTGTTGATCACAGTGATTCTGTGCTTGTAGAGTATATACAGGGTGATAGTCCGACATTGCAGGAGAGAGCCAAACTCAGTCTGATAGCGCATATGATTTCAGCTCCTTTCTATAATCAATTGCGTACTGAAAAACAGTTAGGCTATGTCGTCTCTGCATTTCAGTTTCATGCCAATAGGGTTCCTGGTATTTGTATGATTGTGCAATCGCCTGTTGCCGACGAAGCCAAGTTGCGCCATGAATTTGCCGAATTTTTAAAGGGATTTACAGCAACAATCAATGAATTATCAGAGCAAGACCTAGATAGACATAAGCAGGCGCTACTGGTCAATATACTAGAGCCGCCGAAGAATTTGGCAGAGATGAATGCGCGCTTTGCTGAATCTATACGACTGGGCTATGGGGATTTCCAGTTTAGATCTCAGCTTTCACAGGCTATATCAGCAGTAACCGTTTCTGAAATAAGGTTTGCCTATGATAGAATATTGTTGAATGATCCGAGACGTGTATGGGTGCAGACCTCCAATGGTGATTCTTCACTGGAATATGGAGATGATAGCAACTGGTTTAGACAGGGTTATCGTTTTTAGTAACGTAATTAAAATGAATTTTTGTAGTTAAACTAACTTGCAATTAAAATTTTAAAATACTAATAAAAACAGATAGATAAAATATATACCTAAATTAAAATATACATTTAATTTTGGATTTTCAGCAGGGTGTTTTCATTGATTTTGTAGTCAGGCTACATTATTATGTGCGCCTCCGCTAAGGGTTGATTATTTGCTTTGAAGGAAACAATTGACAAGTCCTCAAAGTCGACCCTTTTATAAACTTGAATCAAAAACAATGATTGGTGCCGCATGTCTCAGGATTTAGATCCAACAGAAACCCAAGAGTGGTTAGAAGCGTTTGACTCTATTTGTCGCGCTCAGGGTAGCGAAAGAGCTTCTTTTATACTTAGTCAACTTCAAGCCCATGCAACTAATGCCGGCGTAGGTTTACCGCAGTCAGTAACAACGCCTTACTGCAATACCATACCGGCAAATAAAGAGCAGGCAATGCCTGGCGATTTATTTATGGAGCGCCGTATTCGCTCTCTTGTTCGTTGGAATGCTTTGGCAATGGTTATGCGCGCCAACAAGCAGAGTGAAGGTATTGGCGGTCATATTGCTAGCTTCTCATCGGCTGCAACACTCTACGATATTGGCTTTAATTATTTCTTTAGAGGTTCAGAAGGCGACAATCTAGGTGATCTAGTATTTTTCCAAGGCCACAGTGCGCCGGGTATGTACGCCAGATCTTTCTTAGAAGGCAGGCTTTCAGAGGATCAGTTAGACAGCTTCCGTCGCGAGGTTGATGGCAATGGTCTTTCATCCTATCCACATCCATGGTTAATGCCAGACTACTGGCAGTTCCCCACTGTATCTATGGGGTTGGGACCTATTCAAGCAATCTACCAAGCTCATGTTATGCGCTATTTGTCAGCTCGAGGTTTAGTCGCTCGTGGCGATCGTAAAGTTTGGGCATTCTTAGGTGATGGAGAGTGTGACGAGCCAGAAAGTCTCGGCGCTATTTCTCTAGCAGGTCGCGAAGAGTTAGAAAATCTAGTTTTTGTTATTAACTGTAACCTACAGCGTCTAGATGGCCCTGTGCGTGGTAACGGTAAGATCATGCAAGAACTCGAGGGCGTATTCCGCGGTGCAGGCTGGAATGTTATTAAGGTAGTTTGGGGTCGTCACTGGGATCAATTGTTAGAAAAAGATAAATCTGGCCTTCTTCTCAAGCGTATGAACGAAGTTTGTGACGGCGAATTGCAAAACTATAAATTCAATGGTGGCGCTTATACCAGAGAACATTTCTTTGGTAAGTACCCAGAGCTACTAGAGTTGGTCAAGGATATGACTGACGATCAAATTATGGCCCTAAATCGTGGTGGACACGATCCTTACAAAGTCTATGCGGCCTATGCAGAGGCTTCACAGAGTAAAGGTAAGCCGACGGTAATATTGGCTCAAACTGTCAAAGGTTACGGCTTGGGTGCTGCAGGTGAAGCAGCCAACGATACTCATTCTGTTAAGAAGCTGGATATAGACAGTCTGCGCAAGTTCCGTGATCGTTTCGGCATTCCTATCCCAGACGATCAGTTAGAGACAGTTCCCTATTACAAGCCGGCAGAAGATAGCCCTGAGCTTGTTTATATGAAGAGCCGTCGCGAATCATTAGGCGGTCCATTACCTGCCCGTAAAGCAGATTTCGAACCAATGAATGCGCCAGAATTAAGCGCCTTTGCCAAACAGCTTGAAAGTTCTGGTGAGCGTGAGATATCCACAACTATGGCGTTTGTTCGTGTGCTTTCATCGCTGGTGAAGGACAAAAATATCGGTAGTCGCGTAGTGCCTATAGTTCCCGATGAAGCACGTACTTTCGGTATGGAAGGTATGTTCCGTCAGTTGGGTATCTACACATCGGCGGGTCAGAAATATGTACCCCATGATCACCAACAGATTATGTACTACAAAGAAGATAAAAAAGGTGTGATTCTCGAAGAGGGTATCAATGAAGCTGGCGCTATGTCGGCATGGCTAGCATTGGCTACATCATACAGCACCAATTCTTGCCCAATGATTCCTTTTTATATCTTCTATTCAATGTTTGGATTCCAACGTATTGGCGATTTGGCTTGGGCCGCAGGTGATAGTCAGGCGCGTGGATTCCTAATTGGTGCAACAGCGGGTCGAACCACACTTAACGGTGAGGGACTTCAGCATCAGGATGGTCACAGTCATATTTTGGCCAATACCATTCCCAACTGTAAAAGTTACGATGCAACCTTCAGTTATGAATTGGCGGTCATAGTTCAAGATGGCGTTAAGCGTATGTTTGAAGATCAGGAAAACTGCTTCTACTACCTGACCACTATGAACGAAAACTATGTGCAACCTGCAATGCCTGAAGGTACTGAGGAAGGCATCGTCAAAGGTATGTATCAATTTGCCAAAGCAGATAAAGGTGATCTTAAAGTTACACTGATGGGCGCGGGCACAATTCTTAACGAAGTGATCGAAGCAGCACAGATTCTTAAAGATCAATTTAATGTTCAATCCGATATATGGAGTCTTACCAGTGTTAATGAATTGGTAAGGGAAGGGCAGGATGTTGATCGTTGGAATATGCTTCATCCGACTAAGAAGGCTAAAACATCTTATATCACAGAGCAGCTTAAAGGTGATTCAGCACCTATCGTTGCCTCTACTGACTATATGAAGGCTTATGCAGAGCAGATGCGTGCCTACATCGATCAGCCATTCTATGTGTTGGGTACAGATGGGTTTGGACGCAGTGATAGTCGCGCGGCATTGAGACATTTCTTTGAAGTTGACCGCAACTTTGTGGTTATATCAGCCTTAAAAGCATTGGCAGATCAAGGTAAAATTAAATCTACAGTGGTTGATAAAGCGATTAAAACCTTTGGTATAGACCCAGAGAAACCTAATCCGCTATATTTGTAGAAACCAAATTTAAACTATCCAAAATAAAGGGCGATTTAAGTGGCGATAGAAATTGTAACAATTCCTGATTTAGGCGGAGCAGAGTCGGTCGAAGTGATCGAGCTCTGTGTAGCAGTGGGCGATACAGTTGAAGCAGAGGACTCTTTAGTGGTTCTTGAATCGGACAAGGCTTCAATGGATGTTCCAAGCCCAGTTCAGGGTGCGGTAGTAAAATTTACAGTCGCCGAAGGTGATACGGTAAAAGTTGGCGATACAATCGCTGAAATAGAAACTGCTGATGCGCAACCAGCAGAGGAAGTACCTGCTGAAGATCCTGAGCCACAGGCACAGCCCGAAACTTCCCCAGAACCTGCCAAAGCTGAAGAAGCACAGCCACAGGCAGCCGCTTTATCAGAACAAATCGCATTGGTGCCTGATATAGGCAGTGATGATAAAGTAGATTTGATCGAAATTTCAGTAGCCCCTGGTGATCAAGTAGAAGAGGGTGATACCTTGGTAGTATTGGAGTCAGACAAGGCGACCATGGATGTTCCCTCGACTCTGACTGGAACTGTTGTAAAAATAATTGCTAAAGAGGGCGATAAGTTAGGTACTGGTGATGAGGTTGCTATTATTGAAGTGGCTGCTAGTGCCGAGCCTTCGGAGCCCGCTCCAGCTCCTCAGCAACCTGCTGCAAGCGAACCGGTTAAATCTCCTGCACCAGCTACAGCTGCTCCCGTTAGCGCACCTGCTGCTGCGGATCCGGTAGAAACCAATTCCGGTGATGTTTATGCAGGCCCATCGGTTCGTCTTTTTGCAAGAGAACTGGGTGTCGATCTATCTCAAGTTTCCGGTACAGGACCCAGAGGACGCATCCAGAAAGATGACGTCAATAACTTTGTTAAGTCTGCACTAAAGTCTGGTTCTACAGGTGGCGGTACGGGCATTCCTCAGGTGCCCAGTGTCGACTTTAGTCAGTTTGGTTCAGTTGAGAGTGTTAAGCTTAGCAAGATCCAGAAAGTTACAGCTAATAATATGCAGCGCAACTGGCTTAATGTTCCCCATGTAACTCAATTTGATGATGCGGATATCACTGACCTAGAAGCGTTTAGAAAATCTCTGAAAGCTGAAGGTGAAAAGCGCGGTATTAAAGTGACGCCAGTGGCCTTTATTATTAAAGCCATCGCCGCTTCTCTCGCCGCAAACCCAGAGTTTAACCGTTCATTAGCCGGCGATGGCGAACATTATATTCAGAAGCACTATATCAACGTGGGTATGGCGGTAGACACACCGCGTGGACTGGTTGTACCTGTGATTAGAGATGCTGATCAGAAAGGTATCTGGGATATCTCGGCAGATATTATCAATCTGGCAACCAGCGCTCGCGATGGCAAGCTTAAGCCCAGCGATATGCAAGGTGGTTGTTTTACCCTATCTAGTTTAGGTGCCATGGGTGGCAATGGCTTTACCCCCATAGTCAACAGCCCTGAAGTAGGTATCCTAGGTGTATCAAAATCGCAAATGAAACCAATTTGGGATGGTGCAGAATTCCAACCGCGATTGATGCTACCATTGGCGCTATCCTATGACCACAGAGTTATTAATGGCGGTGATGCAGGGCGCTTTATGACCTATTTGGTTAAAATACTTAGCGACATTCGCCATATGACTATGTGATATTTCCAAAGACCGTTAAAGCGGTCTACAGGATTAAATCAAGTAAGCGCGCAGTGGTATACCCATTGCGCGTTTTTTCTATTTATCGCCTACAAAAATATCAGCGCTAGTTAAGAGTTTTGGATAGTTTTAAGGTATGATATGAGCTTGAGAAAAAGACTAAATTATCTAGTCAGATCTATTTAATATTTGGAGAGCAGTTGATGATTATTAAGCCCCGTGTCCGCGGTTTTATGTGCATAACCACCCACCCAGTTGGTTGTGAGGCAAATGTCGTTAATCAAATTAATTATATAAAAGCCCAGCCGGCTATTGATATGCCTAAACGAGTGCTAGTAATTGGCTCTTCAACTGGCTACGGTTTGGCGGCCAGAATTTCAGCTGCGTTCGGTGGCGGAGCCTCTACACTGGGAATATTTTTTGAAAAGCCAGGTACGGATCGCAAGGCGGGCACTGCAGGTTGGTATAACAGTGCGGCCTTCCACAAAATGGCTGAACAGGATGGACTGTACGCCAAAAGTATCAATGGCGACGCCTTTTCTAATGAAATAAAACAGCAGACCATAGAGACTATCAAGCAAGATCTGGGGCAGGTTGATTTGGTAATTTACAGCCTAGCTGCACCGCGTAGACAACATCCAAATACGGGCGAAGTATTTAATTCGACACTTAAGCCAGTGGGCCAAGATGTCACCATGCTGGGCGTCAATACGGATAAAGAAGAGATTCAATCGTTTAGTCTTGAGGCCGCCAATCAACAGGAGATAGATGACACTGTTGCTGTTATGGGTGGTGAAGATTGGCAAATGTGGATGGATGCACTTCAAGAGGCTGATGTATTAGCTGAAGGAGCAAAAACCACAGCCTTTACTTATATAGGTGAAAAGATCACTTGGGATCTCTATTGGGATGGCACCATAGGTCAGGCCAAAAAAGATCTTGATAAAAAAGTATTATCAATTCGCGACCAACTGCAATCTA
>Ga0207964_1000360_pt1 | contig 12641 bp, 11 predicted proteins | sample Knorr_S23_td_250_FD_185608 | JGI IMG/M metagenome (GOLD analysis project Ga0207964, IMG submission 185608) | Marine microbial communities from Southern Atlantic Ocean transect - Knorr_S23_td_250_ad_251m_LV_A (SPAdes) (version 2) | ecosystem: Environmental > Aquatic > Marine > Oceanic | place...
GGCTATGCCCTTTATTGGCGGTGACTGGCACTGTGGTCAATGCTCTGGGATTGGGTTTGGCAACGATGATGGTACTGGTAGGCTCTAATATAATGGTCTCACTTATTCGCCGTCATGCGAGTGATGCGGTGAGGCTTCCCGTCTTCGTGATTATTATCGCCACTTTTGTCACCTGTGCTGAACTGCTAATGAAAGCTTTTACTTACGAGTTGTATCAGATACTGGGTATATTTATTCCTTTAATTGTTACCAACTGTGCCATTCTCGGCCGCGCCGAAGCCTTTGCCAGCAAAAATAATGTAGGCATGGCCGCCCTAGATGGTTTTATGATGGGTTTGGGGTTTCTTCTAGTGCTTCTTGCATTGGGGTCCATTCGAGAACTGCTGGGACAGGGGACCCTATTAGTGGATATGCATCTACTTTTCGGCAGCATTGCATCTGACTGGGTGTTAAGACCTTTCGGTGATAACTACAGCTTTTTGGTTATTATACTGCCGCCTGGCGCATTTCTGGTGATGGGTTTCTTAATCGCCATGAAAAATATTATCGATGAAAGCTTAAAGCAACGCGCTGATGCCCAGAAATCTGCTCCCGTCAAAGGGGCTAAACGTATCAGAACCACTGGCCACATAACCTGAGACCATTTTTGCAAATGGCCTCAACCTAGACAACTCCCTCGCAGACTTTAAACCACAGATAGGACTTCTAGTCACGTGCGGATTCTGTAACTAGAGTTTGCGACCGCGGTTAGCAGCGATTCTTAAACGCAATGCATTGAGTTTGATAAAGCCCTCGGCATCCGCCTGATTGTAAGCACCGCCATCATCGTCAAAGGTGGCGATATTGGCATCAAATAAACTGTCATCTGATTTGCGACCAACAACACTGACATTGCCTTTGTAGAGCTTAACTCGCACCTCACCATTCACTGATTCTTGGCTCTGGTCGATGGCCGTCTGCAACATGCTGCGCTCTGGCGCCCACCAGTAACCGTTATAAATCAGTTTGGCATATCTGGGCATTAGCTCATCTTTAAGATGCGCCACCTCGCGGTCGAGGGTTATGGATTCAATAGCGCGATGGGCTTTCATCATTACCGTTCCAGCTGGCGTTTCATAACAGCCCCGCGACTTCATACCCACATAGCGATTCTCGACTATATCCAGTCGCCCCACGCCATTGGCACCAGCCACCTTATTGAGATATTCAATCACTGTAGCCGGCGACATCTGTTTACCATCAATGGCGACTATATCGCCTTTTTGATAGCTGATATTCAAATAGGTCGGCTGCTCCGGCGCCTGTTCCGGCGCCACAGTCCAACGCCACATATCATCCTCTGCCTCAGACCAAGGATCTTCCAGATTGCCACCTTCGTAGGAGATATGCAGCAGGTTTGCATCCATGGAGAACGGGGATTTTTTGCCTCGCTTCATCTCCACAGGAATACTGTGTTGCTCGCAGTAAGCCATTAGCTTATCCCGCGAATTAAGGTCCCATTCTCGCCACGGCGCAATCACCTGAATACCGGGCTTGAGCGCATAGGCGCCCAATTCAAAACGCACCTGATCATTACCCTTTCCAGTAGCACCATGGGAAATAGCATCAGCACCGGTTGCATTGGCAATTTCAATCAAGCGCTTGGCGATCAGCGGCCGAGCTATAGAGGTTCCCAGCAGGTATTCGCCCTCATAGATGGTATTGGCGCGAAACATTGGGAATACAAAATCCCGAGCATATTCTTCACGGAGGTCATCTATATAAATCTCTTTAACCCCCAGCGCTTGCGCCTTGGCGCGCGCGGGCTCCACCTCTTCACCCTGACCTATATCAGCAGTAAAGGTAACCACCTCGCACTGATACTCCTCTTGCAACCACTTGACGATAACCGAAGTATCCAAACCGCCTGAGTAAGCGAGAACCACTTTATTGATCGATGACACCTGACTAAATCCTATACGTTAAGAAACCGAGGTGAATTTTACCCTAATTTGACCGCTATGTGTGTCGTTTATGGGACTGTTATGAGACTGAGGTTTAGGGTAGCATTAGCGCCCTAATTGCGGATACTTACCCCATGGATCAAATAAGCATTATCCAACCCGACGACTGGCATCTGCATCTTCGCGATCATACGGCCTTAGCAACCACTGTTGCAGCTGCCGCAAGGGGCTTCGGACGCGGTATTGTGATGCCAAACCTCGCACCTCCGGTAACCACTGTGGCCGAGGCCAGTGCTTACCGCGATAGAATTTTGTCCTATCGGCCTGCCGAATCAAACTGGGAACCCCTGATGGTTCTCTATCTGACCGACAACACCAGTGCAGAAGAGATTCGCTTAGCTTCAGACTGCGGATTTATTTACGGTTGCAAATACTACCCAGCGGGCGCCACTACCAATTCAGATTCCGGTGTCACTGATCTGGCCAATATCCATGCTGTACTGGAGACCATGCAAGAGTTGGGTATGGTATTACAACTGCATGGCGAAGTGACCGATACTGACGTAGATATCTTTGATCGCGAAGCGGTTTTTATCGATCGGCATCTGCGCGGGTTAGCCGAAAATTTTCCTGAACTAAAAATAGTTTTAGAGCATATAACCACCCGTCAAGCTGCGGACTTTGTAACCTCAGCTACAGACAATATTGCCGCCACAATCACCCCCCAGCATTTGCTTTACAACCGCAATGATATGCTGGTAGGTGGCATCCGGCCGCATCTGTTTTGCCTGCCAATTCTCAAGCGCAATATTCATCAGAGGGCGTTGCTGGATGTTGCAACCAGCGGCAATAAAAAGTTTTTTCTTGGCACAGATTCCGCACCCCATGCTCAAGAACACAAAGAAAGCGCCTGTGGCTGCGCGGGATGCTTTAGCCACCCTGCAGCTATAGAACTCTATGCCGAAGTCTTCGAACAGGCTGGCGCGCTGACCGAACTGGAGGCATTTGCCAGCAAGAATGGTCCTGACTTTTATGGCCTGCCATACAATAGGTCATCGATCACCCTGCATCGCGAGTCATGGCAAATACCATCGACCGTACCCTTTAATGACTCTCAGATTATTCCACTGGCGGGCGGCAATACTATCAACTGGAAACTAACCTAATGGAAATGCCAGAGGAATTACTTAAGCCGTCACTGATGGCTCAGCGTTTTCGCGGTTTCTTACCGGTGGTTATAGATGTAGAAACCGGTGGCTTTAATGCCGGCACCGATGCCCTGCTAGAAATTGCCGCCGTTATTTTAGAGATGGACAGTCAGGGCAACCTGCAAATCAAAGACAGCTATAGCAAAAATATAGAACCCTTTGCGGGGGCTGTGATCGAGCAAGCCGCACTGGAGTTTACCGGCATCGATATCTACGATAGCGAGCGCATGGCCGAAGAAGAGGGCGAGGCGCTAAGAGAAATTTTCCGGCCTATTCGACGAGAAATTACCGAGACTGGGTGCACCAGAGCGGTGATGGTCGCCCACAATGCCCATTTTGATCTCGGCTTTGTCAATGCTGCAGTGGATAGAAACCAGATTAAACGCAATCCATTTCACCCATTTTCTTGTTTTGATACCTCGGGCTTGGCGGGACTGGCCTATGGTCAGACCGTGCTGGCCAAAGCCTGCCAAGCCGCCGCTATAGGGTTTAACAACGAAGATGCCCACAGCGCACTCTACGACACCACAAAAACTGCCGAACTGTTTTGCAGCATAGTTAACCGATGGAAGGCGCTCGGCGGATGGGTCGACCGTTGATTACTTGCCCTGCAACAATAAAGCCGATTGGTAAATAGCTTTTTTGTTGCCGCCGCAAATTTTAGCGGTCAGGCTAGCTGCTTTTGATGCTGGCAACTCCTGAAGTAGCAAACTTAGCATTTTTTCCGCGTCGACAGAAACCCTATCCACTTTCGACTTGGTACCAGCAACCACTAATACAATCTCTCCACGCTGCTGATTACTATCTGCGGTTACCTCTGTATGTAATTCAGCGAGACTACCCTGCAAATAGGTCTCGAATGTTTTACTGATTTCTCGACCCATAAAGGCCGGCCGGTCCGCACCTAAACTATCGACCATATCGGCAAGGGTAGCGACGATGCGGTGAGGAGCTTCATAAAAAATCAGGGTTTCCGAGTTGCTCTTTATCTCTGCCAATACAGTCTTGCGCTGATTGCTTTTAGCGGGCAAAAACCCGCCAAAATAAAAACTGTCAGTGGGCAAACCGGAGACACTTAGTGCAGCAATGGCCGCGCAGGCGCCGGGAATAGGCAGCACATTAAATCCGCGGCTGCGCGCCTCGGCCACCAGCCTATAGCCGGGATCTGAAATTAAGGGGGTACCAGCATCGGAGATCAGTGCAATATCCTCGCCATCAGCCAGACGCTTAAGCAGATTATCCATGATTCTTCTATCCGCCTGATCATGGTAGGCTACGCAGGGTTTATCTATACTGAAGTGATCCAGTAATTTTTTACTGTGGCGAGTATCCTCGCAGGCAATTAAATTCGCAGACTGGAGAGTCTGCACAGCACGAGGTACCATATCGCTCAGGTTGCCGATAGGTGTAGCTACAATAGTTAATGTACCAGTTCGATTGGAATCCATGAATAAAAATACTTTGTCATTGTTTGTTGTAGTTAGCATATTAGCCTTTATTGGTGGTTGCACGCCAACTACAACCACTAATACTGCACTGAAGCCCATTATCTCAGCTGCCGCTGAAACTGATATCTCGGCTCGACAGCAGGCCTTAACTATTTTGAACTCTGCGGATATAGGCGCAGATGGCGAATTAGCTGACAGCGTCAAACTGGATGCAGCCTATTTATTTGCCAGTGCCGGCGACTTTCAAGACAGCATCAACACCTTGGAGACAATCAACCCTCAAAACCTCAGCGATAGGCGCTTTATAGACTATAGCTTGCTGGCAATAGAGATCTATATAGCATTATTTGCTATGCCATTGGCCGCAGAAAGGCTTGAGAAACCGCGTTTTATTGCCCTCAACAGCAGACTCAGCACAGCATTGCGACAGCGCATACTGCGTCTGCGGGCCGAGGTACAGTTTGCCTTGGGCAATGATGATCAGGGCTTTAAAGCACTGCTTGATTTAACCAAAACATTAAAACGCAAAAGAGCGATTCGTGCCGTTCACGAGCAGATCTGGCATCAGATTTCTCGCACTCCCTACCAGTATCTGGATCTGGGTAGCAATCACACCAACACTACCTTGGCTGGGTGGCTACAGTTAGCTGCTGCGAGTCGTGGCTATCAAAGCGACCCCAGCAGACAGGCAGAGGTATTTTCCGAGTGGAAACGGCGCTGGAGAACTCATCCAGCTGCAAAAGTCCCTCCCAGCCAATTTAGTCTCAGCAGGCGATGGGGTAGCAACCCAAATCAAGTGGCCATGCTTCTGCCATTGCAGGATCAATATAAGATTCCCAGCGAGACCTTGATCGATGGCTTTTTAGAGGCTTACTATCAGGCATTGCCCACCACTGAAACCGATCGGCACACTGATCGGGAAAAGGCTCCGCAAATCCGTATTTACGATACCTCCAAGCAGCCCATTCAGGACCTGTACAACCAAGCGGTGAAGGATGGTGCCAATATGATTATTGGCCCAATGCGCCGATCGCAAGTTGCGCGTTTAATGACAGCCCCAACACTGCCGGTGCCGACGCTGAGCTTAAATCGACTGGACGACGATCAGGCTGTACAGCCAGAGAATTTATACCAGTTTGGCCTCTCTCCCTTAGACGAATTAACACAGATTGCCGACCGCGCTTGGAATAAAGGTCTGAGGAACATTGTATTAATCGTACCTGACAACAGCTGGGGTGGGCAATCGGCGGAGTTTTTCAATAGCTACTGGACCGCAAAAGGCGGCAAGCTATTAGAGGATGTCAGGTATCCGTCTTCCGTCAATGACTTTACGCAGCTGTTAAAACCGTCTCTTCAGATAGATTTAAGCGAGCAGCGCAGCTTGCAGATTAAACGATTTATCAATAGCAGGGTGAAGTATACCGCTAGAAGAAGGCAGGATATTGATCTGGTGGTGCTGCTAGGTTATCCACTGAAGGCGCGGCAGATAAAACCTGCTCTGGATTTTCTTTATGCCTCGGATATACCTGTGGTAGCTACCTCTCATATCTACAATGGCGAGCAACAGGTGGGATTAGATCGCGATCTCTCCGGCGTTGAATTCTCTTCTATGCCCTGGACATTAGCTGGGCATCTTGCAAAGGATTTAAAACCAGATAAGCAACTTCATACTGCTTACCGCCATCTATACGCCATGGGGCGGGATAGTTTTCTGCTGTACAGAAATATGGATCGATTAAAGCATGCTGAATCACCACCCATTTATGGTTCAACCGGCCTGCTCTCCCTGAAAAACAATGTGGTGGTGCGAGAGCAAAAATGGGCTAAATTTAAACAGGGAAAAGTAGTGGAAATTCAATATTAACTACTACAATAACAATCTTATGGAGAAGCCTATTAGCAACAAATCAGCAGATCTAGGAACAACCCTCGGTGCTAAGGCTCGGGGTGCTCAAGCTGAAGAACTGGCTTGTCAGTGGCTTGTGGAGCAGGGATTAGTGTTGCAGGATCGAAATTTTCGTACCCGCCATGGCGAAATTGACCTGATAATGCAGAGTGGCGATTGCTTAATTTTTGTGGAAGTTAGGTACCGCAAGACTATAAAATTTGGCAGTGCGGAGGAATCCATAACCTCTACAAAATGTCAGAAACTGACAGCGACGGCTCAGGGCTATCTGTTGGCTAACGGCTATAAGAGCAATACCCCGATAAGATTTGATGCTGTGGCCCTCAGTCCTTCCAAAGACCCTTATTTAGGCTGTACTATCAACTGGATTCAGAATATCCTAACCTGATGGCTACCGGAACAGTAACTATGGATCAAACGGTCTTTCAACATTTTCAGAATCATATTCAAACCACCATGGCGATGGGGGAAGGCTGTGCCGAAAAGATATCTAATGCAGCGGAAAAATTAACCACGGCCCTGCTGGCTGGACAGACCATATATAGCTGCGGACTTGAAGATAGCGCATCTCTATCTCAGCTACTTGTTAACTATTTGACCTCTGGTTATCAGATAGAACGACCGGGATTCCCCGCAGTTGATCTGCAAACCATCGCCAATAATGCCAAGGATGATGAATGTTTTTCGAGACCTCTGCATATCCACGGGCAGAGTGCTGATATATTGATGCTGTTCAGTATAGGTGGCAATAACCCAATATTGAAAAAAGCTATTGATTCTGCGGTTGCAAAAGGCATGTTGGTGATCCTGCTCTCTACAGCGGATGATAACCTGCTATCAGAGGGGCTGGGGCATAATGATATTGAAATACCCACCGCTGAGTACGGCAGGCAGTTTTCCACTACTGCGGGGTTTTTGACCATCCAGTGCCTGTGTACTTTAATTGACAACAAGATTTTCGGAGGAGACTAAATGCAACGGTTAACCGTGCTTATCAGCATATTACTACTAGTGGGTTGCACCAGTGTAGTAAACCACCTAACCACAGAACCCTTTCAACCAGACCCTACCAAGAAGGGCATGGCATCCAGTGTTAGTGATATGAAAATGGGCACCTTTATTGGCGTTAATATCAAAAAAGCCGACCCCAGTCTGGATGATGCTCATATTAATGTGACCGTGGTAAATTCGATTGTCCTGTTGGCTGGAGAAGTCCCTACTAGAGAATTAAAAACACTGGCGGGCAAGGTAGCACGGGACTACACAGGGGTGCGTAAAGTGCACAACGAGTTACAGGTACGAGGAAACACCTCCCTAGTATCGCGCACTAATGACGCTATTCTCTCTGCGCAGATCAAGACCAGGTTGGTTTTTGATAAGCAGGTAAAGCATTCGCAAATAACCGTGGTTGCGGAGGATGGTGTGATTTTTATAATGGGCACCACCACACAGAGCAATGGCGACCTAGCTGCCACTATTGCCAGCAGCAATAGCGGTGTGCGCAAGGTGGTTAAGGTTTTTGAGTATGTGGACTAGCCCCGTCATTGCGAACGCAGTGAAGAGATTGCCGCGTCGCTAGCGCTCCTCGCAATGACGCGACTCCGTTGCTTGTTGTGGCGCAAACCCTCGCAATGACCGCGCCATGATAAGGTTCGAAAAAAACTGATGTCATTGCGAACGCAGTGAAGCAATCTTTTGCAGCAGGCACGCAATTCACAAAGAGATCAAGGTATCTCAATGGCTATGGCTGTGGCCTCTCCCCCCCCAATGCAGAGACTGGCTATACCCTTGGTTCCTCCACGTTGTTGCAGCGCATAAATCAATGTCACTATAATTCTGGCACCACTGGCACCTATGGGATGTCCCAGTGCACAGGCACCACCGTTGACATTGAGTCGATCCCGAGAAATACCCAGCTCGTGCATAGCCGCCATGGCAACCACCGCAAAGGCTTCATTAATTTCCCAGAGATCCACATCATCAACGGACCAGCCTACGCGCTTTAATGTTTTGTCAATTGCTATAACCGGTGCGGTAGTGAACCACTCTGGCTCTTGGGAGGCTTGATCATAGCCCTGTATTAACGCGATAGGCTGCAACCCTCTTGCTGCGGCCTCATCTGCCATCATTAGGGTCAGTGCAGCGGCGCCGTCGGAGATAGAACTAGCATTTGCAGCGGTGACCGTACCATTTTTATCAAATGCGGGTCGCAATTGCGGAATCTTATCCAGTCTGGCAGTGCCGGGCTGTTGATCGGTGTCTACTACCACATCCGCTTTGCCGGTTGTCAGGGTAACCGGTGCAATTTCTGCCTTAAAGAGCCCCTGCTCAATGGCCTTGTTAGCACGCTGCAAAGACTCTATGGCATAGGCATCCTGCAACTCGCGGCTAAAACCGTATTTAGTTGCACATTTTTCCGCAAAATTACCCATGGCAACCGCCTGATAGGGGTCTTGTAAGCCATCACATTGCATATGATCAAGCATCTGGGCGCTGCCAAATCTATATCCCTGACGCCCCTGTGGAATCAAGTAGGGCGCCCGACTCATATTCTCCATACCACCGGCAATAACCAGCTTAGACTGACCTGAACGCAGCGCATTGCCAGCCATCATCACCGCATTCATTGCCGACCCGCAGGCCTTGTTAATAGTGGTGCAAGCAGTATCCAAACTGAGTCCCGCGGCCACAGATGCCTGTCTAGCAGGAGCCTGACCCACGCCGGCACTGAGCACTGAACCCATCAATACCTCGTCGATCTGATCAGCTGCTAAGCCAGCATTTTTTAACGCTGCACGAATTGCTACAGCGCCGAGTTCTGGGGACGGTAACGAAGATAGGCTACCCAACATACTGCCTATTGGCGTGCGGGTTGCGGACAATATAGCGATGGGCTTAGACATAGAACATTCCTTGATCTAGTTGCTGAGCAGATTATCTTACTTAACCACGCGTAGCGAGGCTTTTTGCTTGGATTTGGATGACTTCTTGGTCGGCGTTTTGCCCAACTTAGCCGATGGCACTACCGTTGGCCCCTTAGGCGGCGTAGGGGGCGGATCGTCTTGAGGTTCTTCCAACTCAAAAACCATGCCCTGACCATTTTCATGAGCATAGATGCCGATAATTGCACCCAGTGGGACATAAATATCTATAGGTATGCCACCAAATTTTGTCGATAGTCGCAGATGCTCATCATTCATCTCAAATTTACTGACAGCACGTGGGGCAATGTTAAGAACTATCTGGCCATCAGTAACGAATTGCTGAGGAACCTCAACGCCCGAATAATAGGCATCAACTGCAACATAAGGCGTGCAATCACTGTCCACAATCCACTCATAGAAGGCTCTGAGTAAATAGGGTCGATTGGGCCTCATAGTCATCTCTCGATACTAAGCGCGAATTTCACGCTCGAGGTCGGTGAGACTCTCTTGGAACGAAGGCCGATCAAATAGGCGCTCGAGATAGTCCAGAAGAGATTTTGTCCGAGGATTGTTGGGCAGGTCGATACCCAGCTGCGGAAGGCGCCACAGCATAGGTGCCAGACAACAGTCAACCAGGGTAAATTCTTCACTCATAAAGAACGGCATTTCGGAAAAAACATCAGAGATCGTAATTAAAGATTCTCTAAATTCTTTTCGTGCAGCCTGTGATTTTTTGGATTCAGGATTGTCAATAATCGTATCTACCAAGGCACACCAATCGCGCTCGATACGATGGATCAACAACCGACTCTGGGCTCTGGCCACCGGATAGACAGGCAACAGTGGTGGATGCGGGAATCGCTCATCCAGATACTCCATTACCACTTTAGATTCATAGAGAGCCAAGTCGCGATCGACCAAGGTCGGCAAAGTACCGTAGGGATTGGCCTCAAGAACTTCCTGAGTCACACTTTTTGAATCAATATCCTCAATATCAACAGTTACCCCTTTTTCAGCCAGTACAATACGTACCCTGTGACTGTACTGAGAACTCGGGTCGGAGAATAATGTCATCGATGATCGTCGCAAAATAGCCTCTCATTGTTTTAATCTTAGTGACGCGCAAGCGTCTATTATCTATCAGTTTTATTTCGCAGCCGATGGCGAAGTCTCAACCAACTCTAGTGAATACCCTTCCAGTACTCTCGATTCAGTAAAACCACAGGAACCAGCAATAGCAGTAAGAATAAAAGAACCCATCTGCCAATATGCTTGCGCTGCTCAGCCATAGGCTCTGCTAGGTAAGTCAGGAAGTTTGTTAAATCGAAAACTGCCTGCTCATACTCTGCTTCATTCATAGTACCAGATTTTACTAGATCGAACCGCCCGCAGGGATCCTCAAGTAGATCTTCGCCAGTTAGCAAATCTCGCTTGATGCCACCATTGGCCGCTTTTACCGGCCCCGGAGCACATTCCTGCAACCCCTGTAAGTCGAGTAGCGCATGGGGCATGCCCACATCTTTAAACACCTTGTTGTTCACACCAAAGGGTCGTGAAGAATCTGCATAAAAGTTCTTTAGGTAAGTATAGACCCACTCCGGTGAACGAGCTCTGGCAACCAGTGTTAAATCTGGGGGCTCAGCACCAAACCAAGCCTTGGCATTTTCAGCGGGCATGGCGATCTTCATCAATTCACCAATCTTTTGGCCACTAAATAGCATATTGTCCATCATCAACTGATGGGGAATATTTAGATCATCGGCCACTCGTTCCCAGCGCGAATACTTAAAAGAGTGGCAACCCATACAGTAGTTAACCGCCAATTTCGCGCCCTTCTGTAACGAAGCCTGGTTGGTCAATTCAGCTTCAAACTGATCACAGTCTATGCTGCCACAGGATTTGCTACTCTCTGACCCCACGGCTTTGATCGGAAGAATGACCAGTAACAGCACCACTAACAGCGCACCCATAGACCGCCAAAAACCTATGCCGCCGTCCATAGTAATACGCTCCGGCTCCGGCTTAGTGGTCTCCATACGGGTCCAAAAGAAGATACCGATAAAGTAGCCAAAATACAGTAGGGTACAAATCTGCGCCAACAACGTGCGCTCTGGCGTCGGCGCTTTCACCCCCAGATAACCGAGGACAATAAAGCAGGCGGCAAAGACCAAAATCGCGATTCTACTGACAATACCCTTATAGCGTATTGAACGCACCGGACTTCTGTCCAGCCAAGGTAACACAAACAATATGGCAATAGCCGCAGCCATGGTGATAAAGCCGCCCAACTTGTCCGGAACCGCACGCAGCATTGAATAGAACGGCGTAAAGTACCACACGGGGGCAATATGTTCCGGGGTCTTTAATGAGTTGGCGATCTCAAAATTGGCATGCTCTAAGAAATAGCCCCCCATCTCTGGCATAAAGAACAGGATGGCACAGAATACAAATAGGAATATAACGATGGGTACTAGGTCATGAATCACAAAGTAGGGATAGAAAGGTATTCCATCAATGGGGTTGCCATTGCTATCCTTATGCTTTTTGATACTGACGCCATCTGGATTATTGGAACCCACGTCATGTAAGGCAATAATATGCATCACCACCAACGCCAATAGGATAATTGGCATGGCCACCACATGTAGCGACATAAAGCGGTTAAGGGTAATTCCCGAAATCAGATAGTCGCCACGGATCCACTGCACAATATCTTCGCCGACAACTGGAATGGCCCCAAACAGTGAAATAATTACCTGTGCACCCCAGTAGGACATCTGACCCCAGGGCAATACATAGCCCAAAAAGGCCTCTGCCATCAGCGCTACATAGATGGTCATACCAAAGATCCACACCAGCTCCCGCGGCGCCTTATAGGAGCCGTAGAGCAGGCCGCGGAACATATGTAGGTAGACCACAATAAAGAACGCAGAGGCACCGGTGGAGTGGGCATAGCGGATAATCCAGCCTAACTCCACATCGCGCATAATATATTCAACCGAGGCAAAGGCCTGCTCAGCAGAACCCTGATAGCTCATCAGCAACCAGATGCCGGTCACCAGCTGAACAACCAGTACCACCATGGAGAGAACACCAAAGAAGTACCAGAAGTTAAAGTTCTTGGGTGCATAGTACTGGGCCATATGCCGGTTCCACTCACGCTTGAGTGTCGGCATACGCGAATCGAACCAGGTGGCAAAATCAGTTAATTT